>ERZ791765.365-NODE-365-length-52488-cov-13.111247_pt1 | contig 52488 bp, 36 predicted proteins | sample MGYA00509949_ERZ791765 | MGnify/ENA primary metagenome ERZ791765 (study PRJEB30046, sample SAMN00791980) | human gut metagenome | study: EMG produced TPA metagenomics assembly of the A metagenome-wide association study of gut microbiota in type 2...
TTCTGCATTTAGTTCTTCTGCATTTGGTTCTTCTGCATTTAGTTCTTCTGCATTTATCTTTTCTGTATTTACTTTTTCCTTATCTGAAAGTCGCTCCTCTTTCTTCTCAGAGTCGGGCTTTAATTCGCTCATGCTTTTCTCCTTTTTATCATATCCGTTTTTTTACGCACGAATTGTTCTGTCGCAAAACAACTCCTCAATTCCCGTTACATATATTATAACCACACATCATGATTCCATCCTGCAAAAATGTCTTTAACTGTTCCGCATATTTACCATTACTGTTCGCTCCGGCAAATATTGTCGCATTACAGTTTTGCTACAATTATAACCTTTCATAATATAAATTTCTACCGCTTTCCATCCATTAATTCTTTTTTTGCAATTGCGTTTTACCTTATTTAATGATAAAATAATTTTTATGCAATGGACTGTCCGTACCAACAGTCCCTGTGAAAACACATACATTAGGGAGGATGCAAATGAGTACAGTAACAATAGTCCTTCTGGTCATTCTTGTTATCCTGATCGCTGCACTGATCGGTTTATATTTCTTCGGAAAAAAAGCCCAGAAGAAACAGGAAGAACAGCAGGCTCAGATTGAAGCAACTAAACAAACCGTTTCCATGCTGGTTATCGATAAAAAGAGGATGCCACTGAAAGAATCCGGACTTCCTCAGATGGTAATTGAACAGACACCTAAACTTATGCGCCGTTCCAAGCTTCCAATCGTTAAAGCTAAAATCGGACCAAAGATTGCGATCATGATCGCAGATGAGAAGGTTTTCGACCTGATCCCGCTTAAGAAAGAAATCAAAGCCGAAGTAAGCGGTCTTTATATTGTAGGCGTAAAAGGAATCCGCGGTTCCCTTCAGACACCGGCTCCCAAAAAGAAAGGTTTCTTTGCAAAATTCAAGAAAGACAAAACTGCCAGATAAATGCAGTCAGACATATAAACTAAAGGTCAGTGAATCGTGTCATCCATACACACAGATCACTGACCTTTTTCTGTTTTGATCAGACAGATATCTGCAGCGAAGCAGAGAACTTACCAGATCTGATCAAATTGTAAAATTCTTACAGTCCTTTGGCTGTGCCTTAATCGCAAGATAACAGTCTGCCACATGCTCCTGGTTCATATCAAGCGCATAATCCACTTTCATATCAAGACCGCCATCACTCTCCTGCAGATTCAGATTCGTCGCCGCAATCCCCATTTCAATAGTTCCATAGGGAGTGGTATAGTAAGTCATATTCTTCTTACCCTGTTCAAAAACCATATGAACATTGACCACACCTTTCTTGCGGACCTCCATTCCCTTCCGGGAAATTTTTATGTAATTGACGGTAGGTTCTGCAAAATCCTCCATGACTTCCTCATAGCGCAGATAATGACTTCCGTTCCGGAAATAATACTGTCCCGGTACAACAATCTCCAGAGGTTCCTGTTCACCGTCTGCATCCATTGTCTGAAGTCCCCTTACATGAATCAGCACTTCTTTATCCATTCTTCTCATACTCCTGTTTTTATACTGTTCAAAACCTGTTTTTATGTATCTATATTATAACCATTCAGTAATCTGCTGTTTTTAATACTTCTCAATATCTATTTTTTTCGTCATCTCCACATCATATGGAAGAATCGAATTGGCAAATGCCTTAAACTCATCTGCCAGATCACTCACATAGAAGCGATACGGAAATTCATTCTTCTCTGTACCTTCACCGGCAAGTCCTTTTTCCTCCAGAAGCCTTCCCAGCTCCAGTGCGGTTTCATAAGCCGGATTCACCAGACATACTCCGTCTCCCATGATCTTTCTGATGGTGGAACGAAGCAATGGATAATGAGTACATCCCAATATCAGTGTATCCACCTGCTTATCCTGAAGTTCCTTCAGATATCTGGCAGCGACCTCATCAGTCACCGGATCATGAAGCCACCCTTCTTCTACCAGTGGCACAAACAGCGGACATGCTTTGCCGAAAACAGTGATCTCCGGATCCAGATGCTTCAGATACTCTGCATGTATCCCACTTCCTACAGTTCCCACAGTACCAATGATTCCTACCCTCTTATTTCTGGTCTGGGCAGCCGCCACTTTAGCCCCCGGTTCTATCACGCCAATGATGGGAATGTCAAACTCATCCCTCACTGCATCCAGGGCAAAAGCGCTGGCTGTATTACATGCAACCACAATCGCCTTTACCTGCTGCTGCTGAAGAAAACGAATGATCTGCCGGGAATACCGGATGATAGTTTCCTTCGATTTACTTCCGTAAGGCACTCTCGCCGTATCACCAAAATATACGATTTTTTCTGAAGGAAGATTACGCATGATCTCACGCGCAACAGTCAGCCCTCCCACACCGGAATCAAATACTCCTATCGGTGCCTCTCTGTCTATTTTCATTGATTTCTATTCTCCATCTCTATTGATTGTCTCACTATTCTATCACCAATCAAGAGCCTGTGCAAGCCAGAAGGATATCTTTATGTCATCTTTCTGTCCTTTATTTTCCTCAGGGAACTGCGAGAAGCAGAATTTCGGGTACAATGTCCCCCACCATGCAGTAACTGCAGCCTGTTCCTGTCGGCTTTCAGCGATTTTTGCTATCTTCCCGGACATTCCCGGCATTGCTCTCATCATAAGAACACCAACAGCTGCCACTAACAGAACAAACGACAGTTTTCTTCTTAATTTTTTGTTCTTACTCTTTTTATTCATCATTGTCCCTCTCTCCTGTTATATCTTATCAGTTACCATATCTGCCTTTGTTATTTTCCTATATATTTTCTTATTTTATATGGAATTTCCAGGCAGCACTTTAATATTTGGATTATGCCAATATTTTCCTGATTTATACTTCCACTTCCAGACTTCCATTTCTGATCTTCACAATCGGAAGCCGCAGGATTTTATCTTCTTTATATTTTTCATAGAAAAGCTCTCTGAGTGTCACAGCCGTAATATTTCCTCCTGACATTCTGTTTCGGATCAGTCCTGTAATATATTCTCCTGCTGATGAATTATCCTCCCCATGCCAGTTCAGGATCTCCCCTACGTCCTCCGCTTCAAACACATAAAGATCTTCCCCCACAAAAATCTCCTGTTTCAGATAATCCAGCACCATTCTCCATCTTCCGTCCTCCACCAGTGTCCTCCCCATGACCAGAACCTGCAGATGCCCCATATCAAGAAGTTTTTCCTGTGACTGATCATACATTTTTTCAATCCGGGTGAAATCAGCACCACTGATCTGCAGAACCCGGGAACCGCCATCTTCTTCCTCTTTTCCCTGCCCCGTACTCTCAGAAAGATCCGGCATCCCATAGGTAAGACAGATTCCTTCTTCTGAGGCATCCACGCCAAGTGCCATAGGATACATTCTCTTCTCCGGTTCCACAGCCGCACCACATCCGCTCATAAAAAGACTGACTGACAAAATCCCGGTCACCACACCGACTGCCCTTTTCCTCTGCTTCCTGCGGTGTCCCTTTCCTCTGATAAACATATAAAACTGACAGATGAGAATTCCCGGGACGAAAATATGCGCCAGACACCATCCAAAATAATCCAGTATTCCTTTTCCCTCTTCTTCCAGAAGCGAAATCAAGAAAACCAGTGCCGGAAGCCAGAACCTCCCCCTACCAGGATGAAATTTCCCGATAATCTGATTTCCATAATACAGCAGACTCCCTATTGCAAAAAGCAGGCTGTAAAGCAGAAATCCCATCCACAGGATGTCAAATCTGGCCAGTACATTTCCCGGAAGATCTGCGCCTGCCAGCAGAGGCAGGACCGGATAACTTTCCGCCGCTACCCTGTCATATCCCAGAACTGCCGGAAGCAGAAGCTCCATTCCAATAAGAATCCCGCCAAGTGTCAGGATTCCTCCTGCCACCGTCTTTCCTGCACTTCCGTATTTCTCCACATTTCCCAACAGAAATGGCAGCAATGCAACCGGCGAAAAAGCACACAGAGTTCCATAAAAAGACTGACTGACATTTCTCACTGTAAGCTCCTCCCACCGGATTTCTCCCATGAGATATTCCGTTTTTGCCTGTGGCACACAAAGTATCATCATTATCATAATCCCGCCAAGAAGCAGGCCACCTGATACTTCCGCCATTCTTCCTCTTCTCTGTACACCTTTGCAGGTTCCGACAGAACATACCAGAACCGCCCAGAATGCAATCCATCGGCCGGATACTCCTGTGATCAGCTTTGCAGGAACCAGCCTCCTGAGAAGTGCCAGCAGATATCCTCCCGCCATCAACACATAGATCAGGAAAAAAATCCCGATCAGCCTTCCCGCAAAAGCACCTGCAGACTTTACCGGATCTTCAAATGAAGGTGTCAGCCGTATCAGCCAGATTACATAAAACCCAAGCAATATCAGCGCAAAAATCATTCCCGCCACTGCACTGATTCCGTTCATTCCACCCTTTCCGAAAACGCAGAGCATAAATGGTGCCAGTAATGCCAGTATCATCTGCCTGTACAGCTGCCTGTGGGAAATTCTGTTATTCTCTGCAAATCTCATGAGCCGGACTCCTTTCTCTTTAAACGGATCTTCTGCTCCTCTCTTGCATAAAGCGGTCGTAATACCCTCTTGCGCAGCGGAACTCTCAGAACCCCTTCTCCTCTGCTGCCCTTCTGTTCTTTCTTTATAAAAGGAACCAGGTAAGGAATACCAAAACTTATCAGGCCTGCCAGGTGCCCTATAACCAGATATACTCCCAGCACGATTCCGTAAATTCCCAGATAACCTCCCAGGATCAGAAACCCATACTTCACCAGCCGAAATGCTGCTGCAAACTCTTCATTTGGAACAGTCATAGAGCCAAGCGCAGTCAACGCCACGATCATCACCACGATCGGACTCACAAGATTTGCCTCTACCGCTGCCTGTCCGATCACCAGTCCGCCAACAATGCCAATAGCATTTCCCAGAGATCCCGGAACTCTCACCCCAGCCTCCCGAATCAGTTCAAAAGCCAGTTCCAGAAAAATCAGTTCCACCACACTGGAAAAGGGCACTCCTTCCCTCGCCTCCGCAAAAGACAGTATCAGTGCAGATGGCAGAATCTGTGTATGGAAACGTATCACTGCCAGGTAAAGTCCCGGCAGAACAGTCGCCATGATCACAGCCAGATATCGCAGTATTCTGAGAAAGGAAGCCATCTCGAACCTGTGATACCAGTCCTCGCTGCTCTCCATGAAACTGCTAAAATTTCCCGGAAGGATCAATGCTTCCGGAGAATTATCACACAGAATCACAACCTTACCTTTCAGGATTTCCTGCACAGCACGATCCGGACGTTCCGTTGTCTGATACTGAGGAAAAGGAGAATACCACACATCTTCTGTCAGCTGTTCAAGCATACCGCTGTCAAGGATTCCGTCAATCTGAAATTCTTCCAGCCGTTCCTTCACTTCCTCCAGAAGTCCCTCATGTACCAGGTCATCCATGTATAACACCTGCGTTAAGGTATGAGAGCGCACACCGATTTTATATTCTTCCACCTTGAGTCTGGTATCACGAAGCCTTTTTCTTATCAATGCACTGTTACTTTTCACACTGTCCGAAAATCCTTCCCTGGAACCCCGCAGCACCTTTTCCGATTCTGCCTCCATCACACCTGTGGATGGATAACCTTTGCTGGAGATTTTCATCGCCTTGTCATATCCATCTATGAAAAACACTGCATTCCCTGCAAGCATGGCATCTATGGACTCGTCAAGATTCTCCAGTTTCTTTACATCTGCGATTCCAAGACTGTTATGCCTGACAAATTCCTGAATATCCTCCGGCGAAATCTCCCAGAAATGATTGATCATCTTTCCAAGAGCAGAATCATCCAGCATCATGTTGGAAACCGCAACTTCTATATAGACCATAAGGCAGTCCACCTTATGTTTATCTCCCAGCCGCATGGGACGGATCAGAATATCACTGCAATTTTCCAGCCTGCTTCGCAGATATTTCTCATTCTCCCTCAGATTTGCAGATACTTTCCGGGATTCTTCCAGCTTCTTCAATAATTTCCCACCTCGTTTCATACCGGTACATCGTTTTCGATGTACCAGACAGATCTGTTGCCAGTCGGCAATATTCCTAAACTCACTTATACACACATGGATGCGCAAAAAAAGAGAGGCATCCTGCCTCTCTTAGAATTTCCCGATATTCAGATATTATACCATTCTTATCTGTGTCCCCTGGATTTCTCTTTCTCTGCACGTTCACGTTCTGCATCCTCAGCCTCAATAGAACGCATGATAGCCATTCTCTGATTCTCGATATGCTGGAAAGAAAGCTGTTTCGCGCGTTCCACGTCGCGCTCTCTGATCGCCTTTGTCAGTTCCTCATGTTCCTTCACCAGAACATCTCGTGTTTCACCTTCTTTCAGATATTCTACACGATAACGATAAATCTGCTCACGCATATTGTTGAGTACCTGGATCAGCCTCTTATTATCAGAAGCCTGATAAATAACCTCATGGAATGCAACGTCAGCCTCCGCAAGCTTAACAAGATTTCCCTCTGCGATCGTATGTTCAAACTCCTTGGCAGCAAGCCAGAGTCTCCTCATTTCTTCTTCAGTCATACGGGCACATGCTTTCTCAATAGCTACATTCTCAAGAGCAATACGAACCTCCAGAACATCATTCAGATCCTTCTCTGTGATATTGGCAACCTGGGCACCACGTCTCGGGATCATCACTACCAGACCTTCCTGCTCCAGCTTACGCATTGCCTCTCTGATAGGAGTTCTGCTCACGCCAAGTCTCTCTGCCAGCGCAATCTCCATCAGTCTCTCACCAGGTTTCAGTTCGCCCTTCAGGATTGCCTGACGCAGCGTATTAAAAACCACATCCCTTAATGGAAGATATTCATTCATATTTACTGAAAAATCACTTGTCATTTGTATTCCCTCCTGCTTTCATTACTTCTGTGGCAAAAACCGTCTTCGCCAGCCGGCTCTCTCTGAGAACCTCTGCTGCCGCCTCCATCTTCTCACGATTATCAAAGATTCCGAACACTGTAGGACCACTTCCACTCATCATCGCCTTTAACGCACCATGACTCTCCATCAGTGCTTTGATTTCGCCAATTACAGGATATTTCTCTATAATTCCTGGCTCAAAAACATTTCCCATCTTCTGTGTCATTGCCAGAAGATCTCCACATTCTATATCTCCTATCATCCCGTCAATATCCGGATGAGAAGAAATCTTATCCAGCTGAAGGCTCTCATAGGCAGCTTTGGTGGAAACATTGATTCCGGGCTTACCGATCAGTACAAAACAGTCCGGCACCTGAGTGATCCTGGTCAGTTTCTCCCCGATCCCCTCTGCCAGGGCAGTTCCTCTCATCACACAGTACGGAACATCTGCCCCGATATTCACAGCACGATCCATCAGCTCCTTCTGGCTCAGTCCCAGTTTAAAAAGCCGGTTGATCCCCACCAGTGCAGCTGCCGCATCCGAGCTTCCGCCTGCCATACCTGCTGCCACAGGAATAAATTTCTCAAGATGGATATCCACACCACCCTTAACCTGAAATTCATCCATCAGAAGCTTCGCCGCCTTATACACCAGATTTCGTTCATCATTCGGAATATAGGAATAATTGACAGACAGGGAAATCCCCGGCTTCCTCACCCTCTTCATCTCCAGAACATCATACATCTGTATCGTCTGCATGATCATCCGGACTTCATGATAGCCATCCTCTCTCTTTCTGAGAATATCCAGTCCCAGATTTATCTTCGCCAATGCACGTAAACGCATAAAATCCTCCGTTTCCAACAATATCATCCGTATATAACTGTACTTTCGCAATTATATTTGTACTTTGTATACAATAAAACTCTTTGCGCATATTTTAAATCATTTTTTTTTAGTTTTCAATATAGGAGTTTTCATTTTTTCCGGAAATTTTTTTCATTATCATCCCTGCCTGACAAGAATTAACGACTGCCCCGGCTTTACCTCTTTTTCCGTAAGACTGTTCACACCCGAAATCTCATCCACAGTTGTATAAAATTTCTTTGCAATATCCCACAGGGTATCTCCGGCCTTTACAATATAGACCGTAATTCCCGGCATACTTTCCAGTTTCTTACGATCCAGCGGCTGTTCTTCCACAGATTCAATAAGCTGCTCTTCCCACTGTCTGAACACAAGCACATTCAGTCCCACCGCCGCCTTGACTTCAATCTCATCCCCATCTGCCATTGCAGTGGAAAGCTGTTCAAGGTCAGCCTGAAGTAAATATGTGCAATCCTTCCCGATCTCTTCTGCCTCGATCAGATGGGTAAACGGAAGCATGGCATCCATAGAATAAAACGGCATTTCATCATTTCCAATAATATACAGGATCTTGAGTGCCACAATTCCTTCTGCCACAATTCCCTTATCCGTAATCCTGGTCTTATCTACTTTTACCTTACCGCTGCTGTGGCAAAGCTGCAAAACTTTTCCCTGACTCTCCTTAACTTCTATCCGGTCTGTCAGACGACACCTGGAAAAATTCCGTACCAGAAGACTTTCCAACATTTCCTTTTTCCGATGAAGAACACATTCTTTGTGTGGGCTGTATGCATCAAGAAGAAGTTCATGCTCCTCTTCCCTGTACATTTTCATATTTAATTCCAGTACCACATCCACCTGCAGGATACGTTCTTCACCATCCGGATCAGGCTTTACCTCTATCCCCTGATGAAGAAGAGACACCTCAATATGTGGGATCAGATCTTCCATACAGCCACTGCATTCCATCTCATTGGAAAAAGGCATGGTATACTCCAGCCACTGAGGTGGATTCTCCTCTTCATACCCTGTATACAGAAGAAAAACTGCAAGCTCTCCTTTCACCCGGAGTTTGTTCTCTCCCGGCCGCAGGTCCAGATTCCTCGGTTCAGCCATATACCACAGAAGGTTTTCTACATTCGGTCTGTTTGACGCAAGAGTAATATCATCCTTAATGCGCAGAGTATCTTTTTTATGTACACGAAGACTCATAAGCCGGACTTTCTCCGTTTTCACAGAGACTTCCTGATCCTCTGCGGAAACCGGAAGTTCAACGACTGCCAGTTCATCTACCACTGCATAAAAAGTTACAATTGCTTTAATATTCAGTTTTCTGGAATGGATCATATGAACACTGAGATCCTCAATCTCCCATTTCAGACACAGCTTATCTCCCCCTTCGATTCCCTCCAGATTAATCATCTCATCCAGCGGAAGCTTCGCAGAAAGGCTGTAAATCCTGCCCTCTTTTTCTCCCACATAAAGCAAATCTGCATTTAATGTCCCTTTAAGAAGCGCTCTTCCTTCACTCAGCCTCACTTCCTCCATGGAAACATCCGCTTTGCTCTGCACCAGTCTCCCGATATCCGGTTTCACATCGGGCACATTATAGTCCTCGTCAAAAGTCGCCTGCGCTGCCGCTTTATTTTTGATCCGCAGCATCTGAATACTTTCTTTTTTTAATTCCAACCTGCTTCCTTCCTTTCTCTGTTTACTTTATGATAAAACCCAAAAATTCTATCGGTTTCTCTGTTTCTCTGATTTTCAGGACAATACAGGGATAAGACGGTTCACTGCCTGCATCCGCTTTCTCCGGACCTATCAGCCTTGTCTTGCAGAATACTGCGTTCTCTGATTCGGAAACCTCCTCCACCTGAATACTGTACCCTCCTGTAAGCTGCTCTCCATATCCCTTCATCAGATACCTTATATCTCCCACCTGATAGGTCATCTGAAATACTTTCTTTTTCTTCTGTTCCATCAGTTCTGAAATCTCTTCCGGAATTTCCTCCTGCTTTACGATCGTATATTCCAGAGGTGTACGTTCGCCCTCCTCAATCCTGATAAACTGACAGCCCGCCGGCAAAAGAGCCAACAGCAACACACAGAGCAGTCCTCCTGTCCTTTTGCCCATAATGCACCCCTGCTCATTCTTCGCTAAATATTCTATGCCGGATACAGCCCAGTTATTACCATACTCTATGCTACATATCTGACAGTAACTTAGCCAAAATTCATTCCAAATTGCCTGCGGCAATGGAATTTTGGCTTGTATGTCTCGGGATAGTGGTGTGTGAACAGTAGCAAAAATCATTATACTATGATTTATTTCTTGCAGGATATCTCATAATTCCTTATAATAACTTCTATACTTATATATGGGCATCAGCATTATATAATGCCCGGAAAGGAATTAACGAATGATACGATTTATCCTCGTCTGTATTGTTGTGATCGGATACCTGATCCTGTCCATCCCCATCTTGCTGGTCGAATGGATCATCGGCAGATTTTCTCCTGAAAAGAAGGATATCAGCTCCCTTAGGATCATCCAGGCAGTATTCCGATTCATCCTTAGGATCACCGGTGCAAAGATTACTGTGATCGGAGAAGAAAATGTTCCAAAGGACACACCCGTACTTTATATCGGCAATCACAGAAGCTACTTCGACATACTTCTTACTTACTCCCGCTGTCCGATCCGTACAGGCTACATTGCAAAAAAAGAAATGGAGAAAATTCCTCTTCTTTCCACATGGATGCGTTATCTCCACTGTCTCTTCCTTGACAGGAAAGACATCAAACAGGGACTCAAAACAATCCTGACCGCAGTCGACAAAGTAAAATCCGGAATTTCCATCTGTATTTTCCCGGAAGGAACCCGAAACAGAAATAAAGATGAACTGGACATGCTTCCCTTCCATGAAGGAAGCTTCAAAATCGCTACCAAGGCCAATTGCCCGATCATCCCAATTGCGATCAGCAATTCAGCCAACATTTTCGAGGCACACTTCCCGAAGATATCTCCTGCAAAAGTTGTAGTAGAATACGGTAAACCGATCTATCCGGATGAACTGAGCAAAGAAGATAAGAGGCATATCGGAGAATATACGCAAAACGTAATTCGCGAAATGCTTATAAAGAACAAACCACTGACCGAAAACTAATAAGACCATCACTAGAGCGTGTCTGAAAAAGGCTTTCTGCAAGATGTGCGTCACAATTTGTGGGATATTTTGCCCGGACGAGGGCGCCGTAGTGGGCTACGGCAACTGAATTCGGGCGAAATATCCCGCAAAGTGGGGCGTGCAGATTGTGGGAATGATTTTTCAGACACGCTCTAGTCCGGCAGAGCGTAAAAACAAACATTTACGCTCTGCCGGACTGTTATATATCAGAATTTCCATTGTATCTGGACTGATCCGGGAAATACCCTAAGTGACCTGATCATCTTATCAACTGTAAACCTCTTCTCCTCAAAATCAATCTCTCCCCACAGACTTATATTAGATGCTACCTTTTCCATCTGCTCCGGTGTCGCATGATTCTCCGCAAGCACCGATAATTTCTCCAGCTTTAACTGATGCATCTGGTCTATTTCTTCCACTCTCTGATTAATATAATCTGTCAGTGTTTCTCCGGCACCTGCCAGAGAATCCACAAGCAGAGAAATCTCCTTTTCCATTTCCTCAATCTCCCTGTAAATCTGCTTTACCTGCGGATTTTCCTTTAACTTCGTATAAGTGGCAGGAGACTGTCCTTCACGCAGCTTACGTACCATCTCTTTATATACATAATTCTCCACATCTTCAGTATAAACCTTCCCGCACCCCGGGCAGGCTTTGTTGTTCAGACGCTTCGTACATCTCAGGTACTGTTTACCGGACTGTATTTTAATACTCATAAGTGCGTATCCGCAATTGCCACATTTCACTTTCCCTGCCAGCCATGTATTCACAGCTTTCCTATTGGCCTGAATCGTTTTATTTCTCATAAGCTTAATCCTGCAGTTCAGCCACTGCTCCGAAGACACAAGCCCTTCATGAGGTGCCACCACTAGCATATGACCCTTAAGATTCTGCAGCTTATCTGTCTGCGCATCCCGCCCCTGATAAAGATAACATCCATGAATCCCGTCAAACTGCTCCAGACTGCTTACTATATTGGTTCCATGGCTCCTGAAAAAACGGTACACATCCATATCAGCCCGCACATATACCGGATTTCTCAAAAGCTGGGCCAGCATGGAACGTATCAGTTCCTTTCCGTAGAACTGCACTCCCTTTTCCGCATAATATCTGGTAATATCCCCATAAGAAGTGTCCGGTTGTTCGTACATATCAAAAATTTCCCGCACAATTGCCGCTTCCCCGGGTTCTTCCACAAGCTTCTTTGTATGGATTCCTTCCATCAGGATCTCCTCTAGCCGATAACCATAAGGAGGCTTGCCGCCCATGCGAAAACCTTTCTGACTTCTGGAATAATATGCGTCGCTGACACGCTTCTGAATAGTCTCACGTTCCAGCTGCGCAAACACAATGCAGATATTTAACATTGCCCGTCCCATAGGTGTCGAAGTATCAAATTTTTCTGTAGAAGAGACAAATTCCACCTGATACTGCTGAAACAGATTCATCATATTGGAAAAATCCAGAATAGAACGGCTGATCCGGTCCAGCTTATACACGATCACTTTCTCCACTTCCCCTCTGCGGATATCTGTCAGAAGCTGCTGAAGCTGTGGTCTGACTGTATTCTTGCCGCTGTAACCCTTATCCTTGTACTCTTTGAAACTTCCACCCTTTAACTCGTACTTGCAGAACTCGATCTGACTTTCAATAGAAATACTATCTGCTCTGTCCACTGACTGCCTTGCGTAGATTGCATTGATTCTCTTCATATGGATCCTCCTTTGTGAAATGAAATAATTGTTGTTTTGCCGGGCAATGTTGTTACCGTTCAGAAAAACCTGAACGATCACATTTTGTTAATACAATTACGATAACAAATATTTAAAAATGTGTAAATCGACTTTTTTCTATCTTTATGTATAGATTTTTCCGACAGTTCCATTGTATAATGATGTCATAAACATTCCTCTACAATCAACTCGTTCCTCTGCTGATCATTTACAACTGTCCTGTACCGTTACCGTTCACTCTATACCTGTGTCACCGACTAAAAGGAGATTTCCCATATGAGAAGAAAATGTACCGATTCCCTGATATACTGGAAAAAAAATCCCGGCCGCAAACCTTTAATCCTTCAGGGGCTTCGCCAGACAGGCAAGACCTGGCTGCTTATGGACTTCGGAAATAAGCAATACGAACATACACTCTACATCAATCTGGAAACAGACCGCTCTGCTGCAGACTATCTGTCTGTTCCACATGATCCACAGGAAGTACTGCTTTTTCTGGAAACCTGTGCAGGAAAACCACTGCGCCCTGCCTCTTCCCTTCTGATTCTTGACAATATCCAGTGCATTCCTCAGATTTCCACACTTCTTACCTCTATTGCCCTGGACTTTCCACAATATCACATTGCCTCTATCTATAAAGGTGTGGTTAACTCTGATTCTTTCTCCGTCCACGACTTTGATATCCTGACTCTGTATCCACTGGATTTTGAAGAATTTCTGTGGGCCAATGCTGAGTTTGCCCTTACAAGAGAAATCCGCAATCATTTCTCCGATTTCAGCTCAATGGGAAAGAAACTCCACGAAAAAGCCCTGTCACAGTTCCGTCTCTATCTGATCATCGGCGGAATGCCTGCTGCCATTATGGAATACAAAAAAGAAAAGAAGCTCCTGCTGGTACCTGACACCCAGCAAAAGCTCCTTAATCTTTTTCTCAGCGATATTACTGCCCTGGCTCCAAAAGGAACCGCCCGCCACTGCCGCAATGCCTGGCTCTCGATCCCTGCACAGCTCGGCAGAACCAGCCGTAAATTCCAGTACACCTGCATTGCAAAAGGTGCTACTGCCAAAGTCTACCACGAACCCCTGCAGTGGCTGATCAGCACCGGACTTGCCATTCCCTGCCAGACGGCTGTCTGCAGCAAACCTTCGGAAACCTCCTTACATCTGTATCCTGTTGACACCGGATTATGCTCATGCATACTAAAAATCCCTGCCTTCCAGCTTCTGTCAGGAGAAGAAACCACCGCCGGTACAGCCTGTATCGAAACCTTTCTGGCACAGCACTTTATCCGGAATGGCTATGCCCTCTCCTACTGGTCCAGCGGCAACCAGGCGGAAGTTCCCTTTTTACTGTCCAAAAACAGTCACTTAATTGCCATAGACTACCGCACCACCCCACATCAGAAATGCAGGAACCTTATGCAGCTGAATAAATCTTCCTTCTCTCCTGCACCCACGCAAATGTATTTAATCTCTGCCGAAGACTTCAGACAAAAAGAAGCTTATCGGATCGTGCCTGTATATGCGGTATTTTGCATATAGAACATGACAGCTGCAACAGGCAAAAGCAGACTCCAGCCGGTAGTTCTTCTCGCTTTCCTATCTTCGGAAACAATCGAGTAGGAGGGAGTGATTAGCTCCCTCCTACTCGATTTATAATCTGTTTTGCTACAGGTTGGCAGTCCTTTTGTATCCCAGGACATCCCAGATGGTATTTGCGTAATTATACTGCCATCCCCTGTATGTATATCTACAGTTGCTGCGAAGATAATTAAACAAATTGTACCACGCATTGTCAAAATCTATCTAGCGCTTGTCTTAATTTGTCAATAGTTTTTTCTAGTAACTCTTCCTGTTATTTGTTATAATGAATCCATGTTAATCTGTAATGCTCCAGGAGAAAAAGAAATATGGAAAAATTATTTGTTACAAAACTGGAAATAAAAAAAGTGCGCCATTTAAAAGATATCACTATCAATTTATCTGATACTACTTCCCGACATCTGATTTTTACCGGCAAAAATGGAAGTGGTAAAACAAGTGTATTAGATGCTATTGCCGCTTATCTGAAAATGAAATTCCAAGTATCAGATTTAGATTTAGAAAAAACAAAAGAGATGGATCCTTATACTTTGAATTCAGCAAAACGTTGTTTAACCTATTTCAATACGCTGAATTCATCTGTTAAACTGTCATTTAATAATGAGACAGACATAAATTTAAAAGAACTATATGCCGATGGAAGTTTTTTATTAGCTTACTATAAATGTGACAGAAACTTTCAGGCTGAAGTACCTGAACATATAGAAAAAGTTTCTCTAAATGATGCCTATGATCTAAACGATGCTCCCAGAAACTTGTTTGTTAAATATCTTGCAGATCTAAAAGTGACAGAAGCATTGGCAAGAGCAAAATCAAATAACACAAAAGCAGATTCTATAAATAATTGGTTTATCCAGTTTGAAAAGCTTTTGCAACAAATATTTGAGGATACTACGTTGAAATTAGATTTTAATGAAGATACGTTTTCCTTTATGATCTACCAGAGTGGAAAAGAACCTTATGATTTCAACTGTATGTCCAGTGGATTTTCAGCCATCATGGATATTGTTCTGGATCTCATGATTCGTATGGTCAAGAAAAAAGGACGTATTTTTGAATTTGACCTTCCCGGAATTGTACTTATAGATGAGATCGAAACGCATCTTCATCTTGAACTGCAGAAACAGATCATGCATATCCTAACCTGCCTGTTTCCAAATATTCAGTTTATCGTCTCAACGCATTCTCCGTTTGTGCTTAACAGCCTGGATAATGTGGTAATTTACGATCTTGAGAATCATATCGTTGTTGAAAATGGCTTGTCAGATGTACCATACGATGGAATTGTAAAAGGTTATTTCCAGGTTGATACCTTATCAGATACATTAAAAAATAAATTTCAGCAATATAAAACCCTTGTTCAGAAGCCGGAACTTACTGATGATGACTTTGAAAAAATTGCAGAGTTGGAAATGTTTTTGGATGAAATCCCTGATTACCTGGCTCTTGGCATCACCACAGAATATCAGCAGTTAAAAGAAGAACTGGCACAACGGGAGGATATTTGATGGTAAAAATAGAACGTTCTTTTCCCGCTCCTGCCTCTTTGGAATCAGAAGCAAAAAAAGTTTCCGGAAGCTATGAACAGCCAGATGTTGTATCCCGGTTGAGAAAAGATTTTCACGATAAGTGCTACATTTGCGAACTGAAAAATCTTCAGGATCCTCAGGTAGAACACCTTTTGCCCCATAAAAACGGAAAATACCCTGAACGAAAATTTGACTGGAACAATTTATTCTGGTCATGCAGTCACTGCAATGGAATAAAAAATCAGAAAAAGTATGATGACGGAATTATAGACTGTTGTAAAAATGATCCAGAGCTTATGATGACGTTTAAATTAAAAGATGGAAAAACTGAAATTTCAGCCAAAGATGAACATAATTCCATGGCAGTAAGAACTGCTCTGCTCATTTACGAATCCTTCAATCTTCTCAATACTGGTATGCGGACATATAAAAGTGCAATGCGCTACAATGAACTTACAAAGGAAATGAACCTTCTATATGACAATCTTGAAGCATATAGAAAAAATCCTGATTCCAGATATATACAGCGAAAACTAAAGGCACTGCTCCGTCGGGAATCTGCATTTGCCGCCTTTAAAAGAAACTACATAAGAGATAACAGCAAAGAATTCCCACAATTGCAGTCTTATATAGAATAGCTCCTGTTTTATATGGCAGGAGTTATTTTTATTCTTCCCCTTTTATTGAAAGTATGCAATTATTGCTGATTTCTCAGCTTGTCATTAGCCAGAAACAGAACCGGGTTCCGATTTATTGTGCTAATAGAGAAAATACAGATACAATTGTTGAAATTTATTTTTGCTGATCCGACACCGTCAATTTTTCAGACAGATCCCTTGAGCATTTTATATTTTATGAGTCTCATTATGTATTGTTACTTGCTTACTACAATCAGCATAAAACCAGAAGAATTTTTCAATACAACATCAGATTTATTTGCAATAACTGCCTGTTTTTACTACGATTGTCAACAATTATCCACTTATAAATCATAAAATTCGGACATTCCTTAAGTCTGAAATCAGTTCCCCATACGAAATTTTTTCAAAAATCAACCTGTCCACCACCCAAAGGGGAACTATAATCATGACAAAGATTAAAAACACGAAGAAAGGCATGGCTAAGAAAACCTTAAGTATGTCTCTCGTCGTTGCAATGCTGGCAACCTCTAACGTGCCGGTTTGGGCTGCTGAATTTAGTGACGGAACAGACGCAGATGTTGCAATTACATCAGAAGCTCCGGTTGCTGAAGATACAGATGCCGCTGATGCAGCCGCATTCTCCGATGAGGCTACACCAGAAGTTACAGAGAATACAGATGATATTGCAGATACTGCAACAGCAGCAACAGAAAAAGCATTATATTTTGAAAAAGCAGAAATTGGTAAATCAGTTTCATTTGCAGACGACAGTGTATTAAAAAATGCTGAAGGAAAAAATGTTACTGTTTTTGATTATGAATGGTTAATCGATGGAATGCAGCCTGCTAAAGATGATGGAAATGCAATGGACGCGAAAGATTATTCAGGTCAGGTACGTCTTGGCGGAAAAAATCCAAGTGTTGCCGAGATCAAAAATGCTATTACAAAGTTTACACCACTGCAAAATCATTTAGGTAGAAAACTTACTCTTAAAATTACAGGTGTCAAAGGAACTGCCGAAGATTTTGAAGGTTTCACATATGAAACTCCTGCTGTAACTATTACTGCAAAAGATGTAAAAAGTATTGTTACTGGAATCAGACAGACGGGTACTTTAACTTATGATGGTACAGCAAAAACATTAACTGCAAATGATGTAAAGCTTACATACAATAGTGGCTATAGTTCATCTGATATCGCAGCTTCTGATTTCACTTTCACATATGATGGTGATACTGTGAATGCTACAAAATCTGGTGAACCTGTCAAGGTTACTGCTACTGTTAATAAGCCTGGATACCAGGGTTCTCTTACGTTTGACATGACTATTAACCAAAGAACACCAGCTCTTAGTTCTGATAAAGACTTGACAGACAAGACAAAAAATGATTTAGCTGTTAACTTAAAGAAGACTCAGTATAAATATACAGGTTCAGCTATTAATCTGTTAACAAATGTAGAAGATAACTTTACCTTAAAGAGCAATATTTCCGGAAACACATTAAAGGCTAAAGCAATTACTAGTGTTAATCTGGTTGATGGTACTCTTACAAATGCTGGTGATTCTGCAAAAGTGAAAGTGTCTATTACTAAAACAGGCGATGACGAGTTGAATCGTAACTATGCTGTAGGTGCATTTGATTCCAGCAAAGGTATTGGATATACTACAGCAGAGAAAGCTACTGTTGTTGCCCGCGATTTAAGTACATGTGCAATTGATGATATCAGTATTGGACTTTTGAAATCAAAGAATATCACTAAAGCAGATATTAAGAAGCTTCTTTCAATCTCAGAAGGAAAAGAAACTCTTAGCACTAATACAACATTTATGGATAATGTGGATATTGAAGTTGATACAGATGCAATCCATAAAGGTGGAGAAGGTACTTATACAGTTGTTGTAAAACCAACAGATACTACGAAGAATGTGATTAATAGAAAGACTATTAATCTTTATGTTGCCCAGAACAACATTGCAGATGCTACTTTAGTTACTAAAGATGGTCAGTTAGCTGCTAATACAGAATTAAATTCTTCAACTGACTTAGGTGATGAATTCTATCAGGGCGGTTCTGCTGTTGAAAAAACTGCCGATCAGTTAGGCACTATTGTAATTAAAGGGTCTACTGATGTTGTTCTGAAAGCTGGTACCGATTATAAGGTGATTTATGAAAACAACACTAATGTTGGTAAAGCCAACGTTTATTTACAGGGAATCAGTAGTACATTAGGTGGTAAAAAATGTATTGGTACATTTGACATTAAACCCGCAGAAATTACTTCAACTACAATTACTGTTCCAGAATCAGTAGCTTATGACGGTTCTAAGACAGAGGCTTCTGAATATCTGAAAAAATCCGATATCAAAGTACAGGCTAAGACATATACCTGGACTAAGAAAACTAATGGAACTTTTGATAAAGTTGAAAAATTAATTGATGTACCAGATACACTCTATAAAACAACATTTGGTACTAAATCTGGAACTCTCAGTGGTGGTAAAATAGTTGATGGAACAAAGTTAACTACTACTGTAACAGAAGCAGACAAAATTGACACAACAAGTGATGCATATAAAAATTATAAAATCTCTGCATTAGCAAGCGGTATAACAGCATCTAAGGATACAACAGTAGCTACTTTATCCATTGCAAACGCAGATGTAACTGTAGTTGGTGCTCCATTCGTTTATACAGGAAAAGAAATCAAACCTGATTTAGTTGTAAAAGATGGTAACCGCACACTTGTAAAAGATGTTGATTATGAAGTAGTATCTACTGTAAATGCAACAAATGCGGGAACAGCTAAGATTACAATCAAAGGTAAAGGTGATTACAGCGCAGCTAAGACAAAGACTGTAGAGTTTACTATTAATAAGGCAGATCTGTCAAAAGTGACTATTACTCCTAAGAAAGCATCTGTTGCTAATAACTTTACTTATACAGGAAAGAAACTTACACCAGCATTAACAGAATATGATGTTAAACTTGGCGATGAAACACTTACAACAGACCTTGCTGATATTAAAATTACATATCCGGCAAGTTCTTCCGCAAATGTAAATGCAGGTAAAGAAGCGGGTAGCGCAACACTTACAGTGAAAGATACTGCTAAGAATCCAAACTTCGAGGGAACAAATGCATTCAAATTTGATATTGAACAGGCAGTATTGAATGAAAGTGGAACCTTTACACTTTGGAAAGATGGAAAGGTTGTTGGATTTGATAAAACAGCTACATCTGAAAGTGGCGTTTCATCCTTTGCGCCAATCTTTACAAATGATGGAACAGAGCATACTTTTGATAAGGTAACTTACAAACCAGCTGATTCCAAATATAAAGAAGGCACTGATTACGAAGTTAAATACTACAACAATGTTCGTGGAGAAGTTGCTGCCATCTATGTAAATGCATTAGGTAATTACAAAAATAACGCTAATAACAAGTTTGCGGATAAGAAAACAACTTATACTGACGCAAGATTCTTTAAGATTGGTGCTATTGCTATTAAGAAATCTGATGTCAAAGTAGCAAATACTGAATATGCTGGCGGAATCGCAGTCAAACCAACAGTAACCGTTACTGTAAATGGAAAAACTCTTGTAGATGATTCTGACTATAAGATTGAAACAGTAGGCGATGCTTCTAACGTAACTGCTAAAGATAAGATCTTAAAAGCAAAATTATATGCAAAAGATGGTTATGTATTAGATACTACATCATGGGGCGCAGGCAACATTAAGACAGATGCAGACGGTTCTTATGTAGAACTTACATGGAAAGTTGTAGCAAAAGATCTTAAGAACACAACCGTAACTGTTGATAAAGATGGAAATGTAACCGTAATGAATGGTTCCGTTGTTGTTCCATCCAAGGAATATGATGTCAAATTTAGTGAAGACGGAAAGAAAGTAACTGTAACAGCTAAAGCTGACAGCAAAAATTATACTGGTTCCAAAGAAGTTGATGTTGACGCTGTTAAAGTTGGTGCTCCAGTAATCAATACTGTTAAAGTGTCTGGTAATAAAGCAACAGTAATTCTTTCTGATGAAGCAGAAGGTGCATCCGGATATGATTATGTAGTCTCCACATCTAAAGATCCTTCAGATAAGGAAGCACGTATCGATGTTGTTAAGAATCAGGTTCAGACAACAGCTTCATTCAAATATTTACAGCAGGGAACTTATTACGCATACTGCCATGCTTGGAAACGTGATGAGAATGGTAAAAAAGTATTTGGTGGATGGTCTAACAGCTATGCATTCTCTGTAACAGCAATCACACCGGATACACCAGAGATTCTCAGTGTTAAGACAAAAGGTTCTACAATCACAGTAACATATAAAGAATCTGCTAACTCTACAGGATATGACGTAGTTCTCGGAAAAGGTTCCAAGAAAGAACATGGCGAGACTCGTCCATATCAGTATGGAAACTACAAAAAATTAAATGTTAAACCAGGTGTATGCAAAGCTGTATTCAAGAACGTTCCTGCAGGAACATATTATGCAGGAGTACATTCCTGGAACAGAACAGCTTCTGAAAACGATAACAAAGTATTCAGTAAGTGGTCAAATCTGGAAACTGCTAAAGTTAAATAATCCATTTGGGTAATTAATACAGATTCCTAAAAAAGAAAGACTCTGCGTGTAACAGCCAGGGTCTTTCTTTGAATACTTTTTTATATTTAGCAACAGAGGAAGGAGTTTGATCGGCATTGTGTAAAGATTTTATAAAAAACATATTTTTTTCAGCAATGATCTTTCTGATGACCCTGTCAAAGCTCAGAAAAGAAAAGATTTATATACAGATATGATCGCACAGATAATCAGCGAGTCACTATTCTTTTTTCAGGATGATTACTATAATGCTGATATTTCAACGATAGAACGTGAAATGACTCATATCTCCTATTGCATCGAAACATTTCCGGTTGTAAATGCAATGGTAGATAACCAGAAAAACTACATCATCCTTAATTTGTTTACAATGGTTGCGGCAAACAATATGACTATGATAACAGAATTATTAGACCTGTTAAGCCGTCCCGAAAAGGCAACTACATCACAGATTATGCAGTTGGCAGTAAAATGGTTGAATTTTCATGAGAATGAGAACATGATAAGTACATATACGAGGGAATACTATATACCTATTGTAGAAAATGGAAAAATGTATGCTGTCTGGAATGGATATAACTTGTTTCCGCCACAGAAATATTCGAAATATATGTACGATGTTTTTAAACTTATATTTCTCCATGAATTAGGTCACTGGCAATATGCACGTTTCAAAGAATCATGGAAAATGGCATATAAAAAGCAAGCATATAATGCGCTAAAAAAGCAATATGCTGCTGAAGTCGTTCCTGTAAATCAGAAACAGCTTGAATTATGGATGAAGGAAATCATTGCTGATTATATTGCAGTACTGGTTTATACTAAAACAAGTCGCCAGTATGATGACAGCAAACAATGCACAAAACATTGTTATATCGCAATAGGATTATTTTATGGTCTGATCGCAATGGAAGAATTGGCTCACGAACAATACAAAAAAGGAACAGAGAAACATCCTCCCGTTTATATCCGGCAAAATACAGTCCGTGAACTATATGCTGGATTCTTTTCAGACATCTTAAAAATTCCATATGACATATTTATGGAAAATGAAATTCAGGAATGGTATGTCATAGAGAGTTATTTTTCACAGATTATTGAAGAATATTGGAGAAAACATTATGGATAATCTTATAGCAATTGGAATTCGGAAGAGAATTGAAGAAAGTATTTCATCTGAACTTGGTATTCCAAAATCAGATGCAGAAAAGATATTCAACTTTATAAAAGCTACCTACCAGGAAAATACAGAAGAATTTGGATGTATTGAATTCAACACACCCAACACCGAAAATCTTATATTTGGGGACGGACAATATTATATCAATATGTCAAAAGGATTGTTTCTGATTATAGCACATTGTTTAGATATTACACTCACCAGAGGAGTCGTCTCTCATATATGCAGTATGTTAGGAATATTATCTCAGGTGTATTATAAAACCAGTCAGAAGAAAGGAGAAACCTGTCTGCTACGAGAATATCTAAGGAATGAAAACAATCTGAATGTACATACGTATTCTTATTTAAAAGGCGGTGAATGCATTAATAATGATCTTAGCTGTCAATATCACAGCTATAACGGAACCTGCTGTATTCAGGAAACAAATATTGAAAATATTCTTTCTGATTTAAAAATAATAATAGGAAATTTACATATAGAAAACGATTAGAAAGGTGTTTTATTTATGAGAGAATGGGAAAAATGGGAAAAAGCAGCAAATACATCAAATATTTTTTCATATGCATCAAATATTTTGCTCGACTATGTCAAACAAGGAATAGAAAATAATATAGAAGAAAACAAAAGCCTTATAATACCTCAAGCTGTATTGCATATTTTTTCATGCGAGATAGGATTAAAGGCTCTATTGCTAAAAGAAGATATATCTTATGGAAAAACACATAAATTAAATGATTTATTTGAATTACTTCCTGAACAAATGAAAGAAAATATACGAAATTTAACAAAAGAAAAATTTAAAATTGAATTCCACATGGATTGTAATTTTGATGATCAATTATCTCAAATTTCAAATATGTTTATCGAATTACGATATCACTTTGAAGCTGAGGCTTCAAAAGAGATTATAGTTGGATTTATAGTTGCATTTAATTCTTCTATACTCCATTTTACCGGAAGTTATAAATGATTTTATAAAAAGAGGATTTATACATGTACTATATAGATACGCTATATGAAATCCTCTTTTTTATCGTATACAAATTATTTCACTTCAACCAACTCAATCCTAAAATTCAACTCTTTCCCCGCCATCTCATGATTAGCATCAAACGTAATATTTTTCTCATCCTTAGCAGACACTGCAATTTTCTATCTTACTGATTTTCCGGGATGTCATTGTCCATCTTATTGTAATAATCTTTCCGCCTCTTCCATCTGGCAAGTCTTTCATAAGAATGCTATAATATCTCTAAAGCAAAAAATCTGAAAGGCGGTAACTGATATGGCAATGTTTTTAAATACTCCTCTTCCTTACAAAAGATATAAGAAGATTTCAGAAACAACATATTTCGTAGATAAATCCCTTATTCTGAATGACATATTTGGATGCATGGAAGAAGAAACACAGTATATCTGCATTACAAGACCGCGCAGATTCGGAAAAACGATCATGGCAAATATGCTGGGAGCCTTCTTTGGAAAGGCCTGGGATGCTTCGCAGATATTTGATCATTTAAAAATTGCAGATTCACCTGAATACCATCAGTATTTAAATCAGTATGATATCATTTATATCGATTTCAGCAGACTTCCGGAAAACTGCACCTCTTACAGACAATATATTAACCGTATCATTACAGGTTTGAAGAACGATCTGGCGGAAGCATATCCGGAATATCAGACAGACTCCATATATGCGCTCTGGGATATACTTTCCCAAATTTCAGAGCAGACAGACCGACAGTTTGTTTTCATCATGGATGAATGGGATGCCGTATTTCATCTTCCATTTATTACTGAAAAGGAAAAAGCAGAGTATATACTTTTTCTCAAAACTCTGCTGAAAGATCAGGACTATACAGCACTGGCATACATTACCGGTATCCTGCCGATCTCCAAATATTCCAGTGGCTCTGAGCTGAACATGTTTATGGAATTTAAAATGACTTCAATGGAAGCTTTCAGCGAATATTTTGGCTTTACAGACGAAGAGGTGGATGTTCTGTATGAAAAGTACACACATTTATGCAAAAAACTTCAGGTACCACGCAACGGTCTGCAGAACTGGTATGATGGATATTTCACTGCTTCAGGAAAACGCCTGTATAACCCAAGATCCGTAGTGATGGCACTGCGTTTTAACCAGTTATCCAATTACTGGACCAGTTCCGGACCTTATGATGAGATTTTTTACTATATCCGCAATGACATTGACCATATAAAAAATGACCTGGCATTGATGATTACCGGAGAAGGAGTTGATGCCAAAATAGATGAATTTGCTGCATCGGCAATGGAATTAAAAAGCCGGGATCAGATCTATTCAGCTATGGTTGTATATGGGCTGCTTACTTATTCTGGCGGAAAAGTTTTTATTCCTAACAGAGAATTGATGTTCAAATATGAAGAACTTCTGCAGAATGAGGAAAGTCTTGGATATGTATACCAGCTGAGTGAATGAATAATATACATAGTCGGGATGGTTTTTATCATGAATGGTTGCTATTACAATTGTTCTATTTTACAATGATGTTCTTTTGTATCTTTATCATAACTGATTCCTACGCCCAGGATCTGGCCAGTGTATCTTTCCTTTTCCCCAGGCTTTCCCTTAAAGCGGAGCGCATACTGTTTTTCCCTGATCTGCCGAAGGCAGTGAAATATCCATCATACCACTTGCGCAGACCCTCTCTGGAAACCTGCGGATCTTTGCATAGATGGAGATATCAAAACGCTTCTTCAATGTAAGCTTCCTATAAATAGTTGCCTGAATACAGTTATCACATGTCTTTATCGTATCAAATATTTTTATACTTACCATAAGAAAATAAACTTTGTCAGGGCAGGCTCCAATACGTTTACCTTCACAATCTGTAAGATTCAAGTGACGGGAGTATGTCGCATCCAAGTGCTGTTTATCTAACTCAAAATATCAAGCCTTTTTGAAATAAGTTCCTCCATTTGCTCTTTTTGCTCTGCTGACAGGCAAGATTCTTCTATCTGTGTAAAAAGTTTTGCCTTTAATGAGCATACTTTTTTCATCATACGTTCCGCAGAATTTAATGGAATCCCACAGGATTCTGCCAGTATCCGAAATTCTTTCTTATGAATATTACGTTTTTTGCCATTTATTGTGAGTGCCAGCTGTTCTTTATCTTCTGGCATGATCACATTAACAGGAAGCATATCGTATGCTTTTGATAATTGGAAATTTCTGCTACCAGGCTCCGTTTCCTTTAGCGAAAAGTTTTTCAAATGCATATCTGAATTTCCCATAACGAAAGATCCAACAGCACGCAGAAACAGCTCTGACAGGTCTAATCCCGGTGTTGCAGAACATTTTTTTATGATTCTTCCGCATTGTTCATAAGAACCTTTATATTTATCCTGTGTCAGCCTGTAAGACAGCTGGCAGAAATCTTCCATGGCATATAGTTTGGTCTCTTTTTCTGATATTTCCCGGTCTATCCTTTTAGTAATATACGCGTATTCATCATTCATTTTTATAAGAGCATGGGGAACCGTCCGGATTCCCATAATTTCTGCGAGACGCATTGCCAAATCCTCAAATTCCGGCATATTATCAAATTCTTCCGTCTGCGGCTTCAGGATATATCCTGTCGGATAGTCCACAATTGTAAGTCTTGCATTAAGATCTGTTGATAAATGCAGGGAAAGCTTTTTCTGAACTCCCGGCACAGTAAGTCCCTCATTTACTGTTTCATTTGCCAGGATTTCCAGTTGCTCTTTCGTAATATCCAAGATTGGTAATTCATCTGTCTGAAAAAATCTCTTTACACACTTTTTATGCCAGTACCATTCTTTTTCCACATTCGTTGCACTATTTGTTACTGGCTTTCCACAACACAAGCATTTCATACCTTTTCTCTCCTGATACAAACATCTCCAATGCAGTCTCTGCAGGCAGATAACAGTAATCCAAACCGGTCTTTCTGGTTGATTTTCCAGTTTCGGCTGACCACCCCCAGAAGCCATCCTTCTGGAATCAGTCCGTCAAAAAAAGGAAACAATATAGTTGTTTCATAAGGCTCCTGACGTAATGGAAGTGTCAGGCTTACTGCCACTGCATCTTCTCTGTCCAGATAATCCTGGTCATAAGTAAAAATATACCCTTCTTCAGTTTCTGCAATAATTCCGGAAAAATGATTTTGAATATATACATATCCCTTTCTATATTCTGACTCCACCTGCTAATCCTCCTTTTTTCCTGGTACAGCTTCTTTCCCAAACATTGCCAGTGCCTGATTCACTTTGTCCAGACGCACCGTTTCTTTTCCCTGTTCCAATTCCCTTACAAAACGAAGTCCAAGTCCGGAACGGATTGCAAAATCCTCCTGCGTCAGCCCTGCTTTTTTTCTTTCTTTTTTTATATAATCTCCAATTGTACTCATATTAAACATATTAATCCCGTTCGGGTATGATTTCAAGTGGATTATATACAAAAATCCCGTTCGGGTATAATTTATATATTTCTATATTAAATCATCCCGAACGGGTATAATACTATTTTTATGTTTTGTGCCCGGGTTCCGATTTATTGTGGCAATGGGGAAAATACAGACACGATTGTTAAAATCTATTTTCGCTGATCCGACACCGTCAGTTTTTTAGACAGATCCCCTGGATATTTTATATTTTATGAGTCTCATTATGTACTGTTACTTATTATAATCAGCGTAAAACAAGAAGAGTTTTTTCAATACAGCAACAGGTTTATTTGTAATAACTGCCTGTTTTTAGCACAATCACCAACAATTATCTACTTATAAATCATAAACTTCAGATATTCCTCAAGTCTGAAATCAGTTCCCCATACGAAATTTTCTCCAAAATCAACCTGTCCACCACCCAAAGGGGAACTATAATCATGACAAAGATTAAAAACACAAAGAAGGGCATGGCAAAAAAGACATTAAGTATGTCACTTGTTGTTGCAATGCTTGCTACTTCTAATGTGCCGGTATGGGCTGCTGAGTTCAGTGATGGATCTGACACTGCTGTAGCTACAGAAGCTCCGGCTGCTGAAGCATTTTCTGATGAGGCAGATGCTACTCCTGTTGTTGATGCTACAGCTGATGTTAACGCTGCAAATGACGCAACAGTTAGTGGAAATGAATACTCTGTAACATACACACCTATTGGTTTCTTAGCTACAGGTTCAGCTTCAGGGACACAACCAACTCCTATTGCAGACAATACTATGACATGGGCAGATGGAACATTATCCACAACTGTTTCTGTTACAGATAATAAAATTCTTACCGATGCAAAAGTATATGCAACATGGAAAGTTGATAATGTAGCTGTAGGCGATTTAGCTAGTACTACAGCAGGAACATTCACTAATGATGTAGCTACAATCACACCAACTGCATATACTGTCTCTTCAGCAACCGCAAACAAGACAGTAGCATTATATGTATACGCTGTAAAGGATAACCAGGTTGTATGGAGCTATACTTCAGATGCTATTACTGTAAATCCCAAGAATACCGCAGATGTTGTAAAAGCAACAGCAACTGATGTTGAGTATAATGGTAAAATCCAGCAGGCAACGCCTACATTAAATCCAGTGTCAGGAAATTTACCGGCAGAATTAGATAATATTGCTGATTATACTATAGGTTATGATGAAAACAGTGATTTTGTTAATGTAACTGATAAACCGATCACCATCACATTAACACCTAAATCATCTGCATATAAAGGTTCTATCACAACTACTTATAAAATTAATCCAAAAAATTTAAGTACTTCAAATGCAATCGCAGATGAAATGGTTGCTACATTAAAGAATACATCTTATAAATTTGATGGCGGTAATACTAATACTGATGTATTAAAAGTAAAAAAAGAAGACATCACATTAGTTGATAAAGCTACAAAGAAGATTGATTTATCTGATTATCTCAAAGTTGACAAAAACGGCTATGTAAATGTTACAAGAGATGGAAAGATTGAGCTTGCCACTCCGGAAACCGGAAACAAAAACTATACTATTTCCGGCGCTGTTGGCTCTGACAATACTAAAATCCAGTCCACAAATGTTCCTGAAGTTGCTGCACGTGATCTGAGCTCAGTTACAGTTACAATCGATCCAGTTCAGAAAACAAACAATAAAGCAACACTCGCAGCAGATCAAGTTCATTTTTATGACAAAGACAGCAAAAAAGAATTAGCTCTGTTTAATTATGTAGATATTGATATTCCAAATAACGCAGTTGAAGCTGGAAAATACACTGTAACAATTACACCTAAGGCAACTACATCAAGCAGTAAGCTTACAGGTAAAACTACCGCTGAATTATCAATTTTTGCAACAGATATCAATACTGCTGTATTCAAAATAGGTACTGATGCTAAAGAAACAACAGTACCAGGTAGTGCTGGTAAAAAAGATACTTACAATTTTAATAGCATTACGAAATACTATACCGGAGAACCAGTTACATTTACAACTGATGAAATTGGTGTTCCAACAGTTGGTGCTAACAGCACTCCATTAATAAAGGATAGTGATTACGAAATCACATATTCCGATAATACAAATGCAGGTACTGCAAAAATGTTCCTTATTGGAAAAGGCAGCTACGCAAACAGCATTAAAAACTATACTTTTACAATTAGCAAAACACCAGTTACAGATGTAAAAGCAAGTGAATATGTTGAAAAGATCAATGGTGCAAAACCAGAAGATTATAAAACAGCAATGGGAGTTGTTGTAAAAGCTCAGGTTCCTGGAACAAATAAAATCTTAACTTTAACAGAGGGAAAAGATTATACAGTAACTTACGCATGGGGAAGTGATGGAAAATCTGTTGATGCAACTGTTACAGTAAAAGCTAATAGCAATTTTGATAAGCCAACTGACACTAGTATTCTTAAAGTAAACTCCAAGATTTCCAATGCAACTTTAAAATCAGAGTACATCAAACTGAAAGAGACTTCTTTTACATACAATGGTCAGGCAGTTAAACCTGATTTCGACGTTGTAATTGGCGGACATATTGTCAATCCAAATCAATACACTGCAAAATATACAAATAATGTAAATGCTGGTACTGCAACTTTAACAGTTTCTGCTAATGCTGGTTCTGATTATCAGGGAACAGCAAGCATTACGTATACTATTCAGTCTGCTGATGCATCTAAATTAAAGGGCGTAATCGGTACTCAGGAATACAAAGGATACACTCTTGAAATTGCACCAGATAAGATCGACCTTACTTTAGACGGAAAGAAAATTGATGTTGAAAGCAACTTCATCTTAACCTATGGAGAAAATGTAAAAGTAGGTGAAGGTACAGTAACTTTAACACCAAAGAACAAAAACTTTACCGGAACTAAAACATTAACATTCCAGATCAGTGGTGAAATGCTTGATGGCACCAAGGCGGCATTTGCATATGTTGATAAAGATGGCTTTGCAGTAGCTAAGCCTACATTTGCTTACGACGGTACCTCACATACCTGTGCTAAAACTTCTTTAACATATACAGGCAAAGATTTAAAAGAAGGCACTGACTATGAGATCAAGTACGTTGATAATGTATACGGTCAGAAAGGCAAAGATAAAAAACAGTATGCTGCCGTTCTTGCAGTAGCTAAGGGCAAATTTGGCGGAAATCTGACAACTTCAGATGTTGCTTCCGGTATTAGTGTTAAAGATGGTGTTTATACAGATGCTGCCGGAAACAAGATTACAAATGTATTCAAGATAGATCTGATTGAAATTACTCAGGAAGAGATTACTGCAAGCTGTGTATCTGTTTCCAACGGAACATATGCAGCAGGTCTTCCGGTTAAACCATCTGTAAAAATTGTTGTAAAAGGAAGAACACTTGTAGAAGGTACAGATTATGACTTAAACGTATCCGCAAACAAGGATGTAATCAACGCAACAGAAAAACAGACTCTTCTTGTTACAGTTGAACCTAAGAATGGCTATAAATTACCAAATTCTGTTACATTGACTTATGCATGGGGAATTGACAAATTTGATCTTGCAAACGCAGAAGTTGCCGTAGATGGTGATAAAGTTACTGTTAAATGTGGAAAAGTAGAAGTTCCGGCTGATGAATATACTGTCACAAAGGATGCAGCAGCAAACAAAGTTACTGTAACTGCTACAAAAGGAAATAAGAACTACAAAGGTTCCAAGACAGTTTCTGCCGTTGTAACTGATCCGACAGAAAAACCAGCTACACCAATGATCAGCAGTGTTAAATTTACTGGAAACAAAGCAACTGTAATCCTTTCCGGTGATTCCGAAGGTGCTGCAGGTTACGACTATGTAATCTCTACAGACCGCGACTGCATCACAAACAAAGACTATGATTCCGTAAACAAGAATCAGGTTCAGACCTCTACTACATTCAAATATGTACAGCAGGGAACCTACTACGCATACTGCCACGCTTGGAAACGTGACGAGAACGGTAAGAAAGTATTCAGTGACTGGTCTGGCGCATATCCATTCGTTGTATCCGCAATCACACCGGACGCTCCGGTTATCACAAACGTAACAGTAAGCGGATCTACTATCAAAGTAACATACAAAGCAGCTGCAAATGCAACTGGTTACGATGTAGTACTTGGAACTGGTTCCAAGAAAGAAAACGGTGAGACACGTCCATACCAGTATGGCAATCACAAGAAACTGAACCTCAAAGAAGGTACAGTAACAGCAACATTCAAGAACGTACCAAAGGGAACATGGGTAGTTGGAATGCATGCATTCAACAGAACATCCGAAGACGGAAAGAAAGTCTTCAGCCCATGGTCAAACCTGAAAAAGGCTACTGTTAAATAATCCTTTGGGTAAAGAAATATATAAATAAGAAAAACTATTGCTAGACTCTTAAATGGGTCAAATACAGTACTTCCCCTAGATGAGGAGGATATAATAATCAACCAATATTCAAAGGGGGGGGGACTGTATTTATACAGCAATAGTTTTTCTTTTTCTGAAAAGAGGATAAAAGAATGCTTGAAGAACAACTTAAAGAATTGGCTTTAATCGTTAAAAATGATGACCTAAGAAAATATGCTGGAAATGCATTTTGGAATTTAATACAAGCTGTTATAAGTAAAGATCCGGTATCTGGAACGTTAGCAGGTAAAGATGTAAAACAAATAGTCTTTCATATGCCGACTGTTATATTTTGGAATAAAATAAAAAGATTTTTACAAGGAACATATAAAGACTATGAAGAACAAGTAAAAATGGCTTCTCAATTCAACAATGATAATGAAAAATATGCTGAATTTGTAAAAAAACAGATATATTTGATTGACAAACTGGAGGATGATATGAAGGTAGATTGCTTTGCGATATTAACTCGATGTTTGCTACTGCAAGAAATAGAAATTTCGTTGTATTTTAAATTAGCGCAGATTATAAATCAGTGTACTCCGTTTGAATTAGAATATATAAGAAAAATAGGAATTAACGAGAAGCAAAAAAATAGTGCAATGGTATCATCGTTATATCAATATGGGTTATTAGAACAAGATTCAGATGAAACGGAAGTATATTATATCTTTTCTGGATTTGGAAAGGCATTGAAGGGAAATTGTTTAAATTATGGCGATGATACAAAATGTGAGGTATTTAAAACATACAATGATGTTTCTCCATTATCTATTTCAGAGCCTGCTTTAATGGGGGATATAAAACAATTATTTATTGAAGAAGTTGATAGTTAATAATAGGTTCTCGGAATCTTGATCTTACCAACTAAAATTCATCAGTTGGATAAATTTTGAAAAGTAAATATTATCCAGAACGGATATGATAAGTAATAAATTGAGAAAAATGGTGCACTTTTATCGAACTTGCGTCAGACATGGTTTATAATGGTACTGCTTATGAAGTTAAGTGGTCTGCTCAAAGAGATCTTGTAGTGGGGAAGTCTTTGGCAGGGTCCAGGCTGTTGATGGCAACTTTAGGTGGCAATACAAAGACTTTGTTGCCTGTCTCTGAGTTACCCTGTATACTGTCATTAATACAGTAAAGAAAGGGATCCCAGAGCATCCTCCTGATAAGACGTATACTCTGGGATCATGGTTTTGAAACTATGATTATTATATCAGATAGCTACCCAGGTCAGATCATCGAAAAAATCCGGGAAGAAAGTAATATTTACATAAAATGATACAGAAATTTTTATAAAGCAAAAGAATAAAAATACCCAAATAGGACTCCTATCATCATTACGATAGGGATTCTTCTTTATCAAAATTTATTCTATGATTGTCGAAAAGTTTCTCTGGTAAACAAATAGCAGCTCTGATAAAATATATATACAAAATATGTGCCAAGAAACTATTAACTTATAAGGCAGTTAGGCAGTTGCTGCATGGATTCTCAAATCCTGTATAAAAGAATGTTCCTAATACAACGTTAGGTTTATTTGTTAAAACTGCTTGAGGGAAACATCGAAATTTCCAGCCGAGCAGTGCATCAGGATCGCCCAACCATACCGGTACACTGGATAGAAACGAACGGATAGGACAGCCTTGATTCCGAGGCAAATGCAATCAGGGAACAGACAGTATATTATGAGATCCGTTTCAGCTTAACCTCAAAGAGGTTACAGTAACATTCAAGAATGTATCAAAAGGAACATGGTAGTTGGAATGCATGCATTCAACAGAACATCCGAAGCCGAAAAGAAAGTCTTTATCTCTTATAATCTGTTTTACTACAGGTTGGCAGTCCTTTTGTATCCCAGGACATCCCGGCCTGTTTTATCCAGGTATCTGTTCCGAGAAGAAAGCCATTTGACTGAGCATCCAGGATGTACCATTTACCCCCAACCTTTACCTGATTCCACTGGTGGCTCGGGTTACTGGCTTTGGCATTTGCATGAACGTAACGGCAGTCTACCCCGATTGCATCACAGAGTGCTTTCATGCCTCTTGCATATCCGGAACACTGTGCTTCTCCATATACCAGTGCACCCCAGGCTGTATTTGCATAATTATACTGCCATCCCCTGTATGCATATCTACAATTGCTGCGGAGATAATTAAAAGCAGTCAGGACTTTATCATAATCTGACATTCCTTTCCGGATATAATTCAGTTTAAAGCTCTGTACAACACTTCTTACCTGCGCCAGATGGGCAGTATCTAGATATGGACCATACACACTGCCGTAACTATAATCACCTTTTACAGTAGGAGATTTTAAGGTTATCTTTCTGGCTGCGCTCTTATCACTATATATGTTTTTCCCATTTACATTCTTATAGGCAAGTATTCTGTATTGATAAGTTTTTCCTGTTTTTGCAGTCTTGTCTGCGGCAGTAAGTTTGCTTCCTTTTCTTACTGCTTTCAGATAACTCCATTTTCCATTGTCATACCTGTAGATTCTGTACCCGTCTGCCTGATTTGTATAACTCCATGACAATTTTACAATCTTGTTATCGGTAGTATAACATTTGTAAAGTTCCGGTGTCTGCAGAACCGGTTTTACAGTAATGGTATTTGAGATTATCCTGACATCATCCCCGAAATTTTCAGATTCCGGATCAAATACATAATCCGAATATCTAAGCTGATAGGAATATTCATGTCCTGCCTTTGTTGTCGTGTCCACAAAAGTAAGATTATCACCTCGGGCACTTGGCCGTTCAGAATAACAGATCACCTTTTGGGCATTCCCATAACATGCATAGCGATCATCATCGATAACATTCCAGACTGCACCGATAACCTGAAAACGGTCCAGCCTCTTTAGTTCTCCTCCATTTTTAACCGAAGGTTCCGAACGGTAAACATCTACATATTTAGAACCCAGAGTATTTACCAGTGCATCAAACTCTATGCAGCTCGCATTTCCTGCCCGCCATTGTTTGATATTCATAAACGTAGTATCTTCCCGGACTGTCTGCGCCGCTTCTGCATTTACTCCTGTGCATAATGCCATACACAGCAGCATACAGCACAGCAACAGTAATCCGGACAATTTTTTTAACCTTTCTGATCTTTTTCGCATCTTCATATTCCTCCTTCAGATATGTTCTTTTATTTAAATGAATTGTACCACATATCATCAAAAACTATCCAGTGATTGTCTTAATTTGTCAATGACAGAGAGACAAAAAACATCAGTGTAAGATAGAAATTTTATCAAATTAAAATTCATAAAAGGAAGGCTCCAGTCATTACAGCCGGAGTCTTTCTTTAATAAAAATGTTTCTTCCTTCAATAGATAATGTAATCAAACCATTGTGGTATATCCTGGGATAATCTTACTATTTTTCCCCTTCGAAAAATAGCAAAGCGATGAAAGCTATTACTATTGTCATAAAAAACTGCCAGATCACATTCTTTAAGTAGATACTGCAAATTTGAAAAAGATTGAAAGTATCTTTTTTCAATATCAGATTCAGGAATTCCATGCCCGCCATTCTGAACTCTTTCAGCGACTCTTCGTTTAGCAGTTTCTACAGAATCCACACCTATATAGTGTAATTCTATTGTATAGCCTAATTGTTTCGCACGTTTAAAATTTTTTATAATAGATTTCCCACACAAAGTACTCTCCTGATTAAAAGATATTCCTTCTGAAAAGTATTTATCAATCAACTGAACTGCTATTTTTCCTGCTTTCAGGACATCAGATGTATTGCGCCAATCTCCTAGTTCTTTTACGATTTCATCTGTATTTACTCGGGGCATTTTCTTTAAATTATCTAATATCTGATAAAGAGTAGATTTACCCGCTCCATTAACTCCACCCAAAACAATATATTTTTTCATTTAGAATAAATTCCTCGCAATTACCTGTTTTTGCTTTTTTTGAAGCAAAAAATCCCCCACCATTTGATAAAATTCCCTTTGTTCTTCTGAATCAGCCTCTAATGTAAGCTGTAATGTGTCTTCAGGTTCCAGACATTTGATTTCTTCATATATTTTTTCATATTTTTTTACATCGCACATTTTCAACCCACCTTTTTATTTTTGATTATCATTGTTATTTATTTTGAGTATATCAAACACTTTCTATACTTACCATTAAGGAGCCCCTGACTGTCCGGTCCGGATTGTATCTCCCTCAATACAGTTCATGATCTCTTCCAGAGAACAGTCCCTGTATTCTGCTACGGTGTACTTTAGAATATTGCCCATAATCGGCTTATACGAAAAAATATTTTTAGCCGCTTTATCTTTTGTTTCTCTGCCTTTTAAGGTTCTCATTGTTGTAGAAATACTGTTTTTTACTTTCATGAGATACTCCTGCAAGTGAAATTTTCTATTTATATTTTTATGATACCTCAGAAACAAAACTTCGTCAAATGCTTCTTCCCGATTCAGTCAGACATCAGAGGAGATGGCAGATTGGAGTAAATTTCCTTCACCAAAATCAGAACCGGATTCCGATTTACTGCGTCAATTTTTTAGACAGAGTCCCTGAATATTTTATATTTTATGAATTTCATTATGTATCGTTACTCGTTACAATCAGCGTAAAACCGGACATTTTTTTCAATATAGCATCAGATTTATTTACAATAACTATCTGTTTGTATTATGATTGTCAATAATTATCCATTTATAAATCATAATATCCGGACATTCCTCAAGTCTGAAATCAATTCCCCATACGAAATTTTCTCAAAAATCAACCTGTCCACCACCCAAAGGGGAACTATAATCATGACAAAGATTAAAAACACAAAGAAGGGCATGGCAAAAAAGACATTAAGTATGTCACTTGTTGTTGCAATGCTTGCTACTTCTAATGTGCCGGTATGGGCTGCTGAGTTCAGCGATGGTACAGATGCTGCTGTAGCTACTGAAGCTCCGGCTGCTGAAACATTCTCTGATGAAACTGCTGAAGCTCCAGTTGTAGACAATGAAGAGGTCGCACCAGTTGCAGAAGCTGCAACAAACAATAAGTTAAATGCAAGTGTTAATTTTACATTTGACTCAGGCGCAGTAAAAAATAATTCTGTAACTTGGGATATCTTTAAACAGAAAAAATTAACTGCAACATTAAATGTTACTTCTGGAGATGCACAATTATCAGATTTTAAAGAAGTAAAAGCCCTCTGGAAGGTAGATGGACATGAGGCAGAAGAACCAAGTGCTACTACTGCTGATCTTAAAAACAACCAAACATCTGTTGAAATTCTTCCAACAGCAGATATGGCAGAAGCAGGAAGTAAACTTACTCTTTACATTTATGCCAAAGATGCAAATGGTATTGCGTGGAGCTATACATCAGATCCTATTTCTGTTGAAAAAGTAGACATCAACAAGGTGGCTGACAGTGCTAATGTTAAAGTTGCTCCTACTGGTTTTGATTACAATGGAGAAGATCATACTCCTGTCAATTCCATGATTGCTCTTCCACAAACCTGGACAAGCCATGGCTGGAATAAAAACGATTTCACTATCGGTGATGTGTCTGGTGATACCAAGAATGTTACAGATGATGGTGTTACTGTAACTTTAGTTCCTAAAAAAGCTGGATTTACTGGTGTATTAACACGTAAATATCAGATTAATCCATTAAAATTATCAAATTCCACAGATATTGGTAAATATATCAAAGCAGAAGTTGTAAATACAACAGTTGCATATACAGGAGATACAATTGCTCCTAAAAACACAGATGTAAAATTAACTGATAAAAAAACAGGCGCTGATTTATCAGGATATATTGCTTCTGTTACTGGAATTTCCCAGACAGCTAATTATCAAGCAGGAAAATCTCATCAGCTTATAATCAATCTTAAAGCAAGCAATGATAATGGAAAAGTAAAAAATTATAAAATTGGTAATGGATTAACTGTTACTACAGAAAATAAATTATCTATTACACAGCGTAACTTAAATACCGTTGATATTCAGATTGAAGAGATTCCGAGTTCCGCGCCATACACTCTTAAGACAATAAAATATTACGATAAAACAACCAAAGAGGAATTAAAGCTTGATAATGAAGTTGCTTTTGATACAAGTGCTATCAATGGTGCAGGAACCTATACAGTAAAAGCTACTGCAAATTCCCAAAACGTCACAGGCGAAACCACTGCAATTGTACGTGTTGCAGATACTTCTTTAAGTAGTGCTTCATTTAAAAACGATTATGCAACAGCAGATGAAGAATACACTGGGGAACAGATTGTAAAAGATATTACTAAACTTGGTGATGTATATATTGGAAATAAAAAACTCCTTCCTGAAAATTACAAAATCGAATTTGGTACAAACATCAATGCTGGAACAGGTGTTATCCGCATTGTCGGTCAGAATAGTTACAAAAACAGTGTCGCAGAAGTTAAGTTTAATATTAAGAAGGCCGTTGTCTCCGCAGATACTATCACTTATAATAAACTTGTAGAAGGTAAAGATACCCAAGAGGCTTCTGCATACAAAAATGCTGTTGGACTTGTTGTCAAAGCAAAAAATGCTAAAGGCAAAGAATTTACATTAACAGAAGGTACCGATTATACTGTTTCATATAGTATTGGTACTGACAGCGATGGTGACTCAGCTGTAAAGACGGTAATCAAACTGAAAGATGACGGTAACTATGTACTGAAAGCAGGCTTTACCGGAACTTCCTCCAAGATTACCAATAAGATGATCAAAGATGCTGATATCCGCCTGAAACAGACTTCTTATACATACACAGGTGCAGGTATTACACCAAAATATGACGTTGTAGTTGATGGAAGAATCCTCGATCCAGCTACAGATTATGAAGTCGTTTCTGTTTCCAAAAATGTCAATGTTGGTACTGCAACATTGGAAATCAAGGGCAAATCAGGAAGTAATTATAGTGATAAAGCAACTGCAAAAGCAACTTTCTCAATTGTTGCAGCTGATGCTTCCAAACTTACAGGTGCCATTGCAAGCCAGCCTTATACTGGATATGCGATTAACCCTGCGCCAAGCCAGATTGACCTTACACTTGACGGCGTAAAAATCAATGTAAATGATAACTTCACATTATCCTACGGCGAGAACATTAAGATTGGTGAAGGAACAGTTACTCTTACACCAAAGAACGGTAACTTTACAGGAACCAAAACAATCAACTTCAAGATTTCTGGAAAGATGCTTAGTGGTGGTGTATTAAAATACTATGATGCAGATGGATTAAAAGCTAATCTGTCTAAAAAGTATGATGGCAAAGAAATTAAAGCTGCAAAAGCAGTATTTGATACAACAAATACAAGACTCAATGGAAACGCTCTGTCTGACAAATTAACAGAAGGCACTGATTATGAAATCAAATATGTAGATAATGTTTATGGCAAAACAATAAACGGAAAACAGTACGGCTTTGTTTTAGTCGTTGCCAAAGGTAATTATGCAGGTAATTACTCAGGTGATACCGTAACTGATGGTATTTATACAGATGCCGCTGGAAATAAGATTACAAATGTTATCGTTGCAGATAAATTTGAAATTACTAAACAGGATATGTTAAGAACAAATGTATCCGTTAAAAATGGTACTTATGCAGCTGGTCTCCTTGTAAAACCGTCTGTTGTTATTACTGTAAATGGAAGAACACTGGTAGAAGGTACCGATTACGATCTGGATTTTGCAGGAAATAAAGATCTTGTAAATGCAACAGAAAAGAAATCCCTGACTGTTACAGTTGAACCTAAGAATGGATACAGGGACGGCACAACTCCGAATGATAACCTGACATTCAAGTGGGGCATTGATAAATTCAACCTGTCTAACGCAGACGTATCCGTAAAGGACGGCAACGTAACTGTAAAATGCGGAAGCATCACAGTTCCGTCTGCTGATTACACAGTAACAAAAGATGCTGCAGCAGATAAAGTTACTGTAACAGCTGCAAAAGACAGCAAGAACTATACAGGTTCCAAGACAGTAAGTGCTGATGTTGCACCGGCAGAAAAACCGGATGCTCCAATGATCAGCAATGTGAAAGTTGTTGGAAACAAAGCAACTGTTATTCTTTCCGGCGAAGCAAGTGATGCCGCAGGTTACGATTATGTAATCGCTACAGATCGTGACTGCATCACAAATAAAGCTTATGATGGTGTAAGCAAGAACCAGGCTACAACTTCTACATCCTTCAAGTATGTACAGCAGGGAACCTACTACGCATACTGCCATGCTTGGAAACGTGATGAGAATGGTAAGAAGGTATTCAGTGACTGGTCAAACGCATATCCATTCGTTGTATCTGCAATCACACCGGATGCACCGGTTATCACAAACGTTAAAGTTAACGGAACTACAATCAAAGTAACATACAAAGCAGCTGCAAATGCAACTGGTTACGATGTAGTACTTGGAACATCCTCCAAGAAAGATAACGGTGAGACTCGTCCATATAACTATAGCGCTCACAAGAAACTGAACCTCAAAGAAGGTACAGTAACAGCAACATTCAAGAATGTACCAAAGGGAACATGGGTAGTTGGAATGCATGCATTCAACAGAACCTCCGAAGACGGAAAGAAAGTCTTCAGCCCATGGTCAAACCTGAAAAAAGCTACTGTAAGATAATCCATTTGGGTAATTAATACAGATTCCTAAAAAGAAAGCTCCGGTCATTGCGACCAGAGCCTTTCTTTTTTTGGAGATTATATTTCATAACCATTTTGTATTTATTTGAACAGAAAAATTTCTATGGCAGATAAGCTAAAAAAGGCGGTATCCCGCCAGATTTCAGATGCTCTGGTAACTCAGTTGCCGAGTAGTTCACTATGATGCATATATAAGTCTTTCAAATGATAAATCTCATATATTTTTGTAACCGCATTGGTAAGAGATGTTTCGTGCAGTGGATAATACTGCTTATATAATTTTTCCGGTTTTACAATGTCAATTATTTCAGAAGACCAGAGCCGGTACTTCCATTGCAGAGTAATATAACAGTCAGACATCCATTCCAGAATAAATTCATCATAAGTATTACTTATTTCTGCATTTAAATCTACAGTAATTCCCATATTTCCCATAATCTGTTTCGGAGTTTTACATAAATACAGGGGATTCCCCATATCCATATATCTACGATAATCACTTTTCATATATTTATAGATTATGCCAAAACAGTCAGAACAGTTTCGAGCTATCAATTTAAATAAATATCTTCCAGATAGTTTTGCACTGTTCAGGTAACCTGAATCATATGCCGGATTATTCATAAAAATCGCCCTCCTGATGATAGATTAAAAATTTCCCCATAGCAGTTCTCACCGTAATTCCCGGAACTTCGAATCCTTCCAGCAAAATTGCACGGTTTCTTGCAGAAAGAAATTGATTTACTTCTCTGCGAGCGTGAAAATCAGCTGTTACATCTGATTCATCTTTGTATACCTGCCATGCATCTTTCCATTCAATCTGTTTAAATGCTTTTTGTGATTTCAAAAATATCTGATTACCAAGAGAACCTTTATAGAAAAGTTTCTTTATTTCTTCAATATTGATCTGATTTAGCAAAAAAGCTTCTATGACCTGTGTATAACTGTCATCTGCACGATAGCCTTTGATAATATCAAAATCTGCTGTAGAAATACGGTACATTTCTACAATCCGCGAACCTGTGATTTCAGCACTCTCCAGGCTTGTTCCCCTGTTGGCAATGACCTCTGCGATCCAGGCTAAGATACCATAATCGTTCAGATCCATTATTTTCAGACCAGAAGTATTCAAAATATACCGGTTAACAAAAGAGTGTTCCGGATCACCATTTAAAACAGCCCAGCTTTTTGCACGGTCTTTATATTCAGTGGTATAAAATCCATTTCCATAATCATTATCTGTTTTTCCACCCTGATAAATTGGTTCTTTTAAAATACGATCAGAACCATGATAAACAATTACATTCTCATATGCTATATCAGAGTCCATAATATTAACATGACTTTTCATTTTATACCCTCCTTAAATTCACTTTTCAGCTGATTTTATTATAACATTGTTCTAACATCTATGTCAGTATAAAGATTTCGACACAAAGCGTTTGATTTTTACCGACAAAAATGGAAGTGGTAAAACAAGTATATTAGATATAGTAGTATATTATATTTTATCCCAATATAAATAAAGAGCCCCTGACCAGATGGATCAAAAACTCCTGCTGATGTTTTTTTGTTTACCAGTATTTTTTTATATAGTTGACAGCTATAGTGGTTCAGTTGTCAAGACAAAAATTTAAGCATTTTATAATGAACTGATATATGTAACTGGGTAGGGGAGAAAATCCCCCCTTAGGCTGCATGATTATCCAGTAACAGGATTGGATAATAGCAGGATGAGTAGGGTCTCCCGAGGTAAAACACTAATCTTTCTTTATATCCGCTGAGCAGTTTCTGGCTGGCAATTTCACGCACTAAATCAACACAATCTGTCATAGACGTTGCAGAAGTTGTGTGCTATATTGATTATATAAGAATAATTCTTTCGATGTACCAGACCACTGATTTGGTACCATGCAACTCCAACGCAAAACCACCATTATTTCCAAGGAGGATTTGAAAGATGAAAAAGAAATTGTTAGCTTTATTACTGGCTTCTTTTATGGCTCTAATGAATGTTGCTCCTGCATATGGTACAGATATTTTTACTGACCCGGATAATGCGGCAAACGAAGATGTAATTTCTGTTCCTGAGGAGCTTGATAACAATGGAGAGTTCAATGACACTGAAGATGAGTTTACTTCGGAACAGACAGATGATGATTTCTTTTCGGATGAAAAGGAAATGCCTTCTGTTCAGGAGGGGGACACGTTGGTTGCAAATGCAGGTCAGGGAATAACAGCTGGTACTTCCACATATTCCTCAAAGTCTTCCTTTGGCCGGAGAAAGGCTCTTTCCCAGCTTCAGGGTATGGGCATCAACAGCGGTTCTTACAGCTGGAACTGGGCAAGTCCTGAATATACTTCTTATTATACAGATGAGGCAGGAAATCTTCATATTGTTGCCTGGAAAGATCAGACTTTATACGATGCCTCCTGCAATTCCGATCTTAATGTTACCAATGTAACAACAGTAAAGCTTCCGCTTCCATTGTGGGGAGGATTCTATGCTGCACCGGACGGGAACTTTTATGTTGCAGCAGGACAGAAAAATCTGAATGAAGACAACAGCATAACTGCTGTCCGGATCCTCAAATACAGCCGTTCCTGGAAACTGCTTGGTGCAACGGACATTGGTGGCGGATATACAAATATGTTTGAAGGAATCTACATTCCTTTTGACGCTGCTTCCCTGCGCATGACCCAGATCGGTTCTACCCTGATCGTACACACAGGACGGGAAATGTATGGGATGGAAGGGATACATCATCAGAGTAATATCACTTTTGTCATTAACACTCAGGATATGACGCTTATTAATTCAGATATGCCTTATTGCAGCCATTCCTTTAATCAGTTTGTTGTAAATGACGGCTCTCATGTGTATTTTCTGGATCATGGGGATGCTTATTACAGAGGTCTGATCCTGTCCTCCTTCTCCGCATATTCCGGCGAATATATCGCTCAGGATCGTGCGGTAAATATCTTTCCTTTTATGGGAGCTACAGGTGATAATTATACCGGATGCGAGGTAACCGGATTTTCTCTGGCAGGAAATAATCTGATCACAGTAGGCAAGTCTGTTCCCCATGGTTTTGCTGTGAATGGACAGACCGGATATGAGAATCTTAACAAAAATATCTTTATGATAATCACAGATAAGAACAGTATGGCTTCCAGATTTATCTGGCTCACTCAGTATTCACCATCAGGAGCAGAAATAACTCTGACAGAACCAAAACTCATCCCGGCAGGAAATAATCAGTACGCAGTCCTTTTCTCAGAGGAAACCTCCGACCAGAGCATTCTGCATTATCTCCTTATGGATATGTCCGGAAACGTAATATTATCCAAATTATACAAGAATGTAACGATCCAGACGGATTCCCAGCCAATCTTATGGGGACGTAATATTGTATGGGTATCCGGAAATTATGATAACGGCAACTATGACAGTTCCCGCACATACCTGTATGAAATCCCCGTAGTGACAACTCCACTTAATGGAATTGCTCTGAACCAGACAAATCTGACAATTGACGAAGGCAATACACAAAAACTCACGCCTTCCTTTACACCATCTAACTCTGATGATGTAAAAGATGTGGTCTGGACAAGCAGTAATCCTGGGGTTGCGTCTGTCTCAGAGGATGGAACCATTCAGGGGAACGGTTATGGTCAGGCAGTAATCACTGCTTCTGCCGGAGATTTTCAGGCTCAGTGTCAGGTGACGGTAAAGGTATCTGAGAACAACACACCACTGACAAAACCTGTGCTGAAACTTTCCCAGAAATCTGCAGATCAAATACATTTAACCTGGAAAAAGGTTCCGGGTGCCAAAGGATACCAGATTTACTGCAAAACAGATTCCCAGTCTTCTTATAAGCGGATAAAAACTCTGAAAACAGGATCCCTCAGTTTCGATGCAGCTGTAGTACCGGGAGTAACCTATTCATTTAAAGTCCGTGCTTATGGAACCAATACAAGTGGAAAAAACAAATATTCTAAATTTTCAGCGGTGAAATCAAGAAAAGCTGCTGTCCCGGCTCCATCTAAGGTTTCATGTAAAATGAGTAACGGTGGTACAGAGGTTTCCTGGACAAAAGTAGCCGGTGCTTCCGGATATGTGATTTACCGCAATGGTTCCGCAGCCAAAACAGTGAAGTCCTCTGTCTCAACCTGGAAAGACACAAAGGCTTATGATTCCCAGACAGGCATGTACTGGGTTTATAACTATTATGTAAAAGCTTTTAAGACAGTAAACGGTAAGCGAATATACAGTAAGCCCACAAAAACGATAAATCTTTACTCGTAAATTATAAAACTACAAAAAGCACTATCACTTTGGTAAATAAAGTATAAAACAGGGCAGTCTCATCGGCAAAATCTTTGCCGGGAGGCTGCCCTGAGTATTTGTCTTATTTCACTTCTACTAATTCAATCTTAAAGTTAAGTTCTTTTCCTGCCATTTCGTGGTTTGCATCAAATGTGATGTTTTTTTCATCCTTAGCTGTCACTTTAACAGGGAATGGCTGACCGAACTGGTTTGACAGGTATACCTGCTGGCCAACTGTCAGGTCTTCGGAACCTGGGAGCTGGGCAATCTCTATAGTGAAGATAGCGTTTGGATCTGCCATACCGTATGCTTCTTCAGGCATAAGGTGAACATCAATGATCTGACCAACTTCCATGTCAGCTACAGCAGCATCAAACCCTCTGATCATCTGGCCTGCACCGCAGATGAATTCCAGCGGTTCGCCACGGTCGTAAGAAGAATCAAACTGTGTTCCGTCATTGAAAGTTCCTCTGTAATGTGTGCGGCAGGTTTTTCCTACATTGCGTCCTGTAAGCTGTGGCTGTGATCCGCCACATCCACCGCATCCGCCACCGCAGCTGTCTCCACAGGAGTGTCCCTCCTCATGGCTGCCACAGGAATGACCTTCTTCATGATGGTGATGGTCGCAGTTAGCTCCGGAAGACACTAATTCGCCTTTTAAATAACTTTCAACTGCCTGATCAGTATTTCCCTGGGCCCCGGCGCATAATTCGATTCCTGCCTCTGTGAGAGCTGTCTGAGCACCACCGCCGATACCACCGCAGATCAGAACATTTACACCCTGTTCAGCAAGCAGACCTGCAAGTGCACCATGTCCTGTACCGTTAGAACCGATCACTTCACTGGAAACTACTTTGTTGTCTTCCACTTCATAAACTTTAAAAGACTCTGTTTTTCCAAAATGCTGAAAAATCTCTCCATTATCATATGTTACTGCAATTTTCATTTGAAAAATCCTCCAATTATTTTTTATACCCATTCAGTCCAGTATAAACTGTCTGCGACTCAAAAGCAAGGCTATTTGATCAGGTAATTCTCAATTCCATTTGCAATTCCCCGTACCATTTTTTTCTGATAAGAACTCTGCTGCATACGGCGGTCTTCGGAAGGATTACTCATATATCCCATCTCGATAATCGTTGTCGGAACTTTGCTCCAGTTATTTCCGGTCATAGAGTCTGTTTCCCAGACATATTCTTTTCTGCATCCTGTAGCTGACACATATGCATTGAGTACAGCCTCAGAGAGAGCTTTGTTTTTTCTGTACATAGATGAAATATAAGGACTGTTTCTGGTTGTACAGATAGTCAGTGCTCCACTGATAGAGGAATTATCGCTTCCATTGGCATGGATACGGATATACGCATCCGCATTTGCCTTATTTGCCACTTTTGCGCGGTCAATACAGCTGAAAGCTACTTTACTGTTGATTCTGGTCATTACTACCTTAAAACCTCTTTTCTGAAGAAGGGTTCTTAGCTGAAGACCAATGCTCAGATTGAGCTTATATTCCTCCACACCTGTAGCAACACCCTGGGTTCCGGAAGTATCTTTCTCTTTCAGCTGGCTGGAACCAGGCCCAAGAGGTTCATAACCACCGGCAACGACAGCAGAATGCCCCGGATCCAGTACAACAACAGGAGTCCAGACCCCGTTACTGTTGATCTTTCGTCCATTTACAGTCTGATTGATACGCATTCTTCCGGTCTGTTTGCCAAAATACCTGAAACGATTATGAATACGGTGCCATCCTGTAAGCATGGTACCGTCTGCTGCAAAACAGTAATAATACTTTCCGATTTTGTGCAAGTCTGTCAGCTTTTTGCCATTCTTATAATAGTATTTTTTTCCACCGTAGGTTTTCCATCCGGTGAAAGTACTGCTGACAGATGCTGCCTGGACATCTGTAAAATCTACAGCAGGTAAAGCTGTGACCAGGAGAAGCATACACAAGAGCCAGATAAAACATGATTTTCTTTTCTTCATACGTGGCTTCCTTTCATTAGAGATGTTTTAAGTAAGGGTTCTGTATGTTGATTATATCATGTAATTGTCTGGGAGTGTGGAAAAAAGCACATAAAAAGAAAGACTCCGGTCGCAATGACCGGAGCCTTCTTTTTAGGAATCTGTATTAATTACCCAAATGGATTATTTAACAGTAGCCTTTTTCAGGTTTGACCATGGGCTGAAGACTTTCTTTCCGTCTTCGGATGTTCTGTTGAATGCATGCATTCCAACTACCCATGTTCCCTTTGGTACGTTCTTGAATGTTGCTGTTACTGTACCTTCTTTGAGGTTCAGTTTCTTGTGATTGCCATACTGGTATGGACGTGTCTCACCGTTTTCTTTCTTGGAACCAGTTCCAAGTACTACATCGTAACCAGTTGCATTTGCAGCTGCTTTGTATGTTACTTTGATAGTAGATCCGCTTACTGTTACGTTTGTGATAACCGGAGCGTCCGGTGTGATTGCGGATACAACGAATGGATATGCGCCAGACCAGTCACTGAATACTTTCTTACCGTTCTCGTCACGTTTCCAAGCGTGGCAGTATGCGTAGTAGGTTCCCTGCTGTACATATTTGAATGTAGTAGAGGTGCTAACCTGATTCTTATTTACAGAAGTGTAGTCTTTGTTTTTGATGCAGTCACGGTCTGTAGAGATTACATAATCATAACCTGCCGCACCTTCGGAATCACCGGAAAGGATTGCTGTTGCCTGATTGCCAACAACTTTAACGCTGCTGATCATTGGAGCATTTGGCTTCTCATCTTCTGCTTTACCGTCTGCTTTAACAGTCTTAGAACCTGTATAGTTCTTGGATGTGCTGTTAGCTGTTACTGTGTATGTTCCGTCTCCGTTGTTCTTGGATGTGTATTCTGTAGCTGCTACCGGGATGTAACCATTTAATACGGTAACAACACCGTCTTTTACAGTTACTGTACAGTCTTTGATGTCTTTCTTATCAATGCCCCATACCAGTTTCTCAGATCCGTCTTTTGCAGAAGTATCTGTTGTAACAGTACATCCTTCGTAACCATTGATACCCTCAATTTTTACACCGTAAACCTTATCAACTGTAACATCTGTCGGAGTTACTTCAACTCCTTTTGAAAGTAATGTAAGTTTATAATCTTTACCTTCTGTTAAAGTTGTTCCACCAATCTGGATTGTTACCTGCGGTTTTACAGGAAGTCCTGCAGCGTAAGTTCCGTTTTTCAGACTTACATTTTTAGCTACAAATGCAACGCTTCTGATTTTTACTTCTTTCTTTGCTACAACGCCTTTGATAACAGTTCCGTCTGCAGTCGTAATGGTATCATTACCGGCAAATCCGGTTCCTTCTTTTGCTACAGCATAAACCCATCCGATGTTAAGAGGATTACCGTTAGTATCTTTCTCAGAGGATTTTTTACCGGCAATATTATCTACATATTTAATCTCAAAATCACTTGCTTTTGCAGTTGTATCAGGGGTAGTGATCTTTAATACTTCTTTTGCATAAGTATGAGCGGTTCCGTCATAATCAAATACATGAGCGGAATCATCAAATCCCTTGCTGTCATATACCTTTAACTCACCAGTAACTTTCTCTTTAATGATGTTAAAGGTTGCTGTAATGTTGGATCCTGTAAAGTTTTTATTTCCATCAATTGGTTTCAGAACTACAGTACCAGTTCCAGCTTCTTTATTTTCACCATAACTTACAATTTCAAACTGATCACTTACAGGATTTCCATTTAAAGTAGCAGTGAATTTACGAGGTCTGACCTGAGTTCCTGTGTAATTCTGGTCGGCAATCTCAACCTTTACAGATGAAGTATTTGCCGGTGTGATTGTAAATGTTCCGGTTGCTTCTCCTGAATAGAAGTCATTAATACCCTTAACTTTAATCTTTCCGGTACCAACGTTTACTGCGTCCGTAATAGAAACTTCTCTATATTCATCTTTAGTACTGTCTGGAGTTTTACCTTCTTTATACAGAGCGATTGCACCGTCTACTACAGAATAGGTAGGAACAATCTTGCCGCCTGTATATACATAGGAGGATGGATTTACAACTACCATGGAATCTGTAAGTTTTTTAGCAACAATTTCCGTTTCACCTACGAAATTACCACTATTTTTTTGAACAGTATATGTTTTGCCGTCAGCTGTTCCGCCAATATAGTTTTTGTTTGTGATTGTAATGACTGAAGTAATGCTGTTACCGATCACATTTTCCTTCGCTGGTGTTTTCCAGTCATATACAACGGTATAATCATCTGATGTAAGTGTTTTTTCTACTTTTTTGCCTGTTGTATCTTTTGCTACAACTTTTAATCCTACTTTGTAATCAGATGGTTTTGTATAGGATTTATTGAAGGAAATATCTTTTGGTACAGTGATGTATGTATCTTTTACTTCCAGTGGAGCAATTTCAAATGGAATAGACGCTGTCTGTCCTTTATAAGTTCCATCAAGAATTTTTACATTTACGTAAGCTGGTTTTGTTACAGTTAATGTACCACTAACTAAACTCTTTTCAGATGCATTTATATTATTTTTATATCCTGTAATTTCATAAGCATCTGTTTTTATAGTTACTGGTGTTGCGCCGCTATCAACATAAACAGACAGAGCTCCTAAATCCTTTTTAGTAGGTTCAATAGCTTCACCAGTGTAAGATGGAGCATAACTCTTCTTATTCTCAAAAGATACACTTGTCAAAACAGAAGGTGATACAGTAATATCAAAGGACTGCTCGTTTTCACAGTTTCCGCCTTCAGCAGCAGTAACTGTTACAGTATATACACCGCCATCTTTGATTTGCTCTGTAGCCCCAAAAGTAGTTGCTTTATTTTTGATGCTGACAGAATAATCTTTATTCTGAAGTGATAATGCAACACCTTCTGTTCCTGTAAATGTTAAATAGTTAGATAATGTCTGTGCAGTAATACCTGTTGGAATATATCCGCTGGCTGTATTAACGGAAATCGTTGTTCCTTTAGCTGAGAGATCACGTTTAGTGATTTCTACAGTGTTGTCTGTAGTTGCAGTCACGTCTCCTAAAGCACCAGACTTTCCTTTAAAGTTAGTAAGCTTAGTTCCGTCTAATGTTACAGCTACCTGATATTCGCCTGCATCTACTGCGTTACTAGATTTATTTACTGCAGTGGCACTCTTAAATGCAGCGGATAAATCTGCTCCGTTGAGTTTTCCATCTTTTCCGTTATTTTCGGATTTGGATTCTGTTACAGTAATCTTATCCTTGGCAATTTCAAGTTCTTTACCGGTATAAGTGTATTTAAGACCTTTTGTTACATTGGCAACAATATCTGTTGCAGCATTTAATTCTTTTGCAGCAACAGGAATGTCATATGTTACAGAACCTGTATAAGGTGAATCAGCAGTTGCTGTAGCAGTTACTGTTACTTTATCTTTGGCATTTACAGCAGTTCCAGATGAAGTAAGAGTATAATTTGGTTTACCAGTAGTAGCATTTTTTTCATTAACTGTAGTTTTATCTGCATCTTTTACGGCTACAGTTACGCCTTTTCCATTTAAATCAACAGACTTTGCAAAACCGTTGTATACAGGTGATTTAAAATCATCTGAACCACTTCCAAATGTTACCTCCACACTGCCAAGGGCTTTTTTCTCAACGGAAACTGTGATGCCGGTTTTGATATCGAATTTCTGATCAGTTGTATCACTATAGATACAAAGGGATACTTTCTTTCCTGCAAGTCCAGCATATGATGCAAGGGAAAGACCCTTTACAGTTGCATTGTCAGTATCAAATTGTACCTTTCCGCTGAGGGAATTGTTTCCAGTTGAATCTTTAAGAACCACTCCGTCCTCATCAACCCATCTATAATTGATATCACTTGTAGATAATGTCTGAGTAGATGTGATTGTACCTTCTACACTAAATGTTGTTCCCCATACATCAGAACTTTTTTCATCAGCACCAACTTTTACTTTTAAATCTGTAGTAATATCACCATCTGTAACAATAGATGCAGCTGATGTATCTTCAATTGCATCCTCAACGGCAGGAGCTTCTGTCTGATCAGCAGTAAATGCATCTGCTTCTGTAGCAACTGATGCATCACTGCCATCACTGAACTCAGCAGCCCATACTGGCACATTAGAAGTAGCAAGCATTGCAACAACAAGTGACATACTTAATGTCTTTTTTGCCATGCCCTTCTTTGTGTTTTTAATCTTTGTCATGATTATAGTTCCCCTTTGGGTGGTGGACAGATTGATTTTGTGGAAAAAAATTGTTTTGAGCAGAGCAATATAGAAATAAAAGTTAAAATGAAATGATTTATAACTGTATTATTTACGCATAATATTTATTATTTCACAATTATACAATTGCGTTGGCTGTTGATCGGCGGAATTATATTTGATGATTATATAAATCGTTGCATTCTATATGAAACGAAAAAAGAAATCGTTGCATTTCGATTGGAACGATTTTATACTATAAATTACAAATCAATATTGGGTTTCAAAGGGTTGAAAATGTGGAGGAAAATGTATCATGAGGGAAAGTAGAACATTGGAATATAAGGAAAATCTGTCATCTAACACGTTTCTGAAAACGATCAGTGCCTATGCTAATTATGGCGAAGGAAAGATTATATTTGGAATCAATGATCAGGGGAACGTCATCGGCATAACAGATCCAGTGAACGGATGTCTGAATCTGGAGAATAAGATCAATGACAGTCTCAGTCCTGTGCCGGAGTTCCGTCTGGAGATACAGGAGAATACGATTGTGCTTACTGTTTATGAAGGCAGGTATAAGCCTTATCTCTATAAAGGTAAAGCTTATAAAAGAAATGATTCTTCTACAGTTGAAGTGGATCGTCTGGAATATAACCGGTTGATCCTGGAGGGCTGTAATCAGACTTTTGAGGAGATCGCTTCATTCAATCAGCAGCTTACTTTTTCTAAATTGGAAACAGAATTTACCCGGGTAATGGGCATTGAGAAGATCAATAAAGATATTTTAAAAACTCTTGAACTGTATTCTGATCAGAGTGGATTCAATAATGCAGCTGCACTTCTTGCTGATGATAATCAGTTTACGGGAATAGATATCATACGTTTTGGTGATACCATAGATGAGATCATGGACAGGGAATCATTGGAAAATATTTCCATACTTTCTCAGTTGGAAAAAACACTTCAGATGTTCCGAAAGTATTATCAGTATGAAAAAATAGAGGGAGCCGAAAGGAAATGTATTGACAAAATCCCGGAAAAAGCCTTCAGGGAAGCAATAGCCAATGCTCTGATCCATCGAATGTGGGATATCCCGGCATCTATAAAAGTCAGTATGCATGCGGACAGGATTGAGATCAGTTCTCCGGGAGGGCTTCCTGCCGGAATCAGCGAAGAGGAATACCTGAATGGTCAGATATCCATACTCAGAAATCCTATTATCGGAAATGTGTTCTTCCGGCTGAAATATATTGAGAAATTTGGAACCGGAATCATGAGGATCAATCATGCTTACAGGAACGCACTGATAAAACCATCGTATCAGTGTTTTTCTAATTCTATCAAAGTAATTCTTCCTGTTATAAGGGAAAACTATGACCTGAACGAAGCCGAACAGATACTGGTCAACATCCTTAAGGGAAAAGAAAAAATGTCAAGATCAGAAATTGAGAAAGCAGCAGAAATGGAAAAGAGTAAAGCAGTACGTACTCTGAACAGCCTGATTGAAAAGAAAATCCTGAAAAAAACAGGTGCAGGCAGGGGAGTCAGATACACCTTAAAATAGCAGAAAGCAATATAAGGATAAGATTCTGTTAGAATATATGGTATAGGTTTATTAAAAAGAAAGACTCCGATCGCAATGACCGGAGCCTTCTTTTTAGGAATCTGTATTAATTACCCAAATGGATTATTTAACAGTAGCCTTTTTCAGGTTTGACCATGGGCTGAAGACTTTCTTTCCGTCTTCGGATGTTCTGTTGAATGCATGCATTCCAACTACCCATGTTCCCTTTGGTACGTTCTTGAATGTTGCTGTTACTGTACCTTCTTTGAGGTTCAGTTTCTTGTGATTGCCATACTGGTATGGACGTGTCTCACCGTTTTCTTTCTTGGAGCCAGTTCCAAGTACTACATTGTAACCAGTTGCGGTTATTTTCGATGTCGAGTAGATGCACCCCTTGCGGTCGTACGCCCCTCACAGAATCCGGACTTGCATTTTCGGTGGTCAGACCCCAATGTGGTCAACCTAGCGTCAACTTAGGGGCATATTAGCGAATA
>ERZ791765.368-NODE-368-length-52197-cov-9.105788_pt1 | contig 52197 bp, 53 predicted proteins | sample MGYA00509949_ERZ791765 | MGnify/ENA primary metagenome ERZ791765 (study PRJEB30046, sample SAMN00791980) | human gut metagenome | study: EMG produced TPA metagenomics assembly of the A metagenome-wide association study of gut microbiota in type 2...
CCCGTCCGCTGGCCGTACCGGCGGCGTCCTCACCTGCTTAACTAAATCTCCAGTTTACTGTTACGGTTTTGGTTTACGAAAATTTAAGGATTCTTTCATTGTTTCTGCCCTTGCTTTCATGTATAATGAAAATGGGTTACGGCCAAGAAAAATTGATGGGGTGTTGACAATGAATATTAACCTGAATCCAAACAGTGAACTGACCCAGTTTGCTGTAAACGCACCGAAAGAATTTGAAGTTCCGGACACGCTGATTGGAATGGCAAAGCAATTCCAGGAGTGCATGATGCAGTACACCTGTGCGATCCGGGAAGTGAAGACAAAGCTGGAAGTACTTAATGACGAGCTTTCCGTCCGAAATTCCCGAAATCCGATAGAGATGATTAAATCACGTATCAAGAGACCGCTCAGTATAGTTGAAAAGTTACAGAGAAGAGACCTTCCCGTTACTGTGGAGTCTATGATGCAGAATCTGGATGATATTGCAGGAATCCGCGTTATCTGCTCATTTATTGATGATATTTACGAGATCAGCAAGATGCTGGCGCGCCAGGATGATGTCAAGGTGATAGCTATCAAGGATTACATCCGCTGTCCCAAGGAGAATGGGTACAGAAGCTACCATATGATAATTGAAGTTCCCGTATATTTTTCCGACAGTAAGAAGCAGATAAGAGTGGAGGTGCAGATCAGGACGATTGCCATGGATTTCTGGGCCAGTCTGGATCACCAGCTTAAATATAAAAAAGATCTGGAAGACGAAGATGCCGCCGAGATTGGGCAGGAGCTTAGAAACTGCGCCGAGATTATTGCCGAGACAGACTGGAAGATGCTGGAAGTCAGGCAGAGAATCGAGGAAAAGGGAATCATCGTCCAGAGATAATCAGTAGAGATAATAGGACAGGGTTTCGGTAATTCGGAATCCTGTCTTTTTGTAAAGATTTACGGCCGCCGGGTTTTCGCCGGAGACATGAAGAAAGAGGGAAGACGCATTCCGGTTCCGCAGAGAATGCAGCACAGTTAAGAGAGCTTCCTCGCCGAACCCCTGACCGCGGAGAGTTTCTTCAACCAGAAAACCATAGAAGCAGATTTTGCTGCCGAAAGAGACCGTCCTGCAGACTGCTGCGGGCCGGGAATTCTCTTGGGAAAGGCAGAAAGAATAGACGGTGGAACCGTCGCTGTCCAGACTGGTTTGACAGGACAGGCGTGCGCCTTCGGCTGACATATCGGGAAGATCATTTTCAGTCAGGGAACGTTCCATTTTATACTCGCAGGAATCTAATTCCGCCCCCAGTGAATGAAGGACCGGAAGGACAGCCTCATCCTGTCCGTCACAGGGGATCAGGAGATTGGCATCTTCAAACAGCTCCTCAGCGGCCTCAAAAAGCGCAGAAAAGTAACCTTTCCGCCTGCAAGACGGACGGGTAAAGGCCAGACATTCGAAAGTTTCATCAGAATCGTCCATATTGGGTATAATAAGCGCCAGGACGCTGACCAGCATATCAGCGCCGTCTTTTCTTTCATAAGCGAGATAGAAAACGGAGCCTTCCTCAAACGGAAAGCTTAACCGTATGGGGGAAAATGCCCTGCATTCCTGTATAAGATGGTCGATGTCCGATATTTGCCTTCCGGTCAGGCGGCTGTTTTTAATAATCTGCATATGATGGCTCCTGTTATTATTTGCGCTGCTGCTTCGTTTTATTAAGTATAGTACATAAAAGGCAAAATTTTCAATGATTTTTCTACGATTTTATTGTACTTTTCATATTGTCCTATAAAAAATGGAGTGTTAGAATTAAAACGTTCAGACGAGAGGAGATATGACAGAATGAAATACTTAAAAGAAGTAGCAATTATTTTCGGCATTACAATGGCAGGGGAATTTCTCAACTACCTGCTTCCGCTTCCCGTGCCTGCCGGGGTCTACGGGTTATTTATCCTTCTTCTTCTGCTGTGCGCAGGGACCCTGAAGGTGGAGGATGTGTCGGAAGTCGGCGATTTTTTCCTGGATACGATGCCGCTTATGTTTATACCGGCAGGAGTAGGCCTGCTGAACAGCGTGGATGAGGCGAAAAGCATCCTGGTTCCGCTTACGGTAATTTCGGTCGTTTCCACTGTTTTTGTCATGGCGGTGACAGGCAGAGTGGCTCAGAATATTATCCGGGGACCAAAGAAGCGTAAGGGGGGAAAAGAAGTATGAACCAGTTAGCCGGATCATCACTTTACTTTGGGATGCTGGTAAGCGTGGGAGCCTATCTTTTCGGCCTGTGGCTTAGAAAGAAGACGGGGCTTGCAATTCTGAACCCGCTGCTGGTGGCAATTATTTTGATTATTGCATTTTTATCGGCATTTCATATAAACTATGAAGAATATAATAGAGGGGCCGGTTTCTTGAGTTATTTCCTGACTCCGGCCACGGTCTGTCTTGCGATTCCGCTTTACAGGCAGCTGGAACTTCTTAAGAAGAATCTGGTGGCGGTGGGAACGGCGATTCTGGCAGGCGTAGCCGGAAGCGCGGGCAGCATTTTTATTATGTCAAAGGCATTCGGCCTTGAGCATGCCCACTATGTAACTCTTCTTCCAAAGTCCATAACAACTGCGATTGGGATGGGCGTCAGCGAGGAAGCGGGCGGTATTGTGACACTTACGGTAGTCAGCATAATTATTACGGGAATTCTGGGTAATATTATTGCCGACTGGCTGTTTGGAATATTAAAGATAGAAGAGCCTATGGCAAAAGGCCTGGCGCTTGGGACAGCAGCCCATGCCATCGGAACCGCCAGGGCACTGGAACTGGGAGAGATTGAGGGAGCCATGAGCAGCCTGGCCATTGCGGTGTCGGGACTCCTAACCGTGCTTGTGGTACCTCTTGTGTCAGGGCTTATCTAGAAAAAGGGGGATACCAGGATGAACCTGTACGAGGCGATCGGAAGCAGACATTCCGTCAGAAAATATTCGGATCGGGAAGTGCCGGAGAGATTGAGGGCACAGATCCTTGCATATTTTGAAAAAACCTCCAGACTGAATGACAGGATTCGGACAGAGCTGGAGATTCTGGACAATACGAAGAAGAAGGCGGAGGTAAAAGGTCTGTGGAAGACCGACGCGCCTTATTATCTGGCGTTCTATTCGGAGCCGGAAGAAGGCTTTGAGAGAAATGCTGGATATATCATGGAACAGCTCATATTATACATGACGGTGAAAGGACTGGGCACCTGCTATCTGGGCGGAAGCCGTGTAAAGCAGACGGTGAAAAACGGGAAACGCCTGGTGATGATTGCCGCCTTTGGCTGGCCGGAGGGGAAGCTTTACAGAGAAAGTCCGCTTGCAAAGAGGCTGCCGCTGAATGAATTATGCGTATTTAAGGAAGAGGCAGGCGAGCAGATTAAAACGGTGTTAAAGGCGGCGCGCCTGGCGCCCTCGGCTTTTAATGCACAGCCATGGAGGTTTATCGTTTACTCGGACAGGATCTATGTCTTTGCGAAAAAGAGTCGCTTTCCACTGAATGCATCGGAAGCGATGAAAGATTTCAGTATCGGTATCATGCTTTCTCATATTATGCTGGCGGCGGAGGAACTATGGATGGAGCTTCAGACGGTGACGGAGGAGCAGTTTGCCGCCAAAGTTTATAAAAATGGGGATTATGTGGCGACCCTGTCTCTGCATTGAGGATTTAATTAAACAGGTGAGGCCCGCTGTCGGTACGGCCGGCGGACAGGACGGCGAAGGTATGGGACCCTGCGAATGCGTAGGGTTTTGCCTTGAAACAGCGTGGGAGTTATGTTAAAATAAGGAAGATTACAGTTAGAGCGCGTTTGAAAATTCATTCCCGCAATCTGCACGCCTCACTTCGCGATATATTTGTTCCCAATTCAGTTGCCGTAGCCCACTACGCCGCCTTCATTTGGGCCAAATCGCCTACAAAGTGTGACGCACAGCTACTGAAAGCAATTTTTAAATACGCACCAGGAAAAAAATAACAGATTTTATAAGGACGATAAAACCTGAGGAGGAAACAATGGTTAGCAGATTAATTGAAAAAATACAGAAGACGAAGGCTCCGATTTGTGTGGGGCTGGATCCGATGCTGAGCTATATTCCGGAGCATGTGACGAAGAAAGCGTACGATGAGTTCGGCGAGACTCTTGAAGGGGCGGCGCAGGCCATCTGGCTGTTTAATAAGGAGATTATAGACGCGACGGCGGATCTGATACCTTCTGTAAAACCGCAGATCGCCATGTATGAGCAGTTTGGAATTGAAGGATTGAAGGCTTATGACAAGACGGTTAAATACTGCCAGCAGAAGGGCCTTATTGTCATTGGCGATGTTAAGCGCGGAGATATCGGCTCCACTTCCACTGCTTATGCAACCGGCCATATCGGCAAGGTGCAGGTGGGAAGTAATGTTTTTGCAGGTTTTGATACGGAATATATTACGGTAAATCCTTATCTGGGTACCGACGGGGTAAAACCGTTTGTGGATGTATGCAATGAGTATGACAGAGGTATTTTCGTTCTGGTTAAAACCTCCAACCCGTCCAGCGGAGAATTCCAGGATCGTCTGATTGACGGTAAACCGCTTTATGAGCTGGTAGCGGAAAAGGTGGTGGAATGGGGGGAAGCCTCCATGGATGGAGCCTACAGTAACGTGGGCGCCGTTGTGGGCGCAACCTATCCTGAGATGAGCAGAGTGCTCAGAAAGCTGATGCCAAAGACTTATTTCCTGGTGCCCGGCTACGGAGCGCAGGGCGGAACGGCTGAGGATTTAAAATATTGCTTTAATGAAGATGGTCTGGGAGCAGTAGTCAATTCCTCCAGAGGAATCATTGCCGCATATAAGAAAGAGCCCTATGTAAAATTCGGGGCAGAGCATTTTGGTGAGGCATCCAGGCAGGCAGTCATTGACATGATTACCGATATTAACAGCGTATTGTAGGAGGAACCTATGGCACAGGTGAAAGAAACAGCAGTTGTATACAGTCAGGAAGAACTGGCTCCTGAGATTTTCAGTATGTGGATCACGACAGAGACGGCGAAAGAGGCGAAACCGGGGCAGTTTATTTCCGTGTACAGCAAGGACGGCTCCAGACTGCTCCCAAGGCCGATCAGTATCTGTGAGGCCGATCCGGAGGAAGGAAGACTGCGTATTGTATATCGAATCGCAGGGGCAGGGACAAAGGAATTTTCTTCATTTGAGTCAGGGGACCCCATCGATATCATGGGCCCTCTCGGAAACGGTTTTCCACAGGAGGGCGAAAATGTCTTTCTGATAGGCGGGGGAATCGGGATCCCGCCGATGCTGGAGCTTGCAAAGAACCTGAATTGTGAGAAGCAGATGATTCTCGGTTACCGTGATGGGAATCTCTTCCTCAGAGACGAGTTTGAGGCGTACGGCGAGGTATTTGTGGCTACGGAAGACGGAAGTGCGGGAACAAAGGGCAATGTCCTGGATGCTATCCGGGAGAACGGCCTGACGGCCGATGTGATGTACGCCTGCGGTCCGACGCCGATGCTGCGGGCATTAAAACAATATGCGATGGAACACAATATCCGCTGTTATATTTCCCTGGAAGAAAAAATGGCCTGCGGGATTGGAGCATGTCTTGCCTGCGTCTGCCAAAGCAGCGAGGTGGATCACCACAGCAATGTCCATAATAAGCGGATCTGCAAAGACGGTCCCGTATTTCTGGCCCAGGAGGTGGATTTATGATGAATACAAAAGTAAATCTGGCCGGAGTGGAGCTTAAGAATCCGGTCATGACTGCATCAGGCACCTTCGGATCCGGCGCCGAATACGGTGAGATGGTGGATTTGAACAGGCTGGGAGCCGTTGTCACCAAGGGAGTGGCCAATATCCCATGGCCCGGGAATCCGACCCCCAGAATTGCAGAGACATACGGGGGGATGATTAACGCCATCGGCCTCCAGAACCCGGGGTATGAGGTGTTCGCGAAGAGAGATATCCCTTACTTAAAGCAGTTTGATACAAAGATTATCGTCAATGTCTGTGGAAAAACCACGGAGGATTATATTGATGTGGTAGAGAAACTGTCCGATGAGCCGGTGGACATGCTGGAGATTAACATCTCATGTCCCAACGTAAAAGAGGGCGGCATTGCCTTTGGCCAGGATCCGAAGGCCGTGGAAGCAATCACGCGCGAAGTAAAAAAATATGCAAAACAGCCGGTTATCATGAAGCTCAGCCCGAATGTGACGGATATCACCGTTATGGCCAGGGCCGCGGAAGCGGGCGGGGCCGATGTACTCTCACTGATTAACACGCTGACAGGAATGAAGATAGATATCCATAAGAGGAACTTTGCCGTGGCCAACAGGACAGGCGGCCTCTCAGGCCCAGCAATCAAACCGGTGGCGGTCAGGATGGTCTATCAGGCAGCCAATGCCGTGAAGCTTCCCATCATAGGAATGGGCGGTATCATGAATGCGGATGATGCCATTGAATTTATCCTGGCAGGCGCGACTGCGGTATCGGTTGGCACAGCCAATTTCCATAATCCGTATGCTACGGTTGAGATCGTGAAGGGGATTGAAGACTATATGGCGAAGTACCATGTGGAGGATATAAGCGAGCTGGTCGGAGCGGTCAGATAAGCACATACAAAGCAGCGGTGCATCAGCACAATGAATAATAAAAATGAAGAATAAATTAAAACGACCAAAGAGCAAGGGATTCTGCGGCATTGATAGAAGGAGAAACGTATGGAACAGTACAAGCAGGAATTTATCGAATTCATGGTAGAGAGCGAGGTTCTCAAATTCGGAGAATTTACGTTGAAGAGCGGAAGAAAGTCCCCTTTCTTCATGAACGCGGGTGCTTATGTGACCGGAACCCAGCTTCGCAGGCTGGGCGAGTATTATGCAAAGGCCATCCATGACAATTACGGCCTTGATTTTGACGTGCTTTTCGGACCGGCATATAAGGGAATTCCGCTTGCCGTAGCTACTACTATGGCGATCAGCGAGCTTTACGGAAAGGACATCCGCTACTGCTCCAACAGGAAAGAGGCGAAGGATCACGGAGACACCGGGATTCTTCTGGGCAGCAAGTTACAGGACGGAGACCGCGTTGTTATCATCGAGGATGTAACGACTTCCGGAAAATCCATCGAGGAGACATTTCCGATTCTCAAAGCCCAGGCCGATGTGGAAATTAAAGGGCTGATGGTTTCGTTAAACCGCATGGAGAGGGGTAAGGGCGAGAAGAGTGCGCTGGAAGAAGTAAGGGAGCTTTACGGTTTTCCGACTGCAGCCATCGTTTCCATGGCCGATGTGGTTGAACACTTATATAACAGGGAATGCCAGGGTAAAATAGTAATTGACGATACATTGAAAGCGGCAATCGATGCTTATTACGGGCAGTATGGGGCAAAATAAAAATGGAAGCAGTCAGACCGGCGGTGCGGTATGCAGAAGATTCATGGCATGTTCGCGGCGGTACGGCGTGCAGAATCTTAAATAAGGAGTGTCCGATATGGAGAAAGTATATAAAACAATGCGCAATGCAGGCGTTATCAACATTGTAATCGGCAGCGTGATTATTACTGCCGGAGTGGCCGCGGGCGTTTTGGCGATTATCAGCGGAGCCTGTCTGCTGAAGCGCAAATCGGAAATTACATTCTAGAGCCTGTTTGAAAATTCATTCCTGCCATCTGCACGCTCCACTTTGGGCATATTTGGCCCAAATTCAGTCAGCGTAGCCCACTACGCCTCCTTCATTCGGGCCAAATCTCCCACAAAGTGTGACGCACAGCTGACAGAAAGCAATTTTCAGACACGCTCTAGTACAGCGTTGCATTAATAACTGAGTAATAGCGAGTGCTATTACTCAGGCACTTTATGAGAAACGGCGGTATTTCTTTATTATATGCCGCCGGATATACGGTACTGCAGAGGAACAGCTTCTTCTGGTAAGACGGATTAACCTGTCGAAGAACAGCAGAGCCTTTGCAGTATTCTTTTTTGCGCAGCGGTAAATGTATCAAACCGTCCGCAGCGTAAAACAGCGGGGAATTTCAAATGGAAAATTCGGGCGCTGTCCTCCGGGACGGCTGTTTATTGATAGATGGGGAAACTATGATAAAAAAGACCAGGATGCACCAGAAGATTTGCTGGGTTCTTTTCATCAGTTATCTGGTGGTATTGACTTATTTTATGTTTTTTTCGGATGGTTTCGGCCGTTCGGGACATGAAGAATACGCCTACAATCTCATTTTGTTTAAGGAGATCAAACGTTTTTACAAATACAGGGAGCTTCTTGGGATGCGTTCCTTTCTGCTGAATACGGTGGGAAACGTCATCTGTTTCATGCCGTTTGGCTTTATCCTGCCGATTATCAGCCGGAGAGGGAAAAAGTGGTATAATACCTTTCTCTTAAGCTTTCTGATGAGCTTTGGAATCGAGACAATCCAGCTCATATTCAAGGTGGGAAGTTTTGATGTGGATGACATGTTTTTAAATACATTGGGAGGAATTGCAGGCTATATCTGCGTCTGCATGGCAAAAGGAGTCAGGAGGATGGCAAGTGGCGCGTCAGACAGATAACAGGATTTCATATATTAAAAAGCCGATGGCGGAAAACAGTTTTCCGTGTGTGATATCTGCGGCAGCAGGGCTGGTACTCTGTATAGCCGGAATGGCAGTCAGTATCAGAAGCCAGGGAAATACGCCTTTAGGGGCGGTGGCAGCCTGCTTTTGCGGTGCTTTATTTTCAATAGCCGGCCTGCGTTACGGTTACCGGGCGTTTAAGGAACGGGAAAAGAATTACATTCTGGCTAAAGCAGGGACTGTCACCGCCGCAGCAATGGTGATTTTATGTTTTGTAATATTACTGATAGGATTTAAGAGGTGATTATGATGAAGTATTGGGAAATGTTTAAAGAGGAAAACGAGGCGGTGAAAGAGCGCCATGAACTTGCTCTTGAAAGAATCGGCCAGTTTAAGACCGAAGAGACCGTGGCTGAGCCGTACCGAAGCTATTTCAGAAAGGCGGCGGAGTTTATCATGCTGGCCGAGAAAGTGTACGGGATGCAGGAGAGAGGAGAGCTTGAAGCACTGAGCCTTGATGAAGCAAAGAAGCTGAATATAAAGCTCTACGAGGATGTGCTTCCTGGGAACTATGAGGAAAGCTTCTGTAATCCTGCTTTTGCAGTCGCTGCTCTGGGCAGGGATTTCGGACAGTATCTCGCCTTTTTATTGACAGAGATCAGGGGGATGATAGTGTATGCCTACGAGAGCCGCCTGACGGATATGACGATACTGGAGGAAGTGCTGATTGAGGTCTATAATCTTTTCGAGTCGGAAGAACCGGAACTGAAGGAAGTAAAAGAAGTGCTGTACTATTTTGTCAGCGATTACTGTGATGTAATGCTGACTTACCGGGTGCGGGAGACGCTGGATCCGTCACTTGATTTTGCTAAGTCCATTATTATGGACAGTGATCTCACCGACCTGCGCTATCTCTACAGGTTTGGAGAATATATTTCCGATTCGGAGCTAAAGATTGCCGCATTTTTAAATTCCCTCCCTGAGGAGACGGTCAGAAAAATGGCTGATACCTACACGGAAGGCATCAGAAAAGGCTTTGTCGCCAGCGGCCGCAGTTATAAAAGCAAGAAAACGGTACAGATCCGTTACCATATCGGATTTGAACGGATGATACGGATGGCGGTGGAGAACTTCAGAAAGCTTGGCCTGGAACCTGTGATCAGCAGGGCTGCTGTCGGCACCGTGAACCGGGCGGCGGCGCGGACCAACGGATATCATGGAACGCCTGCCAACAGGCAGTATGATTACGATCACCGTTACGACAATGCCATCTATATGGATAAGGCTTTCAAAGAGAGAAAGCTGTCCGTACTTAAGGTGGCGTATGAGGAATGCCGTACTTTGGCAAAGGCTTATGCGGGACCGGCAGTCCTTGAGACTTTTGGGGAAGAGGGATTCACACCTGAGAATAAAAAGGAGGCGTTTGCCTTAAGTGAAAAGCAGGAGAAACTGCTGCTTTCCTATTCGAACGAATCGATGCAGATTGCCGATGCCTATGTACCGGGAATGGAAACGAGCTTTACCATTATTGCATTCCCGCTGCCTGAAATAGGTGATAATTTTGAAAAGATATTTGAGGAGACGATACGTATCAATACGCTGGACTATGAGCTGTACCGGGACATCCAGCAGTGTATTATCGATGCCCTCGATCAGGCGGACCATGTGATGGTTTACGGAATGGGGGAGAACAGGACAAAACTAAAGGTAGCGCTTCGCAGACTGAAGAACCCGGCTAAGGAGACAAATTTCGAAAACTGTGTGGCAGATGTCAATATCCCGGTAGGGGAGGTATTCACGTCCCCGGTACTTTCCGGTACGGAGGGAACTCTCTTTGTCGGCAGTGTTTATATCGGTGATTTCCAGTTCAAAGATCTGTATATGGAATTTAAAGACGGAAGAGTGGCGGATTACGGCTGTGCCAACTTTGAGGATGAGAAGGAAGGCAGGGCGCTGGTAAAACAGATTATCATGAAGAACCATGACAGTCTCCCAATGGGGGAATTTGCCATCGGTACCAACACGACGGCCTATGAAGTGGCGCAGAGATATCAGATTCTCGATAAGTTCCCGATTCTGATTGCCGAAAAGACGGGACCTCATTTTGCCGTGGGAGATACATGCTATAGCTGGATGGAAGACTGTCCGATGTTCAATCCGGACGGCAAAGAGATTGTTGCAAAAGAAAATGAGATTTCCGTGCGCAGAAACGAAGATCCTTGTGCCGCTTATTTCAGCTGCCATACGGATATTACAATCCCGTATTCAGAGCTGGACCGCATTGAAGCAGTCCATGAGGACGGAACCAAAACCGCCATTATTGCCGGAGGCCGGTTTGTGCTGCCGGGAACGGAAAAGCTCAATGAACCGCTGGATTCCCTGAATAATTGATTTTTGCCCCGCATATAGTTTTCCTGAGGAGATTTTTGGGAGAACGGGGATGAGAGATAGAATAAGAAAAATCACTGCCGCCGTAATTCTGGGGCTGCTTCTTGTGACCGTGGGAGCAGAAACGGATACGGCGGTATTTTGCCTGGCGGCGGAGAATGGAAGCGATACGGCAGAGCAGGCTGAAACCGTGACAAAAGCCGGACTGGAGCCCGCCCCGGATACGGAAGGGGAGAAAATAGCCGGGCCGAAGCTGTGTGCCCAGTCGGCGGTTCTGATGGATGCATCCACAGGGCGTATTTTATATGGCAAGGAAGAAACCATAAAAAGGCCCATGGCCAGCACAACGAAAATAATGACATGCATTCTGGCGCTTGAGCAGGGAAACCCGGAAGATATGGTTGAGATCTCATCCTATGCAGCGTCGATGCCGGACGTACAGCTTAATATACGTGCCGGAGAAAAGTACCGGCTCCAGGATTTACTGTATTCCCTGATGCTGGAGTCACACAATGACTCGGCCGTGGCTGTGGCGGAACATATCGGCGGGACCGTGGAGGGTTTTGCGGAAATGATGAACCAGAAGGCAAGGGACATCGGATGTACCGACACGTGTTTCGTGACTCCCAACGGCCTGGACGGTACACGAAAAGCAGACGGAGAACCACACTCAACAACGGCGGCCGATTTGGCGAGAATCATGCGTTACTGCGTGGAACAGTCTCCAAAAAGCAGGGAATTTCTTGAAATCACGAGAACGGCGTCCAGAACTATCACGGATGAAAGCGGGAAACGTTCCTTTTACCTGGGAAACCACAATGCCCTCTTGTCCATGATGCCGGAGGCTCTGTCGGGAAAAACGGGTTTTACCGGGAACGCCGGTTACTGTTATGTGGCTGCGCTGAAAAAGGATGACAAGGAGTTTACCGTGGCTTTGCTGGGCTGCGGCTGGCCTCCCCATAAGACATATAAATGGGAAGATATGCGAAAAATCGCAGGATTTGCCTTCGACAGTTACGATTATTATGAAATATTTGAAAAGAATAAGACCTTTCCCTCGTTAAAGATTATAGACGGTAAAAAAGATGAGGTCCCCCTGTCCCTGTGCCTGGGAGAACAGGATCAGACCCTGAAAGTCCTGATGAGGGAGGATGAGACTACTGATATCCGCTACGAGTATCCAAAGGAACTGAAAGCCCCGGTGAAGGCGGGGACTCCTGTAGGAAGCGCCTCTTACTATGTGGGAAATGAGCTGGTCGCCAGCTATCCGATTTACGCGTCTGATACGGCCGAAAAGATAGATTTGAAGTGGTGTATCGAAAAGTGTATCGGCAAAATTACGCTCTGATTGATGGCGGTGACCTGTGTGCGGAGCGTGCAGGTTATCGTTTGTCCGTTGGAGGGGGAAAATACCTCCGGCGTTACAATTTGAAATACTGCATAAAATATTAAGGAATTTGTATGAAATTGTATGAAAAGAAGCTTTATTTTTCTAAAAGATTTTGATATAACTATAAGTAAGATGAACAAGGCCGCCATTCTGCCGGCAGTCGTTTAGCGGCGGAATGACAGAGACAGGCAAGGGACGAAAGGAAAGAGGATATGAAAACTTCACTTAGCAGGGAACAGGCACTGGAATTATTAAAAAAATATAACAAGGAACCGTTTCACATTCTTCATGCTCTGACTGTGGAGGGAGTAATGCGCTGGTATGCTGACGAACTGGGATATGGTGAGGATGCGGATTTCTGGGGTATCGTCGGACTTCTCCATGATATTGATTTCGAACTGTATCCAGATGAGCATTGTCTGCGCGCGCCGGAGCTTTTAAGGGGAGGAGGAGCCGAAGATGAACTGATTCACGCTGTGGTCAGCCATGGATATGGGATCCGCGTCGATACAGCGCCGGAGCATGAGATGGAGAAGGTGCTTTTCGCCTCGGATGAGCTTACGGGACTGATCGGTGCTGCCGCCAGAATGCGCCCGTCAAAAAGCGCAAAGGATATGGAGCTTTCCAGTTTAAAAAAGAAGTTTAAAGATAAAAAATTCGCCGCAGGATGCTCCAGAGATGTGATTACCAGGGGGGCTACGCAGCTTGGCTGGGAACTGGACCGACTGCTGGAACAGACAATACTGGCAATGCGTTCCTGCGAGGACAGTGTCAATGAACAGATGGAGCAGATGGTATGATACGGTACCGCCTGAACGGCAGCCTTTCTCCAATGAGAGAAGAGGAGGAATACGGCCGGAATGATGTCCGCATTGAACTGATGACAATACAGGAGTTTGAAGCGGATAAAGAACAGATATCGCATAAAAAGCTTCTGCTCAGGCAATTGGAGCAGATTCAGTATTGTAAGGCCGAGATATTCGGCAGTTGTATTATCGGTACCTTTGCTGTCCCGAATGTAAAGAATCTGCCGGGAAAGAAGGAGAGCTTCGGCTTCCATATGGTAAAGGACAGGCTCATTTTCGTTGAAGGCGGCGGGGAGCACGTAAAATCAATATTTGACAGGATGAGGGAAATACAATACGGGGAGCAGGGCAGTATGTCTGCATTTTTTACCGGTTTTTTAAACTATCTGATAGAGGGGGATTCGATTTTCCTGCAGGGATATGAGAACAAGCTGATTGTGATGGAAGACAAGATGACGAAAGGGCTTCAGAAAAACTTTTATGAGAAGATCATCCGCTGCCGCAAAGACATGCTCCATCTCCAGTCTTTTCTGACCCAGCTTGCCGATATGGCCGATATTTTCCGCTCCAATACAAACCATCTCTTTGAGGCGGAGGAAAAGGAAGGCTTTGCGATCTTTGCCCACCGAGTGGAACGGCTTGGCGACCATGTATCGCTTCTGAGGGAATATATCCTGCAGATACGCGAGATGTACCAGTCGCAGATCGATATTGCCCAGAACCGCACCATGGGCATTCTGACCGTGGTGACTACGATTTTTCTGCCATTGACGCTGCTGGTCGGATGGTATGGAATGAATTTTACAAACATGCCGGAACTGACGTGGAAATACGGATATCCGGCTGTGGGAGTGTTAAGCATTATTATAATTATCCTGGAAATCCGGTTTTTCAGGAAGAGGAACCTGTTGTAGGAAGTATGGAACAGTTACGGACATTTAACATTAGAGAAAGTAATGGAGGTAAAGACCATTGAAACTTTTATCAGTTGCAATCCCCTGCTATAACTCGGCGGCTTACATGAGGCATTGTATCGAATCGCTGCTCCCGGGCGGTGATGAGGTGGAGATCCTCATTGTGAACGACGGTTCTACGAAAGACAACACCGGTGAGATTGCAGACGAATACGAAAAACGTTACCCGGGAATCTGCCGCGCCATCCACCAGGAGAACGGCGGCCATGGTGAGGCGGTCAATTCCGGCCTTAGGAATGCCACAGGTGTTTTTTTCAAGGTGGTGGACAGTGACGACTGGGTGAATGAGGATGCTTACCGTGAGGTACTTAAGACCCTGCGCAAGTTCTGCCATGACAATGTCACCCTGGACATGCTGATTACAAACTTTGTATACGAGAAACAGGGGGCAAAGCGGAAAAAGGTAATGAATTACAGGACCGCCATTCCAAAGGAAGAGCTGATTGACTGGAGCGGGGTTAAAATGTTCATGCTGGGGCAGTATATCCTGATGCATTCCGTTATTTACCGTACGGAAATGCTGCGGGAATGCGGCCTGGAACTTCCGAAACATACTTTTTACGTGGACAACATATTCGTTTATCAGCCGCTTCCGCATGTAAAGACCATGTATTATCTGGATGTAAACTTTTACCGGTATTTCATCGGCCGAGAAGATCAGTCGGTGAACGAGACCGTTATGATAGGGAGGCTGGATCAGCAGATCCGCGTGACGAAGCTGATGCTTGGATATTATGATGTGATGAAGATGCCGAACCGGAAGCTGCGGCGTTATATGATACGCTATCTGGAGATCATGATGACGGTGTCTTCGATTCTGGCGATCCGTTCGGAGACAGAGGAGAACCTGGCTAAGAAGAAGGAGCTTTGGCAGTATCTGAAACAGAAGAACCTGGGGCTTTATATCAGACTCCGATGGGGGTTCCTCGGACAGGGAACGAACCTGCCCGGAAAGAGCGGGCGGAAGGTTTCGATCGCCTGCTACAAAATCACGCAGAAATTCTATGGATTCAATTAGAAGAACAGGGGGAAAGGAGCAGCAAAGCTTTTCCATAACGACAAAAGGCATGCCATAGCATGCCTTTTGTCGTTTTTGTCGTGTGACAATATTTCGTATAACGTACTTACCGTATAAATTCGGGCCGTGTCTCTTCCTGGCTGCTTCCGGCATAGGCCAGCGGGTAAATTGCTCCGCAGAGAAGAACTGCTCCGACAACATCGATGATGGAGTGCTGTTTTAAAAAAACGGTTGCCATACAGATAGATACCATCAGGATAAAGGACATTACTCTTACCACTTTGTATTTCCTGAGGCTTTCACTCTTCATAATCGCAATATGTGTTCCGATAGAGTTGTAGACATGCACGCTGGGGAATACGTTCGTGCAGGTATCGGTCTGGTATAGCATGGCCACAATCCGGGAGCACAGATTCTTATTCGGGTCTATCACCGGCCTGAAATCCGTACCGTTCGGAAAAAGTGTACAGACCAGAAGACTGATGGTCATACCGGTAAATAAAAAGATACAGAGCCGGTAATAATCTTCCTTATTTACGAAGAAGAAATACGCAATAGTTACTGCTACATACGCAAACCAGAGGAAATAGGGGATGACAAAATATTCATTAAACGGAATATAGTCGTCCACTACGGAATGCATAACGTGATAGTGCTTTGTTATCGTTTTCTCCAGGTAAATAAACCAGGGCAGATAGATAAATCCATATCCCAGAATCCACAGATGTCCGTACTTCTTTAGAAAATTTTTCATAAGATCACCTTCCATAGTAGTGGAACTGTTACTTAAAAATTAACATAATTTTAACAGATTCTTTAACTTCGACTGATTATAGCATACTCTTGAGACGACTTCAAGGGGATTTAGAAAAGGTTAATAAAATTTAAGGAAGCTATCGGATTCCTTACTTTATTCTTCCATTTTTACAATATGCAGGTAATTATGGTTTATGATATTTATAGAGTTTAAAAAGATCTGTATTAGCATTTTATGGCTATTATAAGGTCAGGCCGGGCCGATTGAATATCCGGATCAGATAAGATATAATAAGTTTGGGAGCGGGCCCGCCACAAACAGCCCCTCAAAGTAACAATATTATAAGGGGCTGCAGCTTCCTACTCCTTCATTCCAGAACCTTCTTCCGTTGCCTTATTTTCTCGCTTTTCTGTCTTCCTCTACCAGCCTTTCTAATTCCCTGAACATATCTTTGGACATCATGGTAGGACGCTTTCGTTTGGTTATTATATGTATCACATGGAATACGAAGCCGGTCACAGCAACGTCGACGACGGACCAGTAATACAATGTGTTGTTTTTAATGCGGATCCATTTCTTTTTCATTTTTTCCTCCTGAGTTACTGTAGCTTTAAAAATAGTTTAGTAAATATATGTACTAAAATCAATAGTAAATATATGTACTATGTTATTCTTTTTTATCAAAAGGGGATAATATAGTTATGAAGTATGTCAAAATAATACGCGATTTAAGGGAAGATAATGACTTGACACAAAGTCAGGTTGCAGAATATCTGGGAACGAGCCAGACCATGTACGCAAGATATGAGAGAGAAGCATCGGAATTGCCTGTCAGACATTTATTAAAGCTGTGTGAGTTATATGGTGTAAGTGCGGATTATATTCTGGGAAGAGTGAATAAGTAAAAGAAAGAAGCGCAGGACCGGGCTTGCGCTTCTTTACAAATTCGTTTAATTGTCTGACTTAAGCGACTGAGACGTTAACAGCCTGAAGTCCACGATTGCCCTGAGCAATATCGTATGTGACTTCCTGACCGTCTTCTAAAGACTTATATCCGTCCATTGCCAGTCCGCTGAAGTGAACAAATATATCTTCACCGTTTTCTCCGCAGATAAAACCGAATCCTTTTTGTGAGTTAAACCATTTTACTGTACCTTTATTCATGAAAGATACCTCCTGAAATTTTATTATGCATTTTCTATAAAACTAAAAAAAGCATATATACGTAATCAACAATAAAAAAATGACTACGATAAATATGCGGAATCAAGGCTTTATTTAAAATACTTTTCTTATCATACTATTTAATTTCCAATAAGTCAAGCAAAAATTGAAATAAAAAAATAATTTTAAACTGGGCCGATGATAGGGACGATTCATAAAGGAAAAGAATCCTATTCAGCTTTCGAATAGGAATCCTTTACATTTGTACGGCCGATCAGATAGTCTACGCTTGTGTTGTAAAAATCGGCCAGTTTACTGAATACTTCAATCGGGATAGCGCGTTCGTCATTTTCATATCTGGAATAGGTGCGTTGTGATACATTTAAAACTTTTCCTAAATAATCTTGTGTTAAATCATTATCCTCACGTAAATCTCTTATACGATCAAATTTCATCTTTTTAGCCTCCGAGCTTATTATAAATAGACTATATTGGTCTATTGACTTTTAGTCTATATTGGCCTAAAATGGCTAATAATATACATGTGACGAAGCATATATATTGGGGGACAAAAGATTTTACAAAGGTATTTATTCAACTGTTGTTGTAAAAAGAAAGGGTAGCAGCAAATGGAGCCGAGAGATTATGAGGAACTTTATGAGAATTTAAAGAGCAGTTTTGTTATACGGAACAAGGAAGAAGTGAAAAAGATAGCTGACTTTTTAAATAAATCAGACTATGAGTTTTATAATGAGATTCGGGAGGAAACAACGGAAGAAGAATTTGAAAAATTCTGTCAGGAATTCCCTGAGGCCAGAATTGTATTGGAGAGCGGGAGAGCAGCTTGCGGAGTTTAAGTATGGTCCGGTACGTTTTAAGCGTGAGATTAATGCAGTTTCTATAAGGATTAAACGATCTATTCAGGCATCTGTGAGCATAATCCCCTTCTTTCTGTCGGACACCGGGGTGAAATAGTGCCATGTTCCGTCGGTTAGCTGCCATCCTGCTTACATTCCGGTGTTGGTGCCGATGCAGAAGTATCCGCCAGGGGCTGGGTCAAAGACCGGTTCATTCCTGTTCGCATGAAAACGTCGTTTCAAATCTGGCTTCTGAAAACCTCCACAGTGCCCCCTGAGATGCCCTAGAACCGCCGTGGAGCAGCTTTATGCCACTCCATGTAAACTTCTCTGTGTGACAGGTTCGGCATGAAAAAAGCCTAAAATTATGTTTTGGTCTGCATACTCACAGACTTCCTCTTTAGAGTTGCGCTCCTCCGCGGAGCGGTTTTTTATTTAACAGGAAATTTTTCCTGTTAAACAAGAACGAATCTCGCAAGCGAGATTCTCCGCCTGCGGCGGGTCGCTATAGCGACATTATTCCCTACTGCCGCAGTGCGCTCCTCCGCGGAGCGGTTTTTTATTTAACAGGAAATTTTTCCTGTTAAATAAAAAAGAGTGTAAGCCCCTGAAAACTTAATAGGCTTTACACTCTGACGGTGGTATTTAACTAATGGTAATACAATTCTTTAGCAATATTTTTATGATATCTTTTGAAGATTCTCTAGTTTATTAACGCGTTCTTCAAGATCCGCTGTTTTCTTTAATATCAACTCAACTGCTTCATTACTGTATCTTGTTGTGTGAATATCCTCGCGCATCTTTGCCATGTCTTCATTAACCTTATCGAAACGTGCGTACATTTTTTGTTCAGTCTGATCGAATGCACTTAAGATAAGGTTTGAATTTTCTCTAATTTCTGCCCTGATGTTGGAGATATCCTCCTTAGTAGCCATGTTGGAGATATCCTCCTTGGTGGCCATACTGGAGATATCCTCCTTAGTGGCCATACTGGAGATATCCTCCTTGGTGGCCATGTTGGAGAGATCTTCCTTGGTGGCCATACTGGAGATATCCTCCTTAGTGGCCATGTTGGAGATATCCTCCTTGGTGGCCATGTTGGAGATATCCTTCTTAGTGGCCATGTTGGAGATATCCTCCTTAGTAGCCATGTTGGAGATATCCTCCTTGGTAGCCATGTTGGAGAGATCTTCCTTAGTGGCCATGTTGGAGAGATCTTCCTTAGTGGCCATGTTGGAGATATCCTCCTTGGTGGCCATACTGGAGAGATCCTCCTTAGTGGCCATGTTGGAGATATCCTCCTTAGTGGCCATGTTGGAGATATCCTCCTTGGTAGCCATATTGGAGATATCCTCCTTAGTGGCCATGTTGGAGATATCCTCCTTGGTGGCCATACTGGAGAGATCCTCCTTAGTGGCCATGTTGGAGATATCCTCCTTGGTGGCCATATTAGAGATATCCTCCTTGGTAGCCATACTGGAGAGATCCTCCTTAGTGGCCATGTTGGAGATATCCTCCTTGGTAGCCATGTTAGAGAGATCCTCCTTGGTGGCCATACTGGAGATATCCTCCTTAGTGGCCATATTAGAGATATCCTCTTTGGTGGCCATATAGGATAGATCTTCCTTGGTAGCCATGTTAGAGATATCCTTCTTAGTGGCCATGTTGGAGATATCCTCCTTGGTAGCCATGTTAGAGATATCCTCCTTGGTAGCCATATTGTCCGTGATGGTTCCGATTTTACCAATTATTATATCAGATATAGACTGCAATAACTCTCTATCTGTCATCCTCTTTACCTCCTCGTACTTTCCGCCCAATCTTTTATGATTAAGTATATCATATGCCAGAATGTAAAGTCTATTAAATTTTCAAGGTACTGCATTGATTGTTGATATGAACGTTATAAACATAAAAATGTGAATGATTAGTGCAGAATGCATATATTTTCATGCAAATATATGAATAATTCTGTGTGAAATGTCAATTGGATATACACATAATTTTGTGCATTTCATAGACGTGAACGGAGCATGACAAGCACAGGAGTCTGAATCATTATTACGGCTATTATAGAAAAAATCAGACTTAGATAAGGAAAAGAAAAAATTGTTAAAACGAAAAGAGGTGATTAAGTTTACACGGAAAAGAAGGTATAACAGATTGGAGCTTTAAATATGGTAAATGGTAAATTATAATAAGCTGTTAAAAAAATTGTAAAAAACTTATACTATAAGGGCTAGAAATGATTTCAGTACAAAAACGATTGGAGACATTTTCTATGTTCATTTATTATACCCCTATTTTTATTAAAGTACATTCATCATGGTTTAAAAGGCCTTATTTATAGTATAGATCAATTGAGGAAGTAAGCAAAGCTTAATTTATTGCGTAAAATACTTAAATTACGAAGTTTCCTTTATAATCAGGGCTTTTAATACCTATGTAAAAGTTTTAATCAATATACATATTAAATCGTAAACCGCATACGCAATTTTGGAGAAGTGAAGGGCAGGAACGCAACTGCCTTGCTGATATAGAAAGGCCATGAAACAGAGGAAAACTTCATGGCCTTAAAGATGCTTTTAATGAACTTTAGGAAAAGTCAAAAGAGCGTTATAAATAGAGGCAAAGAATAGTGAGTTAAAGCACCGGCACGGTTGTGAAGCATCATCATCGGGTCTGATTAACAACATCTATCAACTCCTGAGTTGTAATAACATGGCAATAAATGTTGTTTAGAATTTCAAGTTCTGTTTCATGCAGGCGTTTTGTTGCTGCAAGGCAGGCGTCTTCAATCAGCCAGACCTTAAAGCTTTCATCCGCTAAATCACGTACTGTACCGGAGACACACTGGTCAGTCATGGTTCCGGTAACGATAACCGTATCGATCCCCATATTATGAAGAATGAGCCGAAGGTTTGTACCGGTTAAGGCGCTGTCGGTAGTTTTGGTGACTACGATATCCTCTTTTTGAGGAGCAATTTCCTGAATGATATCTCCGCGATGATCACCGGAAGTAACCAGGAACTGATTGAAACCGGAAACCTTTTGATCTAAGGAGCGGTCACGGCCGTTGCTTTTAAAGCCTTGAATCTTGGCATAGGTTACTTCTATGCCGGTGCGGCGGCACAGAGAAATGAGACGCTGAAGATTAGGGATAATCACCTTATCATACTTTTCATAGAACGGTTCCCAACGGGCTATGTTTTCAAGCTCTGCGGGGCTCGGGTTTTCAGGTTGGGGACGCTTGACGCAGGCATATTCGGCGTCAATAATAAGCAGGGCGGTTTTTTCCGGCTCAATTTCGATTGTGCCGTAGTCATCGTCATTCTCATAGTAGAAGGAGCAGTAGCGATCGTTTACTTTCATGGTATTTCTTCCTTTCTTAAAAAGATTTTTGAATATATTTTGAGGTAAATGCACGCATAAGAGAAAAATATCCGGGAATCAGATCGATGATGTCACCTAAATGGTAGGAATGTATCGAGTCTGTTATATCAAGTATCAAATGATCTGAGCTGTATCCCAGCATAAGAATACCAGAATCGACTGGTACCGTAGTTTCGAGATCAAAATCCTGCTTACCGATTGCGCAGATTGCCTTCAACCGTTTTTCTCCACGATCAGTGAAGGACGGGCGAATGCCATATGAATCGACTCCGACCGTTCCCCAAGGCAGGGAAGGCTTATATTTTAATTCTATAATCTGAGCATGAAGAACAAAAGCATCATGAAACGTATCAGGGAGATATTGGTAATTGGCCCGTTCTCTTCCGAAAAGAAGCGATTCTCCCAAACGCAAGTTATTGATTTTAGGCGGAATGCCGCCATGAATCATCAAGTCAAGAGTAGCGGAGTTTCCTCCGCTGACTATCTCAAGCTGCCTTCCAATCCGTTCTTCAATCTGTTCCGCCAGTTCGGAGAGCTGTGCCATCTTCCGGAAAGTGGGTTGAATAAAGGAAAAACAGGTCAGATTTGTGCCAATGCCATAAAGCTCAATATAATCCAGTGATTCCACGGCCCGAGCCACCTCAAAAAGTTCCTGATAGTCCGTGAATCCCTCTCGGATATCGCCAAGGTCAGCCATTAAAATAACCTTATGCGGCTTGTCGTGAATTTGGGCATAATGATTGAGACGAAGAATGGTGTCATATTCTGAATTGACAGATACATCAGCGTAAGTGATTACATTTTCTGTCTCACAGCACATGGGAGGACGAATCAGCCACTTTTCTACTTCAAAACCCTTTAATCCTTTCAGGTTTAAAAGTCTGGAATCTCCAAATCTGGTTATTCCTTCTTCGAAAAATATTTGTGCAACAGAGGGCTCAGCGCAGAAACCTTTGGTTACACCGGTTATCCCGATGCCATGTTTACGGCATAAGGATGTCATAACGCGGACATTTTGACGCAGTCGCTCCCGGTTCAACGTGATGCTTGGATACATAAACACCTCCTGTTATTGCTATAGCCTGTCTTAAAATTTATTTCTGCCATCTGCACGCCCCACTTCGCGGTATATTGAAAGCAATATTAAGACAGACTCTGGTTCACTTTTATTAAAGTATAGTGAAACGTGCGTGCAAAACCTGTGCATTTTTGTTGTCAGGCCAAGGGCCTGTTTTCATAGTGAAGTCTTTTATGTTTGAAAAACAGAACTTTGGAAAAATAAAACCACCTGCTGTGCGCTTCAGCCGGTGGTTATGATTGCACGATTTTTGCACACTGAGCGATTTATTATAATAACGTAATGAAGCAGACATCTAATTATGAAGGAGAAAAAATGATGAAGAAAAAGAAAATCCTTTTGTGGTACGATGTGGAAGATTATGTTACCGAAGAGGCGGAGAATGCACTATTAAAGCTGTTGGAACTGATGCACGAGTATGGCGTCCGGGCGACTCTGAAGTTGTGTACAAAAAAATATGAGCAGTTGATACATAACGGAAGAACTGATATTTTAGAACTGCTGGCTGACCATGAACTGGCGTTTCATATGACAAACCATAGCGTACACCCAATTCCATCGGAATATTTAGACAGAATGGGATTTGCTCAGGGGGCTTTGGAATTTGAGCGTCGGGAAGGGCAGGGCTTTGCGAGGTTAAAGAGTCTTACCGGTCAAAACCTGACATCATATGGTCATCCTGGTGTTGCATGGGCTCCTCAGGTTTTCCCGGCTCTTCGCAAATGGGGGATTCCTACATATCTTGATATCCATGATATCTTACGTGTTTATGGACAGCCATTCTGGTTTGGCGGTGTACTGTGCTATACAAAATTAAATAACCTGGCTCATTTAGATAAAGAGAAAAAAGAATGTTCCCTGATACAGTCGGTGGAGTTGATGGATGAAAATGATTGTCATGAGGTGGTGTTTTTAAGTATGTATGATCATCCCCATGAACTGGTTTGTACTAAATTCTGGGATTCTGCAAATTTTGCTTACGGGAAAAATCCGGCATATTTGCAGCCTGCTCCATTAAGAGAAGATGGCGAGTTTGAGCGGCTTCTGGAACAATACCGCACCTTTTTCCAGTACGTGAACGCGCATGATGAAATTGAATTTGTTACGGTGCAGCAATCCATGGCTTATGAACAGCATCGTTTCGAACCTATTACAGCAGAGGATGTCCGCATGGCCGCCCGCAGTTTAGGCGGAGAAGCCGGATTTTTTGATTTTCATGGCGAATGGTCTTCAGCATCGGAGATACTTAATCTGATGGCCCGTTACCTGACAGGCCGTGCATTTTTGCCGGAGCTTATCTATGGACCGGAGCGTGAGGAGACATCGGTTCTTACTTCCCCTGTTTCGGCAAAAGAACTGGCAGAGGCAATATTCAGTGATACCAAACGGATTTTCGGATATAAGCAGCTTCAGTCACTTTATCGGGTAGGGGATAATTTTATCAATCCGGTCGATGCATTTGCAACATTGTCAAAGGCCGTGTCGGAGGGAGTTTCTCAATTAGAGGTTCAAAGCGGACGCCTTGCGGCAGCTGATTATGTAAACCGCGATATAGAATTCGGCGGAGGATGGGATCTGTGGAAGGAAGATTTTAGGGCAGAGAATATTATTGAGCAGACAGTATTACAGACATGGACCTTAAAACCTGCCGTTTTTTAAAGTACGAATTAATTAAGTTCTGCAAATAAGATGAGCAGTTTCAAAATACAAAGGGAGGAAGCACTTTTATGAGTAATGATAATAAGAAAAAAGCAGCAAAGATTTCATCTGATTTATTACCGGTTACTTTATCCGGAAAAAATACCGGGGGATTGGGTTACTTTAATGTATGGATCGGAATTGGCATCATTATTGCTACCTTCGCTGTGGGGGGAGAGGCGGCTTACTATTGTAATCTGAAGCAAATTGCCCTTGCGGCAATCGTTGGCACATTTGTTCTCGGATGTTTTTTCTGTGTGTCCAGTGATATAGGAGTGGAGCATGGCCTGTCCTTTCCTGTATATGTCGGGGCGGTTTTGGGAAAACGGGGAACAGCGCTGCCCAATGCCCTGCGGACAATATACGGACCTATCTGGTTTGGAGTTCAATCTTACTTCGGGGCCACTGCAATTAACCAGATTGTAGTCATCTTTACGGGCTATGACAATTGGCTTTTATGGTTTATTGTATTCGTCATTATTCAGGTCATAAATACGGCCTGCGGCTTCAGTGCCATGGAAAAGGTGGCCAATATTGCAGCTCCGACAATTATGCTGATTGGTATTTATATGGTAATACGTCTTTTTGGATTAGCCAGTGCAAATGGAATTGATGCATGGAACTCCGTCTATTCAGACGAGCTTGGCGCTCATATTGCCAAAGGAAACGCAAACATGATCTTGTACGTAATGATGCTGGCGTTAAATTATTGGGCCGATAATGCCTGTGAGGTAGAAACCTGGTCCCGCTATGTTAAAACAGACAAAGGAGAGAAAAAATTGCTGAAACGTAATAAACGTGCGATACCCGGTTACATAATTGCGCTTCCGCTTGCATCAGGCTTCATGATCTTTTTGGGTGCATTATCGACCTTAACAACCGGAAATTTTAATCCCATTGAAGCAATCAGTGCGGTGACGAATAATCCTGTTATACTGGTGCTGCTGCTTGTCATGATCATTATGGCACAGTGGTCTACCAATGCTGTATGTAATCTGATGCCAAGCGGAGTCTGCATTGTAGCTCTGTTCCGTTCCCGGATTCCATATTGGCTGGGGGTGTGTATCTGCGGTTTTATAGGTGCGGTGATTCAGCCGTGGGTACTTGTGGATCATATCGGAATTTTTCTGACAATTACCGGTTCTCTCTGGTCTACGATATACGGTATGACAATTGTTGATTTCTTCCTGATTAGAAAAAGACGATTGAACGTTCCGGATCTATACAGGGAGGATGGAGGACAGTATTTTTATGCAAATGGAATTAATCCGGCAGGAATTATTTCGTTTATAGTGGGACTGGGAGCATGTATGCTGTTTTCTTCGGTTGCTTTTATCGCAGGCTCGGTTGTTTCGGGTATTTGCTACTATGTTCTGATGAAACTTTGGGTTCTTAAAAAATATCCTCAAAAGGAACTGTCGCAGGATCAGGAAAGTTTCGCAGGAATTTCTGCAAACAGGGAGTGGGTTTACGATGAGGAAACGAATTCTGTAAAAAGCTCTATCTGATAAAGACTGTTGCGTACCGGGGCGGTTTTATACCGTCCCGGCAGTTGCGAATTTTTTGAAAGAATAAGCAATATGTGTTATACTGTGAGCAAAACAATACAGAAAGGAACAGCTATGGAGTACAGCAGGAGAAAATGGAATATAGCCTGGCTTGCCGTCACACTCCTTCTAATGCTGATCTTAGTTATTTCTGAAATGTCCGGCAGCTTCCGGCAGACATTATCGAAGGAATCAGAACCCATACAATGGATTTTGTGTAATGGAGAAAAGGAGACACCGGTGGGCTTTCCATGCAAAATCCCAACGGGTAGTGGAGACAGCTATCGTTTTATTGCCAGATTTAATGCGAATCCTGAGGAAGACATGTCCCTGGGATTTTATCAGGAAGGTCAAAAGATATCGGTACGGGTAAATGGACAACTGAGAAATTTCTATCAAAATCAGGGAAAACAGAACAGATATGAAATTATCTCTTTAGGGCATTTATCAGGAGATGTCCGTTTGGAATTAGGACTGTGCAATCAAAACACAATCCTTTTTGGGCAGGTTAAAGATATTGTGCTTACCTCTGTAAATATGGTTTCCCGCACAGTTACCGGAAGAATAGCTGCTGAGCTTATTCTTGGGATTCTTATGTTTTTAGCGGGTTTTGTCGGTCTTCTGCTAAACAAAATATATTATAAAACAGCCCGGGAAAGTTATAGCGTCAGCTATATAAGCTGGTTTGTCGTGATGTTTTCCGTCCTCTGTATTTTGCGTACTCATTTTTTTGATATGATTATCGGACTTTCTCCCGTTTGGTATTTTCTGGAAAATTTTCTTTTGTTGCTGCTTCCCCAATTTTTATTAATGGCCTGCGAAGTGATAAGTTACCCAAATATTTTTTACAGGGAATATCAGGGTTTTAACTTTATTTATCGAATCTATTTTGTGTTGGCCGTTGGCCTGACAGTTTTTGGGCAGTGTACCTTATCCGATATGGCTGTGTGGAGTATTCTGTATATGTGCGTGTTTTTTCTGTATATCGGGGCCTTTGGCTTCTTTGAGACAAAGATTATCTCTCGTTTTGATCATAACAAAGTGGTTCTTCACTCCAGCTTATTAAAAACCATCAAAACGGCAATTGCATTATATGGGTGCGTAGTGGCTTTAAACCTGGCCTCCCGAAGGCTGTACTGGCTGTTCTTGATCAGTGCATATTTTGCGGTGGCTGTTTTTTTCGCAGAAATTTTTAACCAGATTAAGACTTTGGAACGGCTTAAAGAGGAGATCAATCAAAGTAAGGTTTCTCTTTTATTAAGTCAGATTAAACCGCATTTTCTTTATAATACATTGAATTCGATTCGTACGCTCATCCGGATTCAGCCGGAACAGGCAGATTATATGGTTTATGATTTTTCGCGTTTTCTAAAGGCTAATATGAATGCACTTGATAAAACGATGATTCATTTCAGCCAGGAATATGAGCACCTTCAATTTTATGTCAATATTGAGAAAACATGTTTTCCTAAATTAAATGTGGAATATCAGGTCGAGACTCAGGATTTTTATGTGCCGTCTTTGACAATACAGCCATTGATGGAGAATGCCATTAAGCATGGTGTACTGAAACGGGTGGAAGGAGGTACCGTAAGACTGCGCACATCTCAGGATGATAATTTTTGGTATGTAGAGATTGAGGACAACGGTGTGGGATTTGCATCGGAGGGTCCTGAAGGAGAGAGTCCTGACGGACACAGCGGCATCGGTATTTGCAACATAGAGCGACGTTTGGAATACTACTGTAATGCTGCTTTCTTTATTCATTCCGTACCGGGCCAAGGAACGTTTGTGAGAATTTCAATTCCAAAGAAAGGACAACATCATGGAGATTAAAACGATACTGGTTGACGATGAAATATTAGCAATGCGTTTATTCGAACTGGAATGTGCCAGGTTTGAAGATATAAGGATAATCGCAAAGTTTGAATCTCCTGTCAAAGCGATTGCATATGCAGAGGAGCATGATGTGGATATGGCAATACTGGATATAGAGATGCCTGAGATGAATGGGATCGAATTGGGAAAGGAACTTCGAAAACGCAGGAAGGATATTATTCTCATTTTTATTACCGCCCATACGCAGTATGCGATGGATGCCTATCAGATCCATGCCCCGGTTTATCTGGAAAAACCATACAGCTATGAAGATCTGGCCTATGCATTGGAGACGGCCCGGTTAATTAAAAAAAGTAAAATAAAAACAACATTTATACGTACATTCGGATATTTTGATGTGTATGCGGGAGAACAGCTGGTCTATTTTGCAAATAAAAAATCAAAGGAACTGCTGGCTTATCTGGTTGACCGACAGGGGAACTCTGTAAATAATGAACAGGCGATTGATATATTGTGGGAGGAAGCTACAAATGATAAAAAATACCAAAGTAAGTTCCGCAGAGTCGTAAAGGATCTCCGGGATACGCTGTCACAGTACGGAATCGGGGAGATTCTGATAGAGCATCCTAATTGCAGGGCCGTCGATGTAGGAAGCTTTGAGTGTGACTTCTATCAGTGGCTTGAAAAGAACGATGAGAGTCCCTGCAAGTTCAATGAAAATTATATGGCAGAATATAGCTGGGCCGAGGAAACAATTGGGTTTTTAACCTGTTGTAGCTTCGGGCGGCAGTGAAATTTGTGTCAGGAGAGGAGTATAATGGGGCGATTTTCATATGCGGAGCAGAACGGCGGTCAAAACGCAAGCGGACATATTGTAATTATATCAATTGGGAGTATTCTTGGAGCGGGTTTATTCTGCGGTTTGACTGTTATTTATGACATGATTGGAATCCATATGGTTCCGCTTATTATTTTGACAGGAATTCTGGCAGGTATTGTCAGTTTGTTTTTAATGGAAATGAATCTGGCCGGGCCCCCAGACTGGAATTATGCACAGATCATGCTGGATATTTATGGGCCGGCTGCAGGGCATTTTGCTGTTTCTGCCTATATAGGGGCTATGGTGGTTGGTCCGGCCTCTGAAATTATCGCAGCAGGGATGATACTATGTGAAATATTTGAATGGCTGCCGTTATTTCCGGTATGCCTGATGCTCTGTATTGTAATATTTGCAATCGATTCTATGTTTGGGAAACATGAAATTTTTAACTTTTATACGGCATTTTTTAAAATACTGGCAATCATGGTGTTCTGTTTTATAGGATTGTTTGCAGTCTGTCATTTATTTAAAGGCGTATTCTACACGACAGAGGTTCCATGGCCCATCAATTTCAGCGGCCTTGCCAGAGGCTCGATCGCGTCCTCGGCATGCGCGATTTATGGATCAATTATGATTTATGGAGGAATTGAAAGTATCGGATTTTTACTTTACAATACGAAGAAAAGCAGTGAAAAGATTGCTACAGAAACACTTAAGATTGTATTTCGTGCAATTGTAATTAATGTAATATCAGTGCCCATTCTGGCCGGAATTATGACAATAGGAACTGAATCGGATGTTAGTATTTTTATCAGAGCCCTTAAGCTGATCGGGTGTAATCCGATTATTGTTGAATGCTTTCGAGTTATTATATTTCTGTCGGGCAGCGCCCTAACCATTACAAGTATGCTCCCGACAACGCAGATGCTAAAAAACCAGCTCATCAATGTGCAGAACAGTACACGTCACGGTGATACTTCCATAGAAAATCGAAAAAAGATGATCAATTGGTTCATAAGAGGCCTGCTTCTTCTTTGCGTGGTCCAAACGGCCTGGCTGGGGGAGGCGGTATATAAGTATCTCTTTTTCTTTTCAGGATTCTGCTTCTGCGTGATGTGGAGTATGATTGCGGTGTCCTGCTCGAAATTCTGTGATAAATATGGAGATGGAAGTGAATGGAGAGTTCCGGGAGAAAAAATATTACGGATATTGACTCTCGCTGTACTGATATTTTGTTTTATAGAGTCAATAACGACCAAAATAGGACAAATTACGGTTCTGATGAGTCTTGTGTGGTTTATAATATCGCTTATAGGATATCGACGATTCCTGCGGTAATGGTGCCAGCGCCGGCCGTGCCGGCGTCCGAAGAAAAATTATCAAGGCTACTTGTAGATACAACAAGGACTATTTAAAGCATTTAATAATGGAAACCAGCTATCAGAATAACGATGGCTGGTATTTTTTTGCCCAAAACATGGAATAGAAGTATAAAACGCAAATAAAAGCAATACATAACGTTGCCGGTCTGGTAACGATTTTTCAAAAAATCAAAATATAAAGAGAGAAATACTTAGTAGAAATATAAAAAGAGAGGGTGGTTAAAATAAAAAACGATAAAGGAAATAAAGACACAGCTATAAGAATTAAAAGTATTCAAGCGAATAATCTGCTTAGGAAAAATAATGGAGATCAAGATGCGTTTTTAGGTGCCGGGAACGCAATGATTAATAACAGCTTATTTGCGGAATACATGCGAAAGCACGGAGTAACAGTAAACACGAGAAACTTTAGTTATGATTTTATTATTATGAAATTTGATTTCGGAATCAAAGGGGATGAAAATATTCCTAAGATGACAGAAAACGAATTACGGCATTATTTTTACGAGAATGGTGCAACTGTTACATGGGAGTCTTATGATAAAGAAGGCAATATAATAGAAGGGAAGACAAAGCAAATTCATTATAAAATGCTCATGCGCAGCACAGGTAAAGCCAAAGAAGGAGCATGTATATTTATCTGTGAAAAATTACATAAAAAGGCTCTCGATTATATTACCATGAAATTATATGATAAAATGCCGTTTAATAATGCCAATATAGTAGGGCTATCGGCATACAGCACTTTAATTACTGCTACAGCAATAGACTATATTTCAATCCCTTTAGCTAATATTTTTGTAGCAAAGGACGAATCGGTTTCCACCATGAAACAGGCTCTGACTGTGAAAGTTGAAAAAGTGCAAGAAATTAAGCAGAAATTGGATTATAGCGAGACTGAAAGCTATATTAACCAGTTTAACCTTACGTTTTATAAGATGAAGCAAAAGAACGACCCCAATTTAAAACAAATCCGAAAAACAAAAGCTGCTTTGATTGAGAAAGGTATAGAAATTGAAGAATGCCCTGTAAAAGAAGAAATTGAGTATGTAGAACGGTGTTATGTTGAGCGCAAAGACGAGGAATCAGCAATTGTTAATACATTATGGGATGGCATGGGACTGATTGACGATTCGATATTTCCGGATGATATGGATGGCTTTATCTATTGTAGAAGTCACTTCTTCAAATCCTGTCTCTTCAGGGGGAACATACAGCAATACTTTAAAGATTATTACGGCGACAAATTTGACCATGCCGTTGTAACTGATATGTTAGGACGTGAGATAAAAGTCTCAGATATAAAGGTTGTTATAACAGAAAACTCTTTGAAATGGATGAAATTCGTTGATTTGATGGGAGGAACCTGTGAGTCGGCCTTTATGTATTATAATAAATTTATGAAGAAACATGGGGAGAGGTTCGCTATAGTAAAAACGGGACACAGTAGTAAATGGGGGGAATTACAAAGAAGTTCTTATCAGATGAATGGTAGCTTGCCGACTACTGATGAAGATATTTTAAAAGAGGTTGCGAAAGTAAGTATTGATTATTGTAGTAATTTGAAGCTGGACCATAATGCTTTTAGGGAACACTTGAAAATTACAGGAACATCAAAATACAGCTTTAATAATGTATTGTTGGCGCTAGATGACTGGAATGAAGATTTTAAACGTACAAAATACTTTAATGATAAAAAGGTAGATATCATTAGTCGATTTAAAAAAGAGCGCCTTCAATTGGGAAAATTATTACAGTATGGGGACAATCTGACGATATGTGGCAATCTTGTTTCTCTGCTAATGAAAGTTGTTGGAAAGGATTTTTTGCAAGAGGAATGCTTTGAATCTATAGAGGATGGAATCCAATGTTATACGTCCAGATTTAATGAGGGCGAGAGGATTGCGGGTTTTCGCAGTCCACATAATTCACCAAATAATATAGTCCATCTTATTAATGTTTATCCTCCATCCATACAAAAATATTTCCCCAAATTAGGAAAAAATGTCATTGTTATTAATGGTATTGGCACGGATGTGCAAAGTCGTTTAAATGGTCAGGATCTGGATACTGATGCAATATATGCCACTAATCAAAAGCAGATAGTTGAACTGGCGAGGAAGGCTTACAAAGAATATCCCACCATAATCAATGGAATCAAAAGTGTGGATATTAGCAGCTATAATAAAAGCATGGAGTCATATGCTAAGATGGATAATGCGATATCCGCTTCTCAATATGCGGTCGGATATGCTAGTAACATAGCTCAGTTAGCATTGAGTTATTACTACGATGGTGGAGGCAACGACCGTGAAATAGAAGATATATTTATAATTTGTTCTGTATTAGCACAGGTGGCGATTGATTCTGCTAAACGCAATTTTGAAATAGAGGTAGAACCGGAATTATCAAAAATCAGTCATTTCGCATGTATGAAGCACAAACCACAATATCCGAGATTTTATGCGGGAGTTCAAAAACTTAAAGCAAAATATTCAAAAAGAAGGAGAGTTGAAATGTTGGATTCTGATATTGGAGATTTCAATTGTCCTATGGATATTATATATCGAATTATTGATAAAGAGGTAATTGATTTAAGAAAAAATAAAAATTTGATTGAAGAAACAATATCTCTAGGGACGTTGGTTGCAGATGCGGTGGATATCGAAAATGTCGATAGAAAACAACGCCAAAAGGTTATTTCAATTGTTAACGATTATTCGAAGGTAGTTGGTTCTGTAAACAGAGAGCAGAAGGATTATCAGAATGTTCGTGAGAGGGAATTTAATGCATGTATGATGAAGCTGAAGAATATGACGATTAAGAGAAATGTCATGCACTCGCTTATCCAATATGCTTTCGAAAGGGAGAATGCTAAAATACGTGATAATCTCTTAACGGTTTTATTTGATAAAGACCAAAATATATTTTTGCAGTATTTTAAAAAAACGGAAAAAAAGTCCACGCTAAACTCCTAAAAACCTTGATTTACAAGGGTTTTTAAAATCCACCTATGAAGATAGGAATGAAAGGAACGTAAGCTAAGTAATTCTCATCATTTAAGCCAGCGTGTCTTTCCAAACGAGGCACGCTGGTAGTACGAAAATATAGTAGCATGTAAAATGATCTCAGACATTTTTTGTTTCGTCTGATATCAATAAAATTTACAAAAATAGTTGTAATTTAAAAGGAGGAAAACAGAATGACACAGGAGAAATTAAGAGAGATATATAAGGAGAGACTTAAACGAGAAAAGCAGACCTATATTAGCGAGCAATTAAAGGTTGGCGCATGTGTCTTATCGCGTTTTAAAGCAGGTAAAATCGAATTATATCCCCATCTGGCGAAGAGGCTGGAAGACTATTTAACGGCAAGCCAAAAGTAAATCTGACGAAAAAGATTCAACAGGGACAAAGAAAACACGTTCGATTCGTCTTTACTCTGCCGGGGCAAGATGGTATAATTTTGGTAAAGATACAGTGTGCGTGTAGGCTGCTGTATATGTTCTAGGAAGTGGGGGTATGGGAAGAAAAATTATGTGTCATGAATGCAATACAGTATTTGACGAAGACATCTTAAAATCTAAGAATAGTGAAAATACTTGCCTGGTCTGTGGTGCGAATTTGAGTGGAGATGAAAAGGGTGGGAAAGATAAACTAGATGAGCATTCCGATTGGATTACGTGGTGGTATTTAAAGGATAAGGAGTTTGGTGGTTTGTCTCTGTGGGATAAAATGCCATTACACCCAGAACAATTCGAAGTGGTGAAAGAATTTAAAGCACCGCCTGAAAGTAATCCGGGTGGATTAGATGAAGTGAAGCGTATTCTACGCACCTACATCCCCGATGCATTTGCCCCGGCAGCGGAAGAACCTGTAATACGCTGTCCTTACTGTTTTAGCACAGAATACACCTTACTTAATAAAGGCTATAGTCTATTTACAGGCTTTTTAGGTTCAGGAAAAATAAAACGGGTATGTAACTGTTGTAAGAGAGAGTTTTAAGAACAATTAGGAGTCTTCGCGTTACCTTATACAAGTAAAACTTTTTAGTGTATGAGTTGTGGTTAGATGTTCTAGGAGGTGGGAGTATGATGTATTTTGATGAAGTAATGATTTCAGAAGAAGTTCCTGAATTAAATAGTGTATGTTTTTGGTGTACAGATTGTGGTGGTGGGAGAGCTTTAGGGCTAGATAAGTTTGATGAGATAGTAGATGGCGAATACGTTATCCTAAAGGATGGTGTTACATTATCTTGTAGAGAATGTGGTAAAGTACACGAAGGAAGGAAGATCCTTTATAAGAAAAAACCAGTAGATCCAACAGTGAACAATATCCCCCACTGTCCGATTTGTGGCTCCGCCCAGTTACAGAAAATCAAAACCTCATCTAAAATAGCGGCAGGAATGACAGTAGGAGTCTTCGCGTTACCTTATACAAGTAAAACGTTCAAATGTAAAAGTTGTGGGTATATGTTCTAGGACGTGGAAAAGAATTGCATTGCGATAATTGTGGGAGCTTTAAGGAGGAATGATAAATGGGAATGTATTTTTATAATATCGATAAACCTGGCGAGATAGGTGACGATGATCCAGGTGGAGTTGCATGCCAATACATTAATTGTGGGGACTTGAATTTTCTTGACTACGAAGATTTTAAGGAATTTAACAAAGACTATATTGTATTAAAGGATGGCGTCTCTGTTAACTATGGGAATTGCGGTTCTCCATCTGAGCAAATTTTAAGGCTTCGCCCTGAGAACTTAGATCCCCTCGGTACTTCTCAATACACCCCTAAATGTCCAATCTGCCACTCTCCCAATATTCACAAGATAAAACTCGGAACGAAAGTAAGCAGAGCTGCTATATTTGGAATTTTTGCATTACCAAAGGCTGGAAAAGAATGGCATTGTGATAATTGTGGGAGCGAATTTTAAAACAAAGGAGGGGAAACTAAAAATGGAAAATAACGATATAAAATGTGAACAGTGCGGCTCAAGTTTTAATAAAATGTTTTTACTTGGTAAACAAGGAAATGTGGAAACCTGTCCCATATGCGGTGGAAAGCTAGTAACTGAAAAAGAGGATGAGCATTCTGATTGGATTACGTGGTGGTATTATGGTTTTAAAGAGGATAATGGGAAAACAACTTCCTTGAGAGACAAGCCGATAGATTTAATACGGTTTGGAGACACGTACTTTCTTATTAAAGAATTTAAAGCACCACCGAGAGATGCAAATGGCTCAAATAAAGCGAAAGAAATTCTACGCACCTACATCCCAGACGCATTTGCCCCGGCAGCGGAAGAACCTGTAATACGCTGTCCTTACTGTTTTAGCACAGAATACACCTTACTTAATAAAGGCTATAGTCTATTTACAGGCTTTTTAGGTTCAGGAAAAATAAAACGGGTATGTAACTGTTGTAAGAGAGAGTTTTAAGAACAATTAGGAGTCTTCGCGTTACCTTATACAAGTAAAACTTTTTAGTGTATGAGTTGTGGTTAGGTGTTCTAGGAGGTGAGAGTATGATGTATTTTGATGAAGTAATTATTTCAGAAGAAGTTCCTGAACTTAGTTGTGTGCGTACTTATTGTCATGATTGTGGGCAGGGAAGAGCCTTAGAATTAGACAAGTTTGATGAGATTGTAGATGGTGAATATGTTATCTTAAAGGATGGTGTTACATTATCTTGTAGAAAATGCGGTAAAGTACACGAAGGAAGGAAGATACTTTATAAAGCAAGGCCCGTAGACCCAACAGTGAACAATATTCCTCGCTGTCCGATTTGTGGCTCTCCCCAGTTAGAAAAAATTAAGACCTCATCAAAAATAGCGGCAGGAATGACAGTAGGAGTTTTCGCATTACCATATACAAGTAAAATGTTCAAATGTAAAAGTTGTGGGTATATGTTTTAGCAGGTGGAAAAGAATGGCACTGTGATAATTGTGGGAGCGAATTTTAAGGAGGAATGATAAATGGGAATGTATTTTTATGATATTGATGAGCCGGGTGAGTTAAGTGACGATGATCCAGGTTACATTATATGCAGATGTGAAAAATGCAATAATATTAATGCTCTTATGTATGACAATTGCGAAATTGTTACAGACGAATATATAAAAATAAAAAATGGAGTTGAATTAGTATGTGATCAATGTGGAGAAAAAGCAGACCAAATCATTCCTTATCGTTTAGAAGAGGCTACACAACCAACCCCTCAATACACCCCTAAATGTCCAATCTGCCACTCTCCCAATATACACAAGATAAAACTCGGAACGAAAGTAAGCAGAGCTGCTATATTTGGAATCTTTGCATTACCAAAGGCTGGAAAAGAATGGCATTGTGATAATTGTGGGAGCGAATTTTAAAACAAAGGAGGGGAAACTAAAAATGGAAAATAACGATATAAAATGTGAACAGTGCGGCTCAAGTTTTAATAAAATGTTTTTACTTGGTAAACAAGGAAATGTGGAAACCTGTCCCATATGCGGTGGAAAGCTAGTAACTGAAAAAGAGGATGAGCATTCTGATTGGATTACGTGGTGGTATTTAAAGGATAAACGATTTGATGATGATTATAGCTTGTGGGATAGGCAGCCTGTACATCCTGAATACTTTGAAGTGGTGAAAGAATTTAAAGCACCGCCTGAAAGTAATCCGGGTGGATTAGATGAAGTGAAGCGTATTCTACGCACCTACATCCCCGATGCATTTGCCCCGGCAGCGGAAGAACCTGTAATACGCTGTCCTTACTGTTTTAGCACAGAATACACCTTACTTAATAAAGGCTATAGTCTATTTACAGGCTTTCTGGGAAGTGGAAAAATAAAAAGGGTGTGTAATCGTTGTAAGAGAGAGTTTTAAGAACAAGAAGCAAGCAAGTCTTTAGCTTGGTTGCGGTTCACGAACAATTAGATTGAAATACTTAGAGAGAGGCAAAAGTCTCTCTTTTAATATGCACAAAAGGGAGGAATTAAATGTCCAATAATAATTTTATGGTCGAATTGATGGCGGCATTAAACATCAAATCGTCAAAAAGACAAGTGAATACAGAACTAAAACAATTAGAGAAGACTCTGAATAAATTACGGCTGACGGCTACCTTATTAAAGGGTGACAGCAAGAGTCAAATCAAACAGGCTGTGGATTCAATCCAGTCACAGCTTACCCCAATTATGTTGAAAGCAAAATTGGACGAAAGAGCAGCTAAAAGAGCTGTTAATGATGCATTAAAAAATATTTCGTATAGTGACATTAAAATCAATGAACGAGGACTAAAGCTCAAAGTACAAAAAGCACTTTCCAATGTTCAGTCTGCTGTTTCTAAAACACCTGTTTCACTCGATTATTCGTTCAAAAAGAATAAACTTCATAACGATCTAACAACTTTCCTGAGTAAAAACAGTAAAATCAGAGAGTCATCAGTACTACTTAAAGAATCAGATAACCTGAGAACATTGTTCGACAACATTAATGACAAAAGATCTGCTATAGAAGCAACGGATAGCTTTAGACTGTTTAAATCCGAAGTACAGGCGACGGGATATGTTGGATTGTCTACGACGGATAAGCTCAAGGATATGATGTCTAAGATTGGTCAGATTGGAAGCTTATTTGGAATCGGAGCCATGGCAGTTCGGCAATTTTCTAAATCGTTGAATACTTTAAAGAGCAATTCGACAATACTCACTGAGATTGCTAAAACATCTGAAATGACTGCTAAACAGATTGCAGAGATTGGAAATAATTCTTTTGCTATTGCTTCAAAGTATGGGACACGTTCTAGTGGCTACTTAGAGGGCGTACGTGAAATGGCACGTTCTGGATATGATTCGATGTCAAAAGAACTTGGTGAATTATCAGTACTCGCACAATCTGCTGGTGATATGACAGCGGACAGTGCCAACAACTACCTTCTGGCAACAGATGCGGCATACAAATATAAAGGTAGTATTGAAAAGCTTACTGAAGCATTAGACGGTGCGAACTATATCAGCAATCGTAATTCTGCTACGCTCACAGATATTGCTGATGGTGTACGGGTAAGCGCCTCATATGCAGCAGAGGCCGGAGTGGAAATTGATGAGTTAACCGCGGCCGAGGCTACGATGATTGCTACAACCAAACGGTCAGGCTCTGAAATGGGACGTGCCTTCCGTTCCATCCTGTTAAATTTGCAGAAGGTGTCAGGCGAATTTGATGGAGAGATTATTGATGAGGAATCATTAAAGAAGGTAGAAGATAGGTGCCACAGCTTAGGCGTAGAGCTTGAAACAATGACGGCTGAAGGCGCAAAATTGCGTAATCCTATGGAAGTCTTAAAAGAACTTGCACAAGTGTATAATAGCTTACCGGATAGTAGTGCAGACAAGCAGGGACTTATTTCTGACCTGGGGGGAAAGTACCATGCTAACGCACTTTCTGCACTCCTGAGCCGGTGGGAGCTCTATGAAAAAATGCTTGGCGAATTTTCGCAGGGTACAGGTTCTTCTCTGGCTGAGGCAGCAAAAACGGCTGACTCATGGGAAGGCCGACTCAATGCATTGCAGAATCAGTGGGATTCCTTTGTAAATCATATTACAAGCCAAAATATGATAAAGGGCGGTATATCTGCGCTTGATTCCTTAATCGGTGGAGCGGAAACATTGGTTGATACATTAGGCGCAATTCCAACACTATTAACTACCATTACAGGAGCTTACACTGCACTTAATAAAGATTATGGAATTACTCAGATATTTAATCCTGAAAGCGGCAAAATGGATCTTCAGGGAAATATCATGGGGATTAATATTACTAACATTAAAGCTCAGAAAAAGCATTTTGAAGAAGCGAAAATTGCTATAGCAAAATGGAATGCGAAAGTTGCTGAAGGCGCAGTAGATATAAATAAATTCAGTGATGCAGTCGTCAAAAATAGTGCGCAACTAAAAGCATACTTATCTACGTGTACGGACGGAACAGCATCTTTAACTGGTTATCAAGCTTCTCTTAGAGCTGCCGGTATTCAAACGGATGCATTAAGGTTAAAAACTGTTTTAATGACATCAGCTATGACGTTTGGAGTAAGTTTTGCTATCCAGGCGGCAATGACAGGGATTATGAAGTTAGTCCAGTCTCATGAAAAATTGCGTCAAGAATCCCATACGGCAGCACAAGTATTTTCCCAGTCAACAAAATCGATAGATGATTATGTTTCAAAGTACCAGAAGCTTCATTCCGAATTAACAAATTCTAACACAACAGAAGAACGCCAATATGAAATCAAGAGAGAACTTTTAGGTATTCAAACAGATCTGAATGATAAATATGGAGATGCTTGCGGTAAAATTGATCTTGTAACTGATGCTTATCGAGATCAGACCACTGCATTAAAGGAAAATAAAAAAGCGTTGGCACAACAATTTCTCAATGAAAACATAGAGGGAAATGAATATGCCAAACAGCAAATGGAGGGTAAAGAGGAATACTCTCTCATAAGAGGAACCCTTAGCAAATCCAACGAAGCAGATGCAGCTTTATTTCAGATCGCAGAGAAGTATCGAGAACAGGGACTTCTTACTAATGATGTTTATGATGAACTAGGTAATAAAACCGGAGAATTTGAAATAAAGCTTGTTGCAAATCCTACAGAGGCAGAAAAGACCATTAATCAATTTATGGACGAAGTTCATGAACTGGCAAAAAAGCCGGGAAACGAACATGTCTTTGATAGTACATTGAAAATATCGTCAAAGTCTTTAATGGATGCGCAGAAAACAGTTGAAAAATATGGTGAGCAGTACGAACAAATACTCATGGCACAACTTGCCATTGACCCAAGCAAGTCTCCTGTATTTGAAGATCTCATTAAATCAGTCGAAGAATACAATGATACTGTTGCAAAGTCTAAAAATCCTTTTACTGACGACGATGTAAAAGCGGCCTATGACAAGTATCAGGAATTGAAGCAACAAATTCAGGCTGATGATAGTTGGAATATGTTTTCACCAATCACCGATAAGATTTTTGACAATTCCAATATTGATAAATATAAGTTTGTTTCCCAGTTACAATCAGGAGAATTTAACAAAGAAATTTCTAAAATAGCCGATAAGACGGCTACTGAATTAAAAGCAATCTACAACGCGGGCGATGCCGATAACCCATTTGTACAGCTTATACAGGGGGCAAAAGAGTATAATCTGGAACTTGAAGATGTCATCTCGATTTTAGAGCAGCTTGGATATATCCAAAAAGAGACTTTTTCTGATTCAGGAGAGGTGAAATACGATTCACTGGAAACAATGATTAGTAACGTGAACAGCCTGTCTGAGGGATTAGAGTCACTGGATAAAATCATGGCATCCATCAAGGGCAAAGGCAAATTCGACTTCTCCCTGCTGGACGATAATAAGTTTAAAGAGAATTTCTCCGGTTTAGGGGAAGCTTATACCGATTTCATTTCCCAAATATCCGAGTCGCCAAAGGATATCACGGCTTTTCAGAGTGCTTTTAACGAATTGATTGGGGCGTGGATGCAGTCTGAAGAGGTTCTGAAAAATATTTCAGATGAAACCTATGATACTACTGCGGCAATGCTTGAAAACATGGGCGTAACAAATGCAGCAGAGGTAGTAACAAATGCACTTGCAATTAAAAAAGCGGAAGCGGCATGGGCAACGGAAGACTTATCAAACAAAACACGGGACGAGATTTATTCACTTGCTGATGAGATTGGAATAGTAGACAATGCACAAGATGCGTTTTTCTCCTATATCGCTCAAAAAGCTCTGGATGAGGCGATAAATACAACTGGTGATATCAATGCATTAGCGCAGGTTTGTAAGGCATTAGGATTGGCGGCTGATGCATGGAAAAGATATTATGCAGCTAAGATGCAATTGGCAGACATAGCTTCCGGTAAGTCGGTAGCAACTCCACATGGTTGGGGAGGAGAGTTATCAGTTGATGATTGGAAAAAACAACTGGAATCCACTCAGGCCGAAGCCTTTAAAGATAGCGCTCAGAAGCTTGAAGATATGGCTAAATCAACTCCTGAATATGGCGGCGGTACTAAAACAGGCAAATCAGGCGGTGGCGGCGGTTCCAAAAAAGCAAAAGAGGAACAAAAGAAAATCCTTGACTGGATACCGGCAGCATTAGACCATGTTGAGAAGGAACGGCAAAAGGTTGCAGATATCATAGATGACGAGAATACAGCATATGAGAAGCAGTTGTCCCTTATGAACGAATTGCTTGCCAACGATGAGGAAGTAATACGGGTAAACAAAGAAGCACTTGATATCTACCTGAGCCAGTGGGAAGCAATCCGTCAGAAAATCATTGAGGCATTTGGCGAGACTGAAGGGAATGCACTGATTGGAAAAATCATGATGGGGAATACCTCTCCTGAAGAGTGGAAAGACGAGTTCAGTTATGCTCCCGACGATAAAGCCATGGCTGCTAAGATAAAGCTCTTGGAGGATGGTTCGGAATATTGGAAAACCTACATAGAGCAGGATGAAAAATACAAAGACAAAGTAAAAGAACACTCCGAGGATATTAAAAAGCAGTTTGAAATCCGGGTTAATATTATTAAGGAATCACTGGAAGAGTTAAAATCCGAGATGAGTCAAATCGAGTCGGAAATAAACCTGAAAGAAATGACAGGCCGTATTATTACAGAGTCCGATTACCGGGATATGATCAATCTGGCAGATGACCAGATAGACTTACAGTATGAGCAGATGGATGCCTTAGAGGAATATTTAGACGAATTGGACGAAGGAAGCGCCGAATGGTACAATGTCAAGTCTCAGATATCAAGCTGTAAAGACGCCATAAGGCAATGTGAAGAAAATCAGGCCAAATGGAATGAAGAAATTCTGAATCTCCCTGTCCGGAGAATTGAGCGGTATTTGGAACTGCTTGGATTTATCAAGCAAGACCTCAGCAATTTCATCGATGAGCAATCCAGCCTGGGAAAAGATATTTCACAGGAGCAATTACAAAAACTAATCGAATTATCTTCTAAGCAAATTGATAAGCTGAAAGAAGAACACGAAGAACTGGTTAAAAAACTGTCCAATTATGATTATGGCAGCGACAAGTTTAACGAAGTTCAAAAGAGTATTCAGGACTGTGAAAATGAAATGTCCTCTCTCATTCAGGAGCAAATCCAGTATAACAAACAAATCTTGGATATCCCCCTTAACAAACTCAATGATTTAAAAGACCAGCTATCGAATATAAAAGGTGCATTGGATGGTGTTACAAACGATTATGACACAGCCATTTCCGCTGTCATAAATACGATTGAGAAAGAAATCGATAAATATAATGACATGACAGAGGCGGCAGAAAAATCCTATGAAGCAAGGATTAAACCATTACAGGATGAATTGGATTTATTAAATAAAACCAATGAGGCACGTCAAATCCAGTTGGGAGTCGAGCAAAGCCTGTACGGCCTGGAACGGGCTAAAAACCAGAAAACAACACAGGTTGTAGAGAATGGCGAAATTGTTTACCGGGAAGATATCGATGCTGTCAGGAATGCCAATAAAGCACACGAAGATGCACTATATAACAAAGCGAAATATGAGCTGGAACAACAGATTAAATCCTTGGAAGAAGAACGGGATGCCCTATTGGAAAGCTACGACGAACAGATCGACAAACTAGGTGAAGTTAAAGACAGATGGTCGGAAATAGCCGATAATATCCGGATAGCGAATGAGGCTGCTCTCGCATCCGAAATCTTCGGCTCTGGTTGGGAAATCAAAGTCACGACCGGCGAAGACAAAGATATCTTTGATGCAATGGTGAAGAATTATGAGACGGTAGAAGCACAGAAGGAAATGTACCAGAAACAGATTGATGCGACTGAAAAGGTATCGTCTCTTATGGAGCAATACATTGCCGCATTCCAGGATGGTTCCATGAGCTATCAGGACGTTCTGTCTAAATTCGACGAATTAATTCTCGCTGCAAAGGACGGATTTTCATTTCAGGAATACCTTGATGCGATATTAAACTCGACCGGTAATAAAGATACGGTATCTGCACTGGAAAACATTCAGAACCAGATGTCCGGTTCCTATAATGATTTTAAGGAGTATCTGAAGGTTGCTAATACAAACAGCGAAACAATTTCAAAGTACACTTCTACGTGGGAGGAAATCAAAAAGACCTTAGAGGAACAGCTTGCTACATTAAAGAAGCTGGCCGAGGAAGAAGCAAAAAAGGTAAGCAATTCTAAACCATCGTCAAGTGGCGGAGGTGGGAAAGGCCACTCTTCTTCAAAAGGCCCCAACTGGAATACCCCGGATGGACCTGCCACTGGCCCAGCTAAAGAGATTGAGGAGAGGGAAAAACAAAAGAAATCTCTTCCGGCCTATAAAGATGGCATTGAAAATGGTGCGATACAAAAGGAAGACTCCGATGTTGTTAAAAAGCTCAAAGCTCTTATGACGGGTAATCACGATGACAATGCAGTTCCTATAATTGCTCATCCGGGTGAGGTTGTACTTAATGAAGAGCAGCAACGCATGCTTATAAGCAATTTCGAAAATATTCCGGTTTCATTACCGACGCCACCACAATTTGTCTTTGCGTCAGATTCAGTTGATAGGCTAAGAACATTCAATTTTAATATGGGTGATATCAACTTAAATAGTGTAGATAATACCCAGAAACTGGTTGATACGCTTTCCCGGGAATTTGAAGGGGCATTACGCCAGAGTCTTTCCAAACGTTAAAAGAAGCGAGATATACGGTGAATCAAGTAAGAGAAAGGCGGAAACAATGAACTATTCACAATTGGCTACTAAATTAGCAGATAAAGTAACAGTACAAATTTACGAAATGATTAAGAAGAATGAGGGATCAGATAAAACATTTACGGCAAGGGTAACAGAAATTATCTCTGCCTATAAAATTCGTGTGCAATATTGTGGTAGCTCTTACACAGTATCAACAACTATTCCATGTTCTGTCGATGATTTCGTACGAGTTTGCGCTCCTTGCAATAACTGGCGTGAACTGTTTGTCGTGGAAAATAAAACTAAAAGATGCAGATGAAATTTTAATCGATAGTGGTGCTACTGCTGGACGGTAGCAACTTTTTATATATGTAATAGAGGTGTTAATTTGGGAATTGAGTTAGAGTAAATTCCAGTGCGGGACTAAATTCCACCAGCCACATTCAAAAAATGTGAAAAGTTTACTTCCAGTCCGACAGCAGATTTTTATAAGTTAGTTCGTGATTGAAGCGGCTCAGCTTAGGCGTCAGATTAACCTCATCGGGTGAAACACGCTTAAGCTGAAGTGCTTTCACGGTGTTTTCACCGAATGATTCCAACGCAGAGTCATAAGGTGTTTTTACATCCAGACTATTCCTGGGAGTGGAGTTGATATGGTTCACAATCATATTCACATCCCATTGAGTCGGATTTTTACACAGGTATTTGGCAATGACCTTGAAGGAATATCCTTTATTCAGAGAGTTTTCAATGTAGATACGGTCATCAAGGGGAAAATGTTTCTGGTTACCGGGAATATAGTTGCTCATTAAATCTCCTCTTACTGCTGTCAGAAGGAAAGATGACCGCCTCATTAAAGAGAGAAATATATAGTAGATTATTGTCTGACGTGGTAAAATAATATAAATAATGTTCTGAGGTTTTTTGGAAAAGAAATATAAAACGAAATGGGAGATATTAAACGCAGACGTGTATGCTTATGCAGAAAAGATTAATTAATTTTAGTATTATGATATAATAAAAAATAACTTATTATAATGGGAGGACGAGAAGCAGAGTGGGCATTGGACGAGAATGAATATATTCGGCGTTTTGCAAGCGAGTTTACACGCCCCAGAGGTGTTTGGTGTAAGAATGAAATGCTGTTTTCAGAAGAATCGAATAATGTCAGGAGGATTAAATATGTCAAAAGATGCTATACCCACAAATGATAACCAGGAAGACTGTATCAAATCTCCATGGTTTAAGAGTAAAACAGTAGTCCCGCACAACCTGCCGAAATCTATTGATTACAAATTTGCATGGAATGAGACAGGACTTCTGGAGGTAGACGGCGAAGAACCAGCTTTAGAAGAGCCGAAAGAATAAAATATTTATAACGCATATCGACAGGGTGAAATAAATGAGAAAAGGATTTTGGAAAAGTCTATCGTATGAGGATAAGTTTGATAGAAAATATGCTTGTTGGACACAAAATCATAAAGGATGGCGAAAATATAAACGCAATAATCGAAGAACAGCAAGGCGAAAACTAAAAAAGGTATTGAGCTTATGAGGTTATGGACAATCCAGCCAGTAGATGTATGGACAAAACTAGCGTCGGACAAAGTATTTCATTGTAATCCTGAAAAATCTGTATTAATCAGTGATGCAGATGCAACGCTTAGTTTCAAGGAGCCTTATGACTGGATAGTACGGCAAATGATGCAGCGCATTGGCGAGGAACCAGAGGGGGTTAAGTACCCGATATGGGCTTGGCATACTAGAAATTGGGAGCATAAGAAACCTGACCTTAGATGCTGTGGATACAATGAACCGGGGACTAAATGTGTATGTATTGAATTTGAGATTGATGACAACAAGGTATTGTTAAGTGATTTTGATGGATGGCATTTCGTTTTAAGTAATGGATATTATGATCAGAGTGGCTCCGAGGATGAGGCAGAGCTTTTCAACAACAAAACCCCGAAACACCTTATAAAATAAGGGATCCGGGGCAATCAAAGAGTAGCGGAAGGGAGATTCGAACTCTCGACACTACGGGTATGAACCGTATGCTCTAGCCAACTGAGCTATTCCGCCATATTTTGTTTTGAATGGGGCCTATAGGGCTCGAACCTATGACCCTCTGCTTGTAAGGCAGATGCTCTCCCAGCTGAGCTAAGACCCCATTGCTTGTCACTCAATCGCGACTGCTTAGATAGTATAATATTTATTGTTCCAATTGTCAATACTTTTTTGACAATATTTTATAGAAATTTTCTTCTCTTTTTGCTATGAAGTATGATATAATTAAAAACAGTGAGTAAATAAAAGGTTTTGCGGTCTACTGCCTGCCGGCGGCCGCTTTAAAAATATACAGAACAACGGAGGCTGTGATGTATTATTTTATCATAAATCCCCACTCCAGGAGTGGATATGGTTTTAAAGTCTGGAAGAGAATTGAAAAACTGCTGAAGCTGGAGTGCGTGGAATACAGGGCATTTCTGACGGAAAGGCCGGGACAGGCGGCTGAGTATGCCGACCAGCTGACAAAGGGCTGTCAGGAACCGAGAATCATTGTAGTTGTCGGCGGAGACGGTACGGTTAATGAAGTGCTGGACGGTCTTTCTTTTTGCAATACAATTACCCTGGGGTATATTCCCACCGGTTCCGGCAATGACCTTGCAAGAAGTCTCAGGCTCCCGCGTTCCCCACGGAAATGCTTAAAAAAGGTACTTCGGCCGAAATATCATAAACTTATGGACTACGGTGTTGTCACCTATGGAGATGATGTGGTAAAACACCGCAGATTTGCCGTAAGCGCAGGCATTGGTCTGGATGCCGCCGTCTGTCACAATCTGCTTTATTCCAGAATGAGACCATTGTTTAACCGGATCCGCATGCAGAAGATGAATTATATTCTTGTCGGCCTGAAGCAGTATCTAAAGGCGAAACCGACAAAGGGGTATATGCTCCTCGACGGCAGCAAGAAAGTAGAATTTAATTATATTTATTTTATATCTGCGCATATCCATCCATTTGAAGGCAGCGGCTTCAGGTTTGCGCCGAAGGCAGACTGCAGCGACGGCAAGCTGGAGGTTTGTGCGGTGAGCCATGCCTCAAAACTGCAGGTTTTATTTATTTTGGGCCGTTCACTGCTGAAACGCTCCCATAATAAAGGACTTCGCACTTATCAGTGCCGGGAAGTTCAGATCCATACGGACAGGCCGATGGCAGTCCATGTGGACGGGGAGAGCTGCCTGTACCAGAGTGACCTGCATATACGGTGCATTGAGCGGAAAGTCAGAATCATAGTATAGGAATGTGTGATAATGTGTGGCAGGAGGCGCCGGAAATTTTGGCGGAACTGTCATAGATATTGCAGATGCAACAGATAATATAGGACACAGAAGCTGCGATAACAAAATCAGACACAATATGACAGAAAGGATACACATTATGAGAATCGGACAGGGATATGATGTCCATAGACTGACGGAAGGCCGGGATTTAATTCTCGGCGGAGTAAAGATTCCATATGATAAGGGGCTTTTAGGGCATTCGGATGCCGATGTGCTTGTGCATGCCGTGATGGACGCGCTGTTGGGGGCGGCTGCACTTGGAGATATCGGAGAACATTTTCCCGATACGGATCCTGCATACAAAGGAATTTCCAGTATTGAACTGCTCAGGCATGTGGGAAAGCTGCTGGAGGAGAATTGTTATATTATAGAGAATATTGATGCGACAATCATTGCCCAGAAGCCGAAGCTTAAGGAATACCGGCCTCAGATGGTAGACAATATTGCCGGGGCATTGGGCATTGAAAAAAGCCGTGTGAATGTCAAGGCTACAACGGAAGAAGGTCTGGGCTTTACCGGAAACGGCGAAGGAATTTCATCGCAGGCAATAACCTTGTTGACGACAGTAGATAATTACTGTTATGATAGGGAAATGATGAGAGGGGCCGGCTGCGGAGGCTGTTCCGGCTGTTCGGCCAACCGGCTGACGGAGGAATAAGACAAACCCGCAAAAGACAGATTTAAACCGGAACCTATTAATATAAGGAATAACAGGAGAAACATAATATGAAAATTTTTAACACTCTGTCCAGAACAAAGGAAGAATTTATCCCATTGGAGGAAGGCAAGGTTAAGATGTATGTATGCGGCCCTACCGTATACAACTTTATTCATATCGGAAATGCAAGGCCGATGATTGTATTTGACACGGTGAGACGTTATTTTGAGTATAAGGGATATGATGTAAATTATGTATCCAACTTTACCGATGTCGATGATAAGATTATTAAGAAGGCGATTGAAGAGGGCGTTGATGCCGATACTATTTCCAAACGGTATATTGAAGAGTGTAAGAAAGATATGGCAATGATGAATGTGAAGCCGGCCACCACCCATCCGCTTGCAACGGAAGAAATCTGCGGTATGCTTGACATGATTCAGGATTTGATTGATAAGGGCCATGCTTATACAGGCAAAGACGGCACCGTATATTTCCGCACCAAATCATTTAAGGAATACGGGAAGCTGTCCCATAAGAACCTGGAAGATTTACAGTCAGGCTTCCGTGAAATTAAAGTGACGGGTGAGGAAGACAAGGAGGATCCGACCGACTTTGTCCTCTGGAAACCGAAAAAAGACGGGGAACCTTACTGGGAGTCACCATGGTGCAACGGCCGTCCCGGCTGGCATATTGAGTGCTCCGTTATGTCGAAGAAATATCTTGGGGATTCCATTGATATCCACGCCGGCGGAGAAGATCTCGTATTTCCTCACCATGAGAACGAGATTGCGCAGAGTGAGGCATCCAATGGAAAAACCTTTGCAAAATACTGGATGCACAATGCATTCCTGAATATTGACAACAGAAAGATGTCCAAATCCCTCGGCAACTTCTTTACCGTAAGGGAGATTAGTGAAAAATATGACCTTCAGGTACTTCGGTTCTTTATGCTCAGCGCACATTACAGAAGCCCGCTCAATTTCAGCGCGGAGCTGATGGAGGCATCCAAGAACGGCCTGGAGAGAATCCTCACGGCGGTTGAGAAGTTAAATGACGCGTTAAAGGCGGCAGAAGGAGAGCTTACAGAGAGCGAGAAAGAGAATATTACTTCCGCTAAGGAATTTGTTCAGAAATTTGAAGCTTCCATGGACGACGATTTCAACACGGCAGATGCTATATCCGCTGTGTTTGAGCTGGTGAAATTCAGCAATACGACAGCATCGGAAAACTCGTCAAAGGCTTATCTGTCCTGGCTGAAAGAGACCATCGAAAAGCTCTGCGATGTACTCGGAATTATCACGGAGAAGAAAGAAGAGATTCTGGACAGTGAAATTGAGGATATGATAGCCCAGAGACAGCAGGCCAGAAAAGACAAGAATTTTGCGCTTGCAGACGAAATCCGCGGAAAGCTTCTGGAGATGGGAATTGTCCTGGAGGATACAAGAGAGGGCGTCAAATGGAAACGTGCCTGAATTGTTTTAAAGAAGCAATGAAACTGAAAGAAGTAGAGGCCAGGGAATATTCTCCCCTGGCCTTGGCATATCTGGGGGATGCCGTTTATGAGCTGGCAATCCGGACCTTTGTCATGAATCACGGCAATACCCAGGTCAATAAGATGCATAAAAAGACAGCAGGACTTGTGAAAGCGGAAGCCCAGGCCAATTTCTATAAGGTTCTGGAGGAAGAGCTGACCGAAGAGGAGAAGGCTGTTTACAGGAGAGGCCGCAATGCCAAATCGGTGACGATGGCAAAGCATGCGACGATGAAAGATTACAGGATGGCCACCGGGTTTGAGGCTCTGATGGGGTATTTGTACCTGACGGAGCAGATGGAGCGGATGGCGGAGCTTTTGGGACACGGGCTTAAGAAGCTGGGAGAATTGGAAGAAGATGCACAGGAGTGCATCGGAGCAGGAGAAAACACGTGAGATTTGAAGAATTGACAATAGAAGGCCGCAATGCGGTACTTGAGGCATTCCGTTCCGGTAAAACGATAGACAAGCTGTTTGTACTGGACGGCTGCCAGGACGGCCCGGTGAAAACAATCACAAGAGAGGCCAGAAAACAGGACACGATCATTAATTATGTGGCCAAAGAGAGACTGGATCAGTTGTCTGAGACAGGCAAGCACCAGGGAGTCATTGCATTTGCCGCCGCATACAAGTATGCGGAAGTGGAAGATATATTAGAACTGGCCAGAGAAAAGGGGGAGCCGCCGTTTCTTTTTATATTGGACGGTATCGAAGATCCCCACAATCTGGGGGCAATCATCCGGACCGCGAATCAGGCGGGCGCACACGGCGTTATTATCCCGAAGAGACGGGCAGTGGGACTTACATCTACAGTGGCTAAGACATCGGCTGGGGCCATCAATTATACACCGGTCGCAAAGGTGACAAATATTTCAGCCACTATCGAGGAGTTAAAAGAAAAGGGCTTGTGGTTTGTCTGCGCAGATATGGGCGGTGAGCTGATGTACCGTATGAATCTGAAAGGGCCGATTGGTCTTGTAATAGGCAGTGAGGGTGATGGAGTCAGCCGCCTTGTGAAGGAGAAATGCGATTATATTGCCTCCATTCCGATGAAAGGAGATATTGATTCCCTGAATGCATCTGTGGCAGCCGGAGTCCTGGCATATGAGATTGTAAGGCAGAGAATGGAATAAATCGGACGAAAGATAATATGTGCAGCAGGTATTTTACAGAAGATAAGAGATCCGGTATGCGGACAGAGATACATCCCTGTGATGAAGCAGCGGTTTTCGCATCCGGAAGTGATGGAAGAACAGAAGCAAGTATGATGTATTGGGGGGTTCGCGCCCTGAAAGGGAATGCGGATAGTCTTGTTTTTAATGCGCGTTCAGAGACGGTGTCAGACAAAGTGATGTTCCGGGAAAGTTTTTTACACCGCCGCTGTGTTGTCCCTGCCGCCGGATTCTATGAATGGAACAGGGCGGGAGAAAAAGCCGTTTTTGAGCCGGAGAACAAAGAAACACTGTATTTTGCCGGTGTTTACCGGATGGAGAAGGGAGTGCCACGGTTTGTGATCCTGACAACTCAGGCAAATGAATCGATGGTAAAAATCCATGACAGGATGCCGCTTATTATTAAAGAGGAACAGATAGAAGAATGGCTGGGTGGAATGGAGGGCTGCAAAGCACTGTTGGGACAGGTGCCGGAGAAACTGAAAAAATCCATGGAGTATGAGCAGCAGGCATTTGAATTTAACTGAAGTGGATGATGAGTGCATTTCGCGCTATGGCTGTGGACACAGGAAATTGGAAAAAGAGAGTAAAAAGAAATAGAAGAGCTTGAAATCTTTCCCGTCTGTGGTATAATTATTCACATGGGGACATAGCTCAGCTGGGAGAGCGCTGCGTTCGCAACGCAGAGACCGCGGGTTCGAATCCCGTTGTCTCCAGGCATCATTATCTGCGGCAAATTATTTTGCCGCTTTTTTGATCTCTGAGAGATACCTTCCATGAACGTGAAAGACTGTCTGGGAAGGATGACACTGTATTTCATCTGCGAAAAAATAAAAATAATTGTAAAAAACTGTCACATATTTGATTTTAGATCGTTTATTAAGTGTAGACTTTTCTAGGTCTAAACTTTAGTTTCTTTCAATGGGGCCAGGCGCAATGCCTGGCTCCGACCCTTTCAGAGGGAGTCTTTAAAATCTGAGCAGGAATCTTTCCCTGTCATTCATTATATGAAATAAAGAGTAAGAAAAATGGTGTAGGAAAAGAGTAAGAAATATTAAATTGGCGGCAGGCATAGGATGATGTACAATATAATTAGTTTCAGTCCTGAGTCAAAAAGAGGGAATACTGGTATTGAATGACATTACACTTAAATAGTGACGCGATGATGCTTGTTATTTATGCGTACGCCAGCCGGAAGTAGTTGAGGATGTTTCTATGAATAAAAAATTTCGTTCGTCTCTTGCAATGTGGTTTTTTTATGCGGCTGTAATCACCATTACTGGTGTAAGAACTGCGATGACAAATGAGCTGAGTGGTCCTTTTTTAGTGATTTTTGTCATTGTGACTCTTTTCGCCCTTTATACTTTGATTGCACTTCTTATTAAAATTTTGAAAAACCGAGGAGATTAATCTTTTCAATTAATGAGGTAGTAAATACTGGTACCTTAAATCGTTTGTGTGCAGGGAAAGCGGCGGGCCGTTTCGGCGACATCATGCCCCTACATCCGCAGTATCTGGAATAGGGAAGCTAAAAAGGACTGACAGGATATCAAAAAGTTTGCATGAAAATATGAATATAATAGCTATTAAAAGGAAAAGTGATGGAAAGAGCTGCTATCATCTGGTGGTGGCTCTTTTCGCTATCAATACTGATCGCTTCAGCGATGCTACAGAAATATCCGTTATATATCGAGTTTAAGCCATATCATATTGCTCCACAATATAGTTTTTCTTTTGAATTTTGTGGTGTAGACAATGATTTATATAAATTGTTATCTGAGGCATATATAGACCAAATAGCGGATGCAAGCGAATTCAATTAGTAAATCTTTTTAAAGCAATACATATAAAGGCATTTGACAATGGTATAATGCGAAGTAAGAACAAATCAAAGTTCCCAATGTATCACGACTAACTCACTTGTGACCTGCGCTTGTGAAACAAGAGTGTCAAGCACCCGGTGCTTATCGTCGAAAGCAACGGACTTCCAGTTCCGCAGACAGCCACTTAGGCTCTTTGTCAATAGTTGGGGTGGGATTTGTTAAAATCCCGCCCCAATTCTAT
>ERZ791765.370-NODE-370-length-51986-cov-11.115846_pt1 | contig 51986 bp, 42 predicted proteins | sample MGYA00509949_ERZ791765 | MGnify/ENA primary metagenome ERZ791765 (study PRJEB30046, sample SAMN00791980) | human gut metagenome | study: EMG produced TPA metagenomics assembly of the A metagenome-wide association study of gut microbiota in type 2...
TGCTGCGGCAGGCACCGCCCGGCCAAAATGCTCCGTAGGGGCGGGGCTTGTCCCCACCCGCGGGCAGCCACAAGGGCCGCCCCTACTTCCGGTGTTCTGTCTCCAGCGGGCTATCTTGCGGCGCTTGGACGTAGGTGCGGGCCGATGTGGGCATCGGCCCCTACAGAGGTCTGCTGCGGCAGGCACCGCCCGGCCAAAATGCTCCGTAGGGGAGGGGCTTGTCCCCGCCCGCGGGCGGCCACAAGGGCCGCCCCTACTTCCGGGGTTCCGTCGCTGGCGGGCTATCTTGCGGTGCTCGAAGCATGTAGGGGCGGGGGCCCACACCCGCCCGCAGGCCGTTCGGCAGGACAAGGCCCCCGCGTCCGGCGGTACGCCGTGCGCGGGGGTGCTTTTATCTCCAGAGGAGGTAATCAGAATGGCAAATTATACACAGCACTATCACCTGCACCAGTGGGAGCCGGAGGACAGCTTCCTCCGCACCGACTTCAACGGAGATCTTTCGGCCATTGACGCCGCGCTGCTGGGGCTTGAGCGGGACAAATGCCGCGCAGCCATCGGGCGGTACACAGGGGATGGGGAGCTGAGCTACACGGTATCGCTGGGCGCAAGACCCAAGCTGGCTGTGGTGGACAACACTTCATCCTTTTCCTCCGGCTATGAGCTGGGGCTGGATGGAATGAATGAGCGGAGCGTGATTATTACGGAAGATGGGTTCCGGGTGAACGGTTCTCCCCACGGCCTGAACCAGGAGGGGACGCTGTACCGCTATTATGCGTTCCTGTAGACAAAGAAAACCCCCGGGCCCAAAGGCCCGGGGGTTTTGCGTATCCTTACTGGAAGGTCACGCCGGTGGTATCAATGGTAACGGTGTAGCTGGGAGTAGCAACACTGCCGCCGCTTTCCTTGACCGTGTAGTGGTCAGCATCAACGGTGAACGCGCCAGTGGAGCTCTCAAACACCTCAAGGGTGATGGGCTCGCCGTCGTCGCAGACCAGCAGGGTATACTCGATGGCAGTACCGGCCGGAGTGACGTTGGCGGCACCGGCTTTCACAAAGCTGTCGCCATGCTTCCAGGCAGTGGGGACATCCTCACCGCCCTCGGTGGCGCAGGTGATCAGGGCATTGTTGGTCTGACGGACCGCACGATAGGTAGTGCTCGGATCCACAGGCAGGGTGATGGTGAGGGTGGTGAGCTTCATACCATTCTGGGGCGTGATTCCGTTGAACAGGCCACCGCCCAGGGAACCGTTGGCCAGACCGGTGCTGGTATCCTTCACATCCTCAGCCACGGGGCCGACCGTGGTGTCGCCCACGGTGTCAACCACAACGTCCTGCACCTCGTCGGTGACAGTGTAGTCGAGGACCTTGAAGGTGCTTTCGCTGCTGCCGCGCTTCACGTCGACCGCGCTGATATCGCCATTGGTGTAATGGATCTTGACGACCTCATAGCCCAGCTTCTCGAAGGAGCTGATCAGCAGGTCCTCCATATCCATGAGGGTGGCATCCTCGGCGTTCAGGAAGTAGAAGGTGCCTCTGTTGGGGCCGCTGGTGATGATCTTGAGGGCCAGATCATCGTTGGAGGGCTTGCCGGGCTTGTTGTTGCCGGTGGGGTCCTCAGTCAGGTAGCTCTTCACGATGAAGGCGGCCTTCACGACGTTGTCCTCGTCGTACACCACATAGCCATACTGGCCGTCCTGGAAGGTGGTGCCGGTCGCGGTCTCGTCGTCCACGTCGGTGTTGTCGATGTCGTAGATCAGCTCGTCATTCTTGTTGGCCAGACGGACAGGGCTCTGCAGCTTGGTCATGTCGAGCCACTCGTTATCCTTGCCGGGATTCTGGATGGCGTTGTTGGTGGTAGCGTCGGTATAGACGTTGACATAGCGGCTGCTGGTGACCTTCACGAAGCCCTCAGCCACGCGGCTGGGAGTGGTGTTGAAGGAAGCCAGGTTCTTGGAGTCCATATCAATGGTGCAGACGATGCCGTCAGTGCCCTTCAGGTCGTTGCGCAGGTTCTCCTCGGACTTGACCTCTTCCATGGTGCCGTCCTCATGGATGACGGTGTAATAGAAGTAGTCGTTGTAAACGTCGAACTCGGGCATCACGAAGACATAGTCCTCGTTGCCGAACTTGGCCTGAGAGGTGTAGAGGACAACCACATTGGCCACGTCGCTCTTATACAGGTCCACAACGCTGACCTTGACCTCGCCGTTGGCGGTGCCGTTAGTGTTCGTGCCAGCGTCGATGATCTTCTTGCCAGTCTCGGCCAGAACGCCGTTCTTGTCGATCAGCTTGGCCATGTTGTCATAGCCCACAGCCACGGAGCCGTCCTTGCCGTTGTAGTAGTACACGATGGTGTCGGCGTCAATGCCATAGGTGCCGACGGGATCGCCGCCCTTGCTGGCGCTGGTGTCGATTTCAACATCGCCCTTGGAGACATTGGCATCCAGGGTCTCGTGGTCGGCCTGGAAGAACTTTCCGTCGCTGTAGTCGCTGCCGGCGTGAGAGCCGTCAACCACCTTGCCGACATCCAGAGCGGGCAGGTCAATGGTCATCTTGTCGTCATCGTTGATGCTGTAGGCAATCAGGTTGCCGGCGGCGGCACCAGCGGCGGGGTACACACCAGCGCTGCCAGCACGGCCATCATCGGTGCCCAGGAAGGTCTTGAGCTGCTCTGTGGCCTGCTCGGTCGTCTCATTGGCGTCCTTCCAGTTCTTCACGGAGGCGCTCCAGTTCAACTGGTAGGTCTTCTCAGTGCCGTCGGGCAGCAGAACCTTGACCTGAGCGTCGGTGTTCAGCATGTTGGTGGAGAATGCGGAGTCCAGAACCAGAGCGTAGTTCTTGGCGGCCGCCTCAACCTCCTCGAAGGCGATCACGTTGCCGTAGTCGTCCAGGTAGAAGTTGTAGGAGGTCTCAAACTGCACGCCATTGGCCTTGTCACATTCGGTCACGTCGAACTTGACGACCTCGGTGCGGGCGTTGGTCTCCAGCTCATCGGCCTTGTACTTCTCGCCGCCGACGGTCATGTACTTCTCGGTGCCCTTCACGTTGAAGTGCTCCATCTCGCCAGTGACAACCTCGGGCTTCTCCAGGTAGGTGCGGCCGCCGTACTGGACGTACAGGACCACGTCCTCCTTGGCCATGTCCTCGTAGCCCACGACATCCTTATTGTCCAGGGTGCCCAGGGTGCGGACGGTCACGGTCTCCTTCTTGGAGTTGACGGAGGTGATGTCGGCCAGAGCCTTCTCCACGGACAGGACGTAATCAACCTCACCGTCGCCGTTGTTGTCGATGATGGTCAGGGTAGCGCCCTTCACGTTGGCGGTCTTGTCGCCATACTTCTCGGTGGTGTTGGGGATGTACTTGCCGGAGTTGTAGTTCCAGAAATACTTGGCGTCCTTGTCGGTCAGGCCGTTCTCGCCCAGCAGCTTGTCATAGTCCACCTGGGGGTCCTTCGCGCCGCTGTAGAGCACGGTCTCGCCGGTGGTGACGACAGTGTTCACGTCGGAGACCACGGGGTCGCCGTACACGGTGGAGTCAGCCAGGATAGTGGTCTTCTTGATATACAGGTTGACGGTCTTGCCCAGCATGTCAACGGGAGTGCTGACATTGAAGGTCTGGGTCTTGAGGGAGGCGTCCTCCTTGCTCACGGTGGTGTTGCCGGTGGTGGAGAAGATGCCCTCGCCGTTGTAGATGGTGGTCTTGCCCTCCTTCAGGGCGGCGTCGCCGTCATCGGAAGCCAGGGAAGCCCACTCGTTGGCCACAACAACGCCCTGCACCTTGATCACGCCGTACTTGTCGGCCAGGATGGTGCGGTGGTCGCTGTAAGCGATGGGGTAGTTGTTGGTGGTGTAGCTCTGGATCATCTCCACGTCCAGGGCGTTGTAGATCAGCAGGGCCGCGTCATCCCGGTTCAGGGGAGCGGACAGATCCTTGGTGAAGCCCTCGAAGATGCCCTGCTCGTCGGCGCGGACGGACACGTTGATGGCCCAGTCGGCGCCCTCAAAGCCCTCGATAGCGGGGTCGTAGCCCACGGCCACCAGCAGCATCTTGGCCGCCTCCAGGGCGGTCACGGTGGCGGAGGGGTCAAACTTGCCGTTGCCGCGGCCGGCGATGATGCCGGTGGTGTAGCAGTAGTTGATGTGACCCTTGGCCCAGTTGGTGTTCACGTCCACCAGGCCGGAGTTGACGCTCTGGTACAGAGCGCTGTTGTCCACGCCCTTGTTCATGATGACGGAGAGCATCTTCGCCATCTGGGCGCGGTCAACATTTTCGGTAGGACCATAGGAGCCGTCGGGCTTGCCCTCGATGATGCCGAGGGAAACCAGCATGGAAACGGCATCCTTGTTTACAATCTCGTCCTTATCGGTGAGATTGTTGTAGCTCGCAGCGGAGGCGGAGACGACCATCATGCCAACCAGCATGATCGCCGCCAGAGCCAGGCTGAGAGTCCGCTTGAGGTTTCTCATTTGGATTTCCTCCTTCTGAATTTTGAGCCAGAGGGGCGTATGACGCCCCTTACATGGGAGGAAAGAATGCAGCTTTCGGGGAATAGGGATATAAAAGGCGGGGAAACAGAATCAAAAGGTTGCTATGGTAGACGTTTGGTAGACAATACGGGAGCGGGAAAAGTGAAAACGCCTTGGAACCCAAAGGGTTCCAAGGCGTTTCTGGTAGACTTTTGGTAGAACAAAACTCATTCCACAACGACGATGCGGACCTTGCCGCCCTCCTCGGGAGAGCGGTCATAGTAGACGGTGATATCGTCGGAGAAGGCCAGCGCCAGATTCAGCGCAGCCTTGTGGTCGCCATCCTTGCCAAGCTCATACCAAGCTCCGGTGGTCTTGTTGTAGCACTCTACCGCGTCGGAGATGGGGATCACCATGGAGTTGGTGGTCAGAAGCATGGCGTCGGTATCGAATTGGGCGCGGCGGATGCCCGTGGCCTCGTTCAGCGGCATAAACGCGGCCATGCGATTCTTGCCGTCCAACTGGTCCAGAGAGCCGGCGACGCCGCCCATGCGGTTGGTCTTGGCGCCGTCCACAGAGCCGACTACATAGGTGTGCTCACCGCTGCCGTTGGTGACGCGGATCTCACCGTTCTGATAGCTGCCCTCACTTCCGTCGTCCTTGCTCTCCTCGTAGCCTGCGGCACGGTAATAAATCATGCCGTAGTCGTAGCAGTCGCCGGTAACATCGTTAAGCACCAGCTTATCCACGCGGCCGGCCCAGTCATAGCCCACATAGGTAATCTTGTTGGCCGGGATGCTGGTGATGGTAATGTCGCTGCGGTCAATCTCCACCAGCCTGCCGTTGCTTACCTGCTCAAAGAAGCGGGCGCCAGCGGAGAGCTCCTTAGTGCCCATGCGGTTGGTGGTCAGGTTCAGCGCGGTGGAGGCGCCCTTTCCGTTTACCTTGCTCAGGGTCAGATAGTCACGCTTATAGGAGGATACCGTCACCAGGCAGCCGTTGAGCTTGGCGGCGGCGGCTCCGCTGTAAGTGGTCTGGCCCTCCAGAGTGAGGATGCCGTCCAGCAGCTCGATGGTAGCCTTGGTGCCATCAACTGTGGCCACGCCGACGGCGTTGGACTTGGCCACATCGGGAGAGACAGCCCCCGCCACCTGGCCGGTGGTGGTGAGCAGCAGGGTAACCTTGTCGCCCACCTTGAATGCAGCAAGATCCGCCTGTGCGCTGGGCAGTACGGTGGGCTTAGCGCCCATTACGGTGACGGTGGAGGGAGCGGCGGCGTTGGGGTAAGCGTTCTCATACAGGCCGCTGAGCTTCAGATCGGAGACAAACAGGGTATCGGAGGACTTGTCGTAGGTCCCCACGTCATACTGGCGCAGGTCGCTGAGCTCGGCGGGGATGCCGTTCTTGTAGATCTGGGCCGGGGTCTTGCCGCCGGACAGGGAGGCGAAGGGGTTGTTGGAGCCGGTGGGTTTGTTCTTGGCCACCAGCACGTTGTCGTCGCTGACGCTGGCGGTCTTGGAGGGCATATAGATGTATTCCAGCTTACCGGAGCTGTTGAAGCACAGACGCAGGCTGGCGCCGGAGCGCAGGCTGGTCCAGATCTTCTCGTAGGTGCTGGCGGCCTGCTCGTCGCTGGTATAGACCGGGGTCTCCAGCGTGACGGAGATGGTTTCGTCGCCCAACACAGGAATGGCGTTGGCCTCCGGGCTGCCCATGACGGTGACGGAGCGGAAGGTGCTGCCCTCCTCGGGGAGGACGGCCAGCAGTTTCTTGTTCTTATCCAGAACGAGCTGGCCGCGGGTACCGTTGAGCTCGCCGGGGAAGGAGACGCGGTCGGTCTTATAGGTGCCGGAGGTGGTGAGCACCGAGCCGGTGGTGCCGTCGTCGGCAGTGGCGTCGGTGGAGAGAACCACCACGTTGTCCTCCAGGGAACCGCCCAGGGTGGTCAGGTACACCTGGTCGCTGCCCTTAGGCTCAGTAAAGAGCAGGTTATAGAACAGAATCGCCGCCTGCCCGCGGGTGAGGGTGGCCGCGCCGCCCAGGCTCAGGCCGTCGGCCAGCCCCGAGGACTGGGCCACGGCCACATAGCCGTCATACCAGTTGGAGCCGGTGGCCACATCGGCGCTGCCATAGCCCAGCACCCGCATGAGGATGGTGACGGCCTCGCCGTAGGTGATGGCCTGGTTGGGGCGGAAGGTACCGTCGCCCACGCCCATAATCAGGCGTGTACCGCCAGTGGTGCCGCCATTCTCACCAGCGGTGCCGCCGATGGTGATGGAGGAGGCCAGGTTCACGTAGCCCCTGGCCCAGTAGGTGGGGCCCACATCGGTGAAGATGGTGCGGTTGCGCTGGGCGGGCTCCTCAGCGCCGCGGCCCATGATCTCCACGGTCATTTTGCAGAACTCGGCCCGGCTCAGGGTGCCGCCGGGGTTGAAGGCGCCGCCGCCGGTGCCGTCCACCACGCCCAACAGGCGGAGCATCTCCGCGGCGTCGGCGACAGTGGAATCGCTGATGTCGGAGAAGCCGCCCGAGCCGGACGCCGAAGCGGGAGGAAATACCAGCAGCCCGGCCAGCAGCGCGGCGGACAGAAGGCAGGAAATCAGTCGTTTTAATCTCATATTCTCTCTCCTTTAATCGGCCCGCAGGGCATCCACCGGCTGGAGGCCGGAGGCCTTGATGGCAGGGTACAGGCCGAAGATGACGCCCAGGGCCACGGAAATGAAGAAGGAGCCGACGGCAACGCCCGGGCTGGGCCATAGAATCATTTTAAAGGACAATTTGCCCACGATCAAGGTGCCGATGTAGCCCGCGGCGATACCGAACAGGCCGCCGATGCCGCAGATCATGCAGGCTTCGATCAGGAACTGGGCGATGATGCTCTTGCGCTCGGCACCGATGGCCTTGCGGATACCGATCTCCCGGGTGCGCTCGGTGACGGTGACCAGCATGATGTTCATAATGCCGATGCCGCCGACGGCCAGGGAGATGGCGGCAATGCCGCCCAGGAAGCGCTGCTGCATCTTGTCCTGCTCCTCGCTCTGCTCCTGCCAGGTATTGGGGGTGGAGACATAGCCCACATTCGGGCCCAGCAGGCTGTCCAGGTAGCCCTGGAGCAGGGAGACGGCCTTGGTGGTCGTGGCGGAGTCCTTGGCCTTTGCCACAAAACTTCCAATTTCGGTTTTGCCGCTGATGATGCGGTTCACGGTATAGGGAATGAGCACATAGCGGTCCATACCGGACATGTTGTTGGGGTCCTTCTCCTCAAAGACGCCGACAACGGTGAAGGGGATGCCGTTGATGGTGATCTCCTTACCCACGGGGTCAATGTAGTTGAAGAGGGTGTCGGCGATTTTGGAGCCGAGGACACAGACCTGGCTGTAGTTTTCCACGTCCAGGAAGGAGATGTCCCGGCCCCGGGCGATGGTGAAGTTGTTGCAGAGGGAGTAGTCCTGGTTGCCCATGACGAGCCGGGGGGATTCGTCCCAGTTGCTGTTATTGCTGTCCATGGACTTGGCGCCGTACTTCAGAATGGTCTGGTCGTAGTAGTCCACGGTGGGGGTGAGGCCCAGAATGTAGTCGTCCAGATCCTCCATGCAGTAGTCCCGGATGGTCTTGGTCAGATCCCGCCCGGAGGGGCTGTAGGCATTGATGTTGACCACGTTGTTGCCCAGGCTCTCGTAGTACTCCCGCATCTGGCGGTTCTGGCCCTCGGCGTAGGAGACCAGGATGATGACGGCGGCCAGGCCGATGATGACGCCCAGCATGGTGAGGGCGGAGCGGGCCTTTTTCGCGGCGATAGATTTGACCGCGATCTTGAAGGCTTGGGTCAGGTTCAAAGGAAGGCCCCCTCTCTGTCGCCGTCGTAGATGATATGCCCGTCGGAGATGCGCACGACGCGCTCGGCGGTGGCGGCGATGCCGTTGTCGTGGGTGATGAGGATGATGGTGGAGCCGTCGTCGTGCAGGCCGTGGAGGATCTCCAGCACGTGCTTGCCGGTGCGGGAGTCCAGGGCGCCGGTGGGCTCGTCGGCCATGATGATGGGGGGCTGGGTGGCGATGGCGCGGGCGATGGCCACGCGCTGCTGCTGGCCGCCGGACATCTCGGTGGGCTTGTGCCCGGCGCGCTCGGCCAAACCCACCCGCTCCAGGGCGGCCTCCACCCGGTCGGCCCGCTTGGAGGCGGGCACGCCCTGGTAGATGAGGGGCAGCTCCACATTCTCCCAGGCGTTGAGGGCGGGGATGAGGTTGAAGCCCTGGAAGATGAAGCCGATCTGCTTGTTGCGGATGTGGGCGAGCTGCCGGTCAGACAGCTCGGTGACGTCCACGCCGTCCAGGTGGTAGTCCCCGTAGGTGGGGATATCCAGGCAGCCCAGGATATTCATGAGGGTGGACTTGCCGGAGCCGGACTGGCCGATGATGGCCAGGAATTCTCCCCGGTCCACGGAGAGGGAGACGCCGTCCAGTGCGCGAACCTCGCTCTCCTCCCCCTCGTGGTAGATTTTAAAGAGGTTTTTTACATCAATGAGCATACCGGGGCCCTCTTTAATAGTACATTTCGTCGGGGTTCTGGTAGCCGATAAAGACCTCCTGGCCTTCCGCCAGGCCGCGGGTGATTTCCACCTTGGAATTATCGGACAGGCCGACCTCGACGGGCACGGCCCAGAAGCCCTCGGGGCAGTCCCAGGTGGGGTCGGGCTCCAGAATGGCGTTGGCGGGGGCCTCCTTGGACTTGACCCATACGATGACGCCGGTGCTGTCGTCGCTGGCGCCGCCGGAGGAGCCGCCCATGGAGCCGCCGTCCACGACGACGCCGCCGGGCATCGGCACCGCGATCATACCCAAGGGATCAGCAAAAGCGCCGCCGGAGTAGGACTGGGGCAGAGCTTCCACGCCGCCGTCCACCATGCCGCCGTCCATCATGCCGCCGTCCATCATACCGTCGTCCATCATGCCGTCATCCATCATACCGTCATCCATCATACCGTCATCCATTCCGGCGGAGGGATCGGCATCCAGGGTTTCGGGGAGCTGGACGTTGGCGAAGCTGACATACTTGACGGCCTGGACGGGGACGGTGAGGCAGTCCTCCGACTCGCTGGCCACGAAGGAGTATTCGGCGTAAGTACCGGGGATCATGCTGCCGTCGTAGTTGTCCACGGTGACGACGGCGGGAATGGAGGCCACGCCGTTCTCGCCGGAGGCGGTCATGGATACGCTCTCCACGATGCCCACGTAGGGCGTGCCGTACTGGTTGATGTCCACCATCATACCGGCCTTGATGTAGCGGGCGTTGCGCTCGTCCACCTGGATTTCGATGATCATCTGGGAGGTGTCGGCGATGGTGATGCCCTGGCCGCTGGACACCTCCTGGCCCTCGGTCAGGCTGCACTGGAGAACCGTGCCGTCAATGGGGGCGACGGCGTTGTACTTCTCCAGCTCCTTGGTGGCCTCCTCCAGCTTCTCCTGGGCGGCCTTGAGGGCGTTCTCCTTGGAGGCGATCTCCTCGTCGGTGTCCTTGGCGCCCAGCTGCACCAGGAGCTGCCCGGCCTTCACGTCGCCGTAGTTCAGCAGGCTGACGCGCTCCACCGGGCCGGTGGCCTTGGCGGTGATCTTGGTGGACTCGTAGTACTCCAGCTTTCCGTTCTGGTAGGGGTAGATGGGGGTGCCGTCGGCGGCGGTGAGGCCGGCAGAGGCATCCATCCCCTCGGCGAGGGTGCCGGGGTTGTCCAGCACCAGCACCACCTCGAAGTGGGTGGCGCCCTCGGGGGAGACAAAGCGCACCTTGTTGATCTGCTCCACCTTGCCGGTGACGGGCGCCATGATGGCGGGGATGGAGATCTGCGCGGTCTGCCCCACCTTGATGTCACCCTCATAGGCGTAGCTGTAGTACAGGGAGAGGCGCAGCTTGGTGTCGTTGACCAGGGTAGCGATGGTGTCGCCCTCGTTGACGGTGTCGCCCACCTTGAGGTCGGCCACCTCCCGCAGGTTGCCCGCGTGGGGGGCGGTGATGCTCAGCTCCGCGATCTTGTCATAGACGGCCTGGAGCTCCTTGTTGCAGTTGTCCACCGACTTCTGGGCCTCGGTCACCGCGTCGCGTGCGGTGGTGTCGTCCATACGGTAGAGCTGCTGGCCCGCGGTCACCTGGTCGCCCTCCTGGACGAAGAGCTCCAGAATGGTGCCCGAGCCGGGCGTGACGGTGGCGGAGTCCTTGGCTTTGGTGGTGCCGCTGCCCTCCACCATGGACTGGATGGAGCCCCGGGTGACGAAGTCGGTCATGACCTCGCCCTTGGAGCCGTCCTCCCGGAATACAAAGTACCACACCAGCACAACGAGCGCGATGGCGATGGCGGCGACAATGAGAATTCCCGCGATCGTCTTGCCCCGGCCCTTGCGTTTCTTCTTCGGCCCAGTGGGGGCGGCCGGGGGCGCGGCCGGCGGGGTCATCACTGGGGTCTGCTGTTCGGTCATGTCTGTTCCTCCCTAAAGATTGGCGATTGGATTGCATTTACCATTGTACCACAAGCCGCGGGGCTTGGCATTACAAAGCAGTGACAAGTTCTTAAGGAAACCTTAAATTTGCCGCGGCTATCTATTAGACGAAAAAAACGCCCAAAAGTTTCCGCTGTTCCCAAAACTGTTTTTGCCGCCCCTACATCCGGGATTTCGTTTCCGGCGGGCTGTCTTGCGTCGCTTGGACGTAGGGGCGGGGCTTGTCCCCGCCCGCTCTCTGCACCCGGCCGGAGCGGCGGGCCGATGTGGGCATCGGCCCCTACGGGAAAACAAGGTGCGGGACACCAGCACACAGCGAACGGCCCCGGCCTGTAGGGGCGGGTGCCCACACCCGCCCGCGATCTGCCCGGCGGCCCCTGCAAAGAAAGGCGCATCACGTAGGGGCGGGGCTTGTCCCCGCCCGCGGGCGGCCATAAAGGCCGCCCCTACGGATGCCGGGTGTTGTGGGCGGGCGAGCCGGGGCAAAAACAGCCCCCGGGGGGACGCGGATGTCCTCCCGGGGGCTGCGACACCTTATATTATAAAGAGGGAAACGGCCGGTTCTGGTCGGTTTGGCAGGGAACGGGCGTTGTTTTACAGCTTTGTTACAAATGCGCCGGAGGTGTTGACCTTTTGCGAAAGATGCTTTATCATGCGTACAGAGGCAAGGGGAGTTATACTTGACTGAAACGCGCAGTCGTGAGTAGGATGCCCCGAAAGCTCAAAATTTAGAAGGAGGAATTCCAAACATGAGAAACCTCAAGCGGACTCTCAGCCTGGCTCTGGCTTCCGTCATGCTCGTGGGCATGATGAGTGTCGGCGCCAGCGCGGTGAACGCGAGCGATTTCACCGATGCGGATGAGATCGTAAACAAGGACGCCGTTTCTACCATGACTGCCCTGGGCATCATCAATGGTAAGGAAGACGGCAGCTACTTTGACCCCACCGGCACCGTGACCCGTGCCGAGATGGCCAAGATGCTCTGCGTCGCCATCAACGGCGGTGTGGATCCCGTGCTGGGCGTCAAGGACACCCCCACCTTTACCGACATCAAGGGCCACTGGGCAGAGTCCTACATTGAGTACTGCGCCGCCAACGGCATCATCGCTGGCCGCGGCAACAACAAGTTTGATCCTACCGGCACCGTGAGCGCCACCGAGGCCGCCAAGATGCTGCTGGGCGTGCTGGGCTACAACGCCGAGAAGTCCGGCCTGGTGGGCAACGACTGGGCCATCAACACCAACGTGCTGGCCAACCAGAACGGTCTTTACAAGAACCTGGCCAATCTGAACGCCAACACCCTGCTGACCCGTGACAATGCCGCCCAGATGATCTACAATGCTCTGGACGCCAACATGGTTGAGCTGAACGCCGCTGGCAACTACACCACCAGCCAGTACAGCTACACCGGCACCGAGTCCGTCGTGACCGGCACCGAGCGCGTGTGGGTTGTCAAGATCAAGGACAGCTCTGTTAACGATGCCGTCAAGGCTCTGGACGGCTCCGTCTACAACAGCCGTCAGGATGCTATCGACACTCTGAAGGACGCGAACGGTGGCACCGCTCTTGATACTGGCAAGTACACTCTGGAGCAGAAGACCCAGAATGTTTACGGCGAGAACACCGTGACCAAGTACGCCGACGAGACCATGGGCCACAAGTACCTGTCCCTGATCACCGACGGCGACGCCGTGCTGACCGACGTGGAGAAGGACAGCAAGGGCACTTACACCCTGTACATGAACGGCATCACCACCAAGGGCCAGTACACCAAGGTCGAGGGTGACTACAGCAACCTGATCGGCCAGAAGGTCGAGGTTCTGTATAAGGACCGCGAGAATGTGTACGGCGTCTATGCCTCCACCGACAGCTCCCTGATCGTGGAGAGCACTGCTGGTAAGGTTGGTACTCTCAGCAATAATGAGGTCAAGATTGACGGCACCACCTACAAGGTGGACAGCAATGTGACCACCACCGCTCTCTACACCGGTAAGCTGATTGACGGCCTGAATGTGGGCGGCAACAAGGCCGCCGCTGTGAAGGCTTACGACAACGACGACAACGGCAAGATCGACACCGTCGTTTACGTCCCCTTCACCGCCGCCAAGGTGACCTACGTGGGCGAGAAGTCCTTCAACACCGATGTTAACACCAATGTTAAGTTTGAGGACGTGAACGCTTACGACGACATGGCCAAGAACGACTATGTCATCAAGAGCGACGCCGCCAACACCGTGGATGACACCGATACTTATGTCCTGGCTGAGACGGTCAAGGGCAAGATCGAGGCCACCAAGAGCGACTCCGTCCGCATTGACGGTACCTGGTACAACTATGTTACCACCACTCCCGACAAGGATCTGGCTCTGGACAGCACCGTGAAGGCTGCTGTGCTCAACGGCTACATCGTGAAGTCCGAGGTTGTCACCTCCAGCCACGAGCTGCAGGACTACGCCGTGGTCGTGAAGACTGACAGCGATATCAACGGCCCCCAGGCCAAGCTGCTCTTCGCCGACGGCACCACCAAGGTGGTTACCACCGACAAGAAGTACACCGATACTATGGGCCTGGTGACCTACGAGGTCAAGAAGGGCGAGTACGTCCTGACCGAGGCCAAGACCAACTCCGGCGACGCCGACAAGGCTGGCTTTGACCTGATTGTGACTGGCAAGTATGTCAACAGCTCTGGCAAGGGCAAGATCGGCGGCGAGAGAATCGCGGACGACGCCGTGATCTTTGTGAAGGATAGCGCGGGCAAGTTCTCTACTATGGCCGGTTCCGACTTTGCCAAGTACAGCACTACCTCTGTGGTGGACAAGAATATCACTGCTTACGCTAACAAGGACAACTCCACCGGTTACAACAGCATTGTCCTGGCTTACGTAGAGCTGAACGCGAAGGTTAACTCCATCACCAGCAACTACGGCTATGTGACCAGCGCCGTGTCCACCACCAAGAACAAGGACGGCGAGACCGTGTCTTCCTTCACCTTCTGGGATGGCGCCACCGAGCACAAGGACATCATGACCGATGAGAAGGTTTCCCTGTCCAAGGGCGACATCTTCACCTACGAGGAGAACAAGAACGGCAGCTACACTGTCACCGAGGTCGACAACCTGCTGCGTACCGCCATCATTGCCTACAACGAGAAGAACGGCGATATCCGCTTCACCGACGCTTCTCTGAGCGACAAGGGCAGCAATGTCAACGCTGAGATCACCAAAGATACCGTTATCATCGGCATCAACAGCGATGACAAGGCCGGCGTTGAGGGCGCGGTGCCCACCATCGCCATCGAGACCGCTGCCTCCGGTGTCTACCAGGCCAACGCCTACTATGTGATGGGCGCCGGCGACGAGGTGAAGCTGCTGGTGGTTGACACCTACGGCAACATCCCCGCGGTTGACAGCGTCATCACTGTGACGGACCCTTCCAACCTGAACGATGCTTGGAATAAGTATACTGATGTCCGCCTGGATGCCAGCAAGATTTCCAAGCCTGAGAGCGTAAATGTGCCTGCTGGCAAGACTCTGACCCTTACTGGTACTAACGCTACCAACAAGCTCACTGTAACGGTTGAGAAGGGCGCTACTCTGGATGTAAAGGGCGGCGAGTCTGCGGCTACTCTGGATGTTACGGTAAAGGCTGGCGGTGTGATGAATGTCCCCAACGGTAAGCTGATTGGTGGTTCTGACGCTCCCCTGTCTGCTGATGCCGACGTCACCGTTAAGGAGACTTCTAACGGCGGCTGGGAGCTGGGGGCTACCTCTGGCACCATTACCGTGAACAGCAATACCGAGTTTGGCGCTAAGGATGCCATGAATATTACCGGTACTGCTAAGATCGTCGGCGGTAAGACTGGTGTGACTGTCAAATTCGACACTGCTACCACGATGACCGCTATGCCCTATAGTTCTTTCTTTAAGAATGATGGCAATGCGTCTACCGCCTCCACTGCCTGCAGTGGTGCCGGCGATCTTCAGAATAAGACCTTTGTTTGGGGTTCTTACTACACCGATGCGAGCAATAATACTGCGACTGGCTGGGTTCAGCAGTAATATAGTCTGCTAGACACAGGCAAATCAAACGAAGAGGGCCGCCCCCGATTGGGGGCGGCTCTTTTTGTTAGTGGAAAGCTATATAGTGGTAGCTCATTCCGGATTGGTTTGCGTCCGCGTAGAATCTGCCCTCTATCAGGTCGCCGCGGGCCACCCGTATTCCGCTGCTGGTGATCTCCACCAGGTTTCCATCCCGCATGGTGACTGGTGCTCCTTGCAGCGCCAGTCCGCCATAGGTATACATGTCGGACTGCATTGCGCCGTCCTGCCTTACCACAAAGACTGCCCGGGGCGATACCCCCAGCGAAATATCCCGACTTCGGGCGTCATCCCCTGTATAGCTTCCACTTAGAATCTCAGGCTTTAAGGCCAGTGCTTTATCCAGCACACGGAAATCCTCGTTGAAATCCGTGCGCAGGAAATTGTCCTCCGGCTCCCACTGGTGCAGGTGATAGTGTTCCGTATAAGCTGCCATTTTCATTCCTCCCGCAGGGGGGCCGGGCAGTGCCTTTGCTGTACTGGAAAACGCGGCCCCTGCGGGAAAGGAACCCCCGCGTCCGGCTGTCTACCGGACGCGGGGGTGGCCTTGTCTGCGGAGGGGGTAATATAGATGGCAAACTATACAGCGCACTATCACCTGCACCAGTGGGAACCGGAGGACAGCTTTTTACGGAGAGACTTCAACGAGGATTTTCAGAAAATTGACGCGGGCCTCGCCGGACGGGGAGATTGCAGCCTGCTGTTCGGCTCTTATGTGGGTACGGGAACTTGCGGCCCGTCCGAGCCTACCGTACTTACACTGGGGATTCCAGCCAAGGCGCTTTGGGTAAGCTGCGGTTCACGCCACGCTGTCTTTCTGAGGGTGAACACGCAGGCGGTTAATTTCAGCACCAGCGATGGAGAGCTGCTTGAGGTGGAGTGGACGCAAGACGGCCTGAGCTGGAAGCTGGGGGGAGGACTTTACAATCACGACTACCAGCAGCTCAATGAAAAGGGAACCACCTATTATTACGCGGCGCTATACCAAGAAAGCAAGGAGGCCCCGGGAAATACCCGGGGCCTCCTTGCTTCTTGGGGTTTGGTGATCAGAACTCAGCGGATAGTGAAGGTACCGCCAATCAGCTCATCGCCGGTGGTCGTATTGACAATCGTCCAAGTATAAGTGCCATCGACAAGCGCCTTATCGCTCATCTCATAGCCCTTGGAGGAATTATTGATGCCTTCACCAATGACCTGCACATAGAAGTAATGGAAACCAGTGGTCACACCTTTGGCATCTTCCTTGTACATCAGATTACCCTTGCTGTTCTTGATGGACAGAGCAACATCCTGAGCATCCTTGTCAGTAATGCGGAAGGTGAAGAACATGTTGTCGGTGATTTCACCGCCGATGTCATCCTTCTTATCCTCAGGCATCTTGGTCAGAACATAGGCACCATTGGCTTCGCTGCTCAGATCAGAGGCGTTAACAACGGTAGCAGTATTTACACCGCTGCCGGAAATCTCAGCCTTGTCGCTGCCGGAGGAGGTGGTGGAGCCGTAGAAGATGGTGACGATCTCGCCGTTCTTCACGATGGCGGTAACCGTCATGCCCTTCTCCACATCACTCAGAGAGCCAGTCTCGATCTTCTTGCCCTTGGTGACGGCATAGACCTCTACATCGTCGGAAACAGCGTAGCTCTTGCCGCCCAGGTCGATGATACCATCCTCGGCCTCAGCCTTGACCTCCACGCCGGGAAGCTGATAGGTGTCGTCAGTATCCTTCTTACTGTACTCCTTGCAGGCAGAGGCATCCAGAATCTCGTTCTCAGCATCCGCATAGGCGATAACGTTCAGCAGAATATCGGTCTTCAGGACATTGCCGCTGGGATAGCTGTCCTTCAGCTCCTCATCCATCTTGACAGTGGTGATCTCGCCGTTGACAACAGCCTTGTACTCGTAGTAGGTGTTGTCGCTGTCCTTCACCTTGGTCCCCTCCTTGGAGCTGAGGACATACACGATGTCGTCAGAACTGGCGGACACATCGGAGATGAAGACCATGGTAGCCACGGTGCTACCGCTCTTACAGTAGTAAACAAAGTTGCCGCTGTTGTCCTTCAGGTCGGGAACATTGGCATAGCCGGTGTAGGACTTATAGGTGGCCTTGCTGCCGGTGCCGGTCTGCACCAGGAAGACGGTCTTGCTGTTGGCGTAGATAGTCTTAGTGTCCAGAGTCATGGCGGACTCGCCCTTGTTGATCTCGACCTTCTTGCCCTTGGTCAGGCTGGAATCGCTGACGCCCTTGATGGTGTAGATGTCCTTGGAGTTCTTGCTGTACTCTACGATGTAGCCCGGCAGTTTATCCAGTTCTTTCTTCTTAGCATCAAAGTCGTCGCCTTTCAGGCAGTCCTCGTCGAGCTCGGCCTCGACCACGGTGCCGTCGGCCAGCAGAAGCTTGGCATAGTAGGAGCTCTCGTCGTCATAGCGGCCCTCATCGGCACCGGTGTTCACGACGTAGGCGTAGTCGCTGGAGGCCTTGGATACGTCGACCTTGATGACATAGCCATAGGAATCCAGGTACAGGTCCAGCACGCTGTCGACCTTGACATCACCCTTATTGGACATCTTCGCGCTGTACTTGTAGGTCTCGCCGTCAGCCACGAAGCTGGAATCGCCGGTGGTCTTGGTGACCTCGACGCCCTCAACCACCTCGGCCAGGGTCATGGTCTGGATCTCACCATCAGCCATGGTGTAGAGAACCACGTCGTCCTTCTCGAAGGACTCAGTCTCGAACTTCTTGCCGTCCACGGTGACATAGCGGTCATCGCCGTCCTTCGCGGCGGTAACCTTGGAGATCTCGCCCACGTAGGTGTTGATGACCACCAGGGTCACGTTGTCGTCGTTGTCCACAAAAGCCTCGACCAGAACGCCGTTGCCGCCGAGCTCGTCGTCGCTGTTGCCCTTTTCGATGGTGAAGGTGCCATTGGCCTTGCCGTCCTCGGTCACATCCACAGTAGTGGTCTTATCCAGGCCCAGGTCGGAGTACAGGGTCTTGGAGCTGACCTTCTCGGAGTAAGAGGCATCGGCGGTGGAAGCATAGGTGCCGATCTCCTTGGTGCCGTTCTTCCACTGGTCGGAGGGACGGCCGAAATCGTCGTGGTTATTGCTGTTCAGGGTCAGGTCAGAGAAGTACTTCTCGCAGAACTGCTGCACCTCGTCCTTGTCGCCCTTCACGGTGCGGTAATCATCGGTCGTGCTGTTGGCGACCTTCACAGGGGCGGAAGCACCCACGATAACCTGCATGCCGTCGGAGCCGATGACAGTGGTGCCCTTGTTGGTGTAGTACACAGTGTCGGCGGTCAGGGTCTGGAACGCCATCTGGGCGGCCTGCTCACGGGTCATGGCGTCGGCCAGCACGATGCCCTTGGGGGCGATGCCCGCGTTCACCGCGTCGGCGGCCACGTTGATAGCCCAGTCGTTGCCCACATAGTTGGCAACCTTCGCGTCATAGCCCAGGGCCACCAGCATCATCTTCGCAAAGGCCAGGCCGGTCAGCTCGCCCTCGGGGTCGAAGTTGCCGTTGCCGGTGCCCGCCAGGATGCCCTGCTGCACGCAGTAGCCGATGTAGCCCGCGGACCAGCGGTTGGCGGCCACGTCCTTGAAGGTGGTGGAGTTAGTGCTCAGCTTATTGGCGTCCTCCTCGCCCAGGAGCATGACAGCCACGATCTTGGCGGCCTGCTCACGGGTCAGGATGCCGGTGGGGTTGAAGGCGCCCTTGTCGGTGCCCTCGAACACACCGATGGCGGTCATCACATCAACCGCTTCAGTGTTGGTGATTTCAGCAGAGTCGTTGAAATCACTGCTCACAGCGCTGGCGGAGACGACCATCATGCCCACAATCAGGGCCATGGCCATTACCAGGCTGAGAGTCCGCTTGAGGTTTCTCATTTGGATTTCCTCCTTCTGAATTTTGAGCCAGAGGGGCGTATAACGCCCCTTACAAAGGAGAAATAGGTACAAATATCTGCTCGTTTTCACCTAAAAAACTCGGTGACGGCATGGAAAGGTTTGCTTGGTAGGCATTTGGTAGACAATCCTGACAGGGAAAAAGGGCTGAGGCCCTGAAACCAGAAGGGTTTCAGGGCCTCAGGTGGTAGACATTTGGTAGACGGAATCTCCAAACACGGCTGTAGACTGTCCGGGTTTGGGCGTGCGGCGGATAGTGGGGTGTCCCTACATGGGGAGGAGATGTAAAAAATATGGCAAATTATACGGAACACTATCAACTGCACCAATGGGAGCCGTCCGACAGCTTTTTGCGGACGGACTTCAATCAGGACTTTGCCAGGATCGACACAGGCATGCGGGCCGCCAAGGCCCAGGCGGAGCGGCTGGAACGGGAGAAGGCCGAGATCAGCACAGGAGCCTATACCGGCGACAATGCCGCCAGCCGCACGATTCACCTGGGATTCCGGCCCAGGGCGGTTCTGGTGGAGATGGCGCTTGGCAACCGCTATGGAAGCAACGGCGGCGAAAGCATCAGCGGCGGCCTGGCGGTAGACGGCTGGCCAGTGTTCTATCAGGACATCAACGGACCATGCACGCCCGCCATCCAGATCCAGGCCAGCGGCTTCGCCGTTACCCAGGACAGCCGGAACCGCTCCTATATGAACTACAGCGGCACCAAATACCATTATTTCGCGGTGAAATAGAACATCCCCCCGGGCATAAGCCCGGGGGGATGTTTATACAGTTGACGTTCTTGGTTACGGCGCAGCAAATGTGATAGTGGCGCCGGTGGCGGGCATAGCAAGTGTAGCGGTGGCTTTATTGGTACCATTGGCGGCGGTGCTGCCGGGAATCTGAGTTCCGCCGTTTTTGATAACATTAGTATCGGTGTTGGCGTTGGACTCCAAGAAGATGCTTACGCCAGTAGCCACATAGGACCCGCTGGGTGTAATCTCAGTGGCTTGGTTGTCCATACCGTCGTAGGCCTTGACATCGGTAATTGTAAGAACCGCGGCGGGAATCAGGTACAGGTCACCGTGCACAGAGGTGAGAGCAACGGTGTTGTTGGTAGCGGTGGCATTCGCAGTCAGAGCCCAGTGGGTATCCGCACTATTCGCCCGAATGACGCCGGTGCCGTTACCAGCATCGACCGTGATGTGCAGGGTCTTACTGGTGGGGACATAGGCAGAGTCGTTCTTGCCGACCAGAAGAGCGCCGCTGCTATTGGTATCCTTCACGGTCACGCCGTCACCAGCGTGGACCATAACCACCTCTGCGGTCTTGTCCAGGGTGACGTCGGAACCGGGCATCGCAAAACTCAGCTCATTGGCGGAGGTGATCTTGACGGGGGCAGCGATACCGGGGATGGCCCAATAAGAGCCCACAACGAAGTCGGTGGAGATGATCTTCACGGTGTCGCCCGCGCTGATGCCGGTGTACCACTTGTCGGTGCCAACCGTAATCTCGTTACCGGCCTTGAAGTTGACCAGCAGGGAAGCAGCGTTAAACTTGTTGGCGTCGGGCAGCTTCAGAGTCAGGCTGCCAGCCGCAGGGGCGGCGGCCACGGTCACTTTCACCACATCGTCAGCAGTGGTGGCAACCTTGCCGGTCTCAGTGTAAGTAGCCACGACCTTGAAGTAGTGATCGCCAGCGGTGAGGACGCCAGCCTTCACATTCAGGACACTGGTGACACCAGAGGAGCTGACCGTGTAGTTGGCATCGTTCTTCAGGGAGACAGGCTTGCTCCCGGCCGCGTCATCACACTTGAACCACTCGTAGGTGAGGGCGCCGGTGCCGCCGGCGGGCTTGGTCACGGTCGCGGTGGCCAGCTTGGTGCTGTTGGTATTCACACCAGTCTCAGCGGCCGTAGTGACACTGATCTGACCGGCGTACACGCCGTCCAGGGTGCTCAGGATGTAGGCGGCGCGGACAATGTTCTTGTCGCTGTCGATGACCATGACAACCTCGCGGCCCACGTTCTCGGAGAAGGAGCCGACAGGAGCCTTCTCATAGCTGTTGTCCACGTCCTCCACGTTCCAGATGTTGTTCTCGTAGGTGAAGGTGCCGTCGCCGTAAGTACCGTTAACCAGGTTGGTCATGGTCTTGTTGGTGTAGAGGGCCACGGTGCCGGTGCGCAACTGACGGGCATAGCCGCGGACGATCTCCAGGTTGCTGGCCTGGTTGCCATCGCTGGAGAAGTTGGGCTTGGTCAGGTCGGAAACACCGTTGCCGTCAGTGGTGTAGGCATAGGGAATGCTGAAATCGTTGGAGGTGTTGAAGATACTGTTGTAGTCGCTGCGGGTGATCTTCAGGGTGGTCACAGTGCCATCCATCAGAACCACGTTCAGGGTGGCATACTTGCTGTCCACGCTGCTGCGGCTCAGAACGAAGGCATAGTCCTTCTCCACGGCCACGCCCTTGGCGTCAAACAGCACGGTGGAGGCCAGGGTGGACTTGCTGTCCAGGAAGCGGGCGGAAACAGTCTTGCTGTTATCCACATGAGCCATCTTATTGTAGCCGACAGCCACGCCGTAGGTGATATCGCTGGGAGTGCTGTTGTCATAATAGAAGGCCACAGTGTTCTTGTCTACGGTGATCTGGCTGTTGTTGCTGTTGTAGCGGATACGGGCGGCGCCGGTCTCATAGGCGCTGCTCATGGTCCCCTGCTTCACGTCGGCGGGGTTGAAGACGCTGGTCACCACGGAAACCTCGTCGTTGCTGCCCACGATGGACTTAATGGTCAGCACATTGTCATCGTTCAGGGAGTAGGCGATGACATAGCCAGTAGCGCGGCCGTCCTTGTAGTCGGCGTCGTTGATACCAGCAGTACCAGTCGCATCAATGTCCTTGTTGACAAAGGCGCCGGTATTACCAGTCTCAACAGGAGTCTTCCAGGGGGCGGTAGCGGAGTTGTCGGAGTCGGAGGTGCCCAGGAAGCCCTTCAGCTCCTGAATGCCCTGATTTTTGCTGTATTTCTCAGTATGGCTGTTAGTGGTGAGAACGTCAGCAACCTGCTCGCCCACGTTCTTGGCGGAGGCGGAGAAGTTCAGGGTGTAGACGCCCTCGGTGCCGTCGGCCAGCAGGACCTTGATCTTGCCGGAGGCATCGGAGGCAAAGGCGCCGGGCTCATAGCCGGAGTCCAGAACCAGGGCGTAGTCGTACAGGCCCTGCTCGGAGGGACGGTAGGCAATGACGTTGCCGTTGCTGTCCAGGATAAAGTCGTAGTCGGAGTCGAACTCCACGCCGCCGTTGTCGCACTTGAGCACGTCGAACTCATAGGTGTTGTCAGCGGTGTCAGCCTTGTACTGGATGTAGGAGGGGTGGTACTCAGTGCCGCCCACGGTGATGGTCTGCTCCTTCTCCTTGTTGGCAGCATAGGACTCCATCTGGCCGGTGATCACCTGGGGCTCGGAGACATAGTAGCGGCCGCCGTAGGAGACGGTCAGAACCAGGTCGCCCTCAGCCAGGTCGGCCTCGGTCACGATGTCCTCGTTGTCAATGGCCTTGTTGGAGTTGAAGGTGTTCAGAGTGGTGGTCTCCTTGGAGGCGCTCTTGGCGATGACCTGGGACAGGGTCTCCTGGAGGTACAGCACGTACTCAACCTCGCCGTCGTTATCGTTGTCGATGGCGGTCAGCTCCACGCCGTAGCCGTTGGTCTTGCCCTTCACGCTGTTGAAGCGGTCGCCGGACTCGAAGCCCATGGCCTTGGTGGCGGCAGCCTCGTCCTTCATTACGCCGTAGTTGACGTAGTAGGCGGTATCGCCGTCCACGCTCAGGCCGGTACCCTTCAGGAAGTCCTTCATGGTGTCCTGGGTGTCGGCGGTGGTCTTGACCACGTTGTTGTTGCCGTTCACGTACACGCCCAGAACCTCGGAGTTGGCCAGAACGGTGGTCTTGCGCACATACATGGTCACAGTCTGACCCAGCATGTCGACGGGAGTGGACACGTTGAAGATAACAGGGTTCTTCTCCGTCTCATACTCGCCCACAACGGTGTTGCTGGTGGTGGACTTGTAGACCTTTACGTGATCCATCTTGGTCTTGCCGGCGGCCAGGGCGTCCTCGCTGTCGGTATCCTCCAGCTGGGCCCACTCGTTGCCGGTGACCACGCCCTCCACCTTGTACACGCCGTACTTAGTGGACAGCAGGGTACGGTGATCCCCAAAGGCAATTGCGTAGCCGTTCTCGTACTTCTGGATCATTTCGATGTCCAGAGCGTTGTAGATCAGCAGCGCCGCGTTGTCGCGGGTCAGAGGATCGCCGGTGGGAGCGGTCAGGTCATCAAAGATGCCCAGGGTAGAGGCCAGAGAGGCGGTCTTGATGGCCCAGTCGTTGCCGGTCAGGCCCTCGAGCTGCGCGTCGTAGCCGGCGGCCACTAGCAGCATCTTGGCGGCCTCGTTGCCGGTAACGGTAGCGGCGGGGTCAAACTTGCCGTTGCCGCGGCCGGCGATGATGCCCAGGCTGTAGCAGTAGTTGATGTAGCTCTCAGCCCAGTGGCCCTTCACGTCGGTCAGGCCGGTGTTCATCCCGACATACAGGCCGTCCACATCGGCGCCCTGATTCAGGACGGTGGCGATCATCTTCGCCATCTCGGCACGGGTCACATTGCCCGCGGGGTCAAAGAAAGACCCATCTTCCTTGCCGTTGATCACACCCAGAATGGTGAGCATGGAAACGGCATCCTTGTTGACGATCTCATCCTTGTCGGAGAAGTCGTCAAAGCCCGCAGCGCTGGCGGAGACAACCATCATGCCGATGAGCATGATCGCCGCCAGAGCCAGGCTGAGAGCCCGCTTGAGGTTTCTCATTTGGATTTCCTCCTTCTGAATTTTGAGCCAGAGGGGCGTATAACGCCCCTTACAGGGAAGGAAACAATGCAGTTTTCGGGGGATAGGGATATAAAAGGCGGGGAAACAGAATCAAAAGGTTACTATGGTAGACGTTTGGTAGACAATACGGGAGCGGGAAAAGTGAAAACGCCTTGGAACCCAAAGGATTCCAAGGCGTTTCTGGTAGACTTTTGGTAGACAAAAAGTAAAAACACAAAAGAAAGGTGGACGGAAATGGGCCACTTTTTCGGGGATGCGGAGTGGAGGTGAGGAGGGAAACGCGTGAAGAACGAGCGGGCACGGCTGCTGCGGAGGATGGAGCGGCTGGCAGGTTGCAGAGTAAATGACGCGGTAAAGCTGGCGTTCCTGGACGGAGAACAGCTAGGAGAGATCGACGGGCTGGATCTGGGAGCGCTGAAGGAGTTCAAGCGCAGCGGAAACGGCGCGGTGGAGCTGAAGCTGGTGGATCGGGCGGCCGTGCTGGAGCGGCTGGTGGAGCTGTCCGGCGGCCGGGAGGACGGGGCGGAGGAGTTTTTCCGGGCGCTGCGGGAGAGCGCCGATGCGGTTTAGGGCCTTTTCCCGGCAGCAGAGGCGTGTGCTCACCTGGTGGTGTTCCGCCGAGGGGCAAAGCCGGGAGGCGGTTATTTGCGACGGAGCGGTACGCAGCGGAAAGACCCTGTGCATGGGGCTGGCCTTCTTCCTGTGGGCCACGGCCTGCTTCGACGGCATGGCCTTCGGGCTGTGCGGCAAAACCATCACGGCGCTGCGGCGCAACCTGCTGCGGGAGGTGCTGCCTACGCTGGGGGCGCTGGGGTTCCAGTGGAGGGAGCAGGCATCCCAAAACCGGCTGACGGTACGGCTGGGCGGGAAGGAGAACACCTTCTACCTCTTTGGCGGCAGAGACGAGGGAAGCGCGGCCCTGATTCAGGGCATCACGCTGGCGGGGGTTCTGCTGGATGAGGCGGCCCTCATGCCCCGCTCCTTCGTGGAGCAGGCCTGCGCCCGGTGCTCCGTGCCGGGGAGCCGGATGTGGTTCTCCTGCAACCCGGAGCACCCGGAGCACTGGTTTTACAAGGAGTGGATTTTAAAGGCGGAGGAGCGGCGGGCGCTCTACCTCCACTTCACCATGGAGGATAACCCGGCGCTGACGCCTCAGGTGCGGGAGCGGTACGCGCGCAGCTTCAGCGGCGCCTTCTACCGGCGGTTTGTGTTGGGGGAGTGGGTGGCCGCCCAGGGGCGGGTATACGATTTCTTCGACGAGAGCTGGGCGAGGCCCGTCCCGGTGGGCGGCATGGAGCGGTGGTGCATCTCCTGCGATTACGGTACGGTCAACCCCACGTCCCTGGGGCTGTGGGGGCTGCGGGACGGAGTGTGGTACCGGGTGGCGGAGTCCTACTATGACGCCCGGGCCGAGGGGCGGCAGAGAACCGACGGAGAGCACGCCGACGCCCTGGAGCGGCTGGCGGGGGGACGGCCCATCTGGAAGGTGGTGGCCGACCCGTCGGCGGCCAGCTTTATCGAGACCCTGCGCCGGCGGGGATGGCGGGTGGAAAAGGCCGACAACGACGTGTTGGCCGGTATCCGAACCACCGCCGAACTGCTGCGGCGGGGGAGGCTGGTGATCTGCCAGGGCTGCGCCGACGCCCTCCGGGAGTTTACCCTCTACTGCTGGGATGAGAAGGCCGGGGGCGACCGGGTAAAAAAAGTCCACGACCACGCCATGGACGACATCCGCTATTTTGCCGCCAGTGTTGCGGCGGGAGAGCGGGGGTACGTTGGAGGCCTGTGTGTGGAGCGGGGGCGGTTTTAGCGCGGAGCGCGCCGCGGCAGAGGATGGGAGGAGAGCATGGGTATATTTGCAAGGAAAAGAGAGAATGGGGCCGGGGCGGCGGTGCAGCTCCGGGAGGGGGGACGGCACCCCTTCGGCGTGCTGGACGGGTATGTGCCGCTGAGCCAGGGGGAGATGGAGCTCTACCGGAGCATACGGGAGGCCGTCCCCATTGTGGACGCCGCCCTGCGCAAGCTGGTGCGGCTGGCGGGCGGGGTCAAGGTGTCCTGCCGGGAGAGCGCTGCCCAGGAGGGGCTGGACTGGTTCCTCCAGCATGTGAACACCGGGCGCGGACAGAGGGGTATCCAGTCCTTCCTGGACGGCTATCTGGACTCCATGCTCACCTTCGGCCGGGCGGTGGGGGAGATCGTCCCTGACCGGCGGGGCCGGGAGATCGCGGCGGTGCTGTGCGGCAACCCGGCGGACGTGGAGATTCGGGAGGGGGAGTCGCCGCTGGAGTTTACCCTGTGGGGAAGGAGTGGGGACGGGCAGCTCCGGGAGCTGCCCCGGCAGGAGCTGCTGCTCTTCACCCCCTTTCAGCCGGAGGTGGGCAGCCCCTACGGCGTGAGTCTGCTGCGGTCCATGCCCTTCCTGACCGGAATCCTGCTGAACATCTACCAGGCGATGGGGATGAACTGGGAGCGGATGGGCAACGTGCGCTTCGCGGTGGTCTACAAGCCGGGGGACGCGCCCCTGGAGCAGTCCATGGCCCAGGAGCGCAGCCGCCAGATCGCCCGGGAGTGGTCCGCAGCCATGGAGGCGGGGCGGGACGGCCGGGTGCGCGATTTTGTCGCCGTGGGCGACGTGGACATCAAGGTGATCGGAGCGGACAACCAGGTGCTGGACAGCGAGGTGCCGGTGCGGCAGATTCTGGAACAGCTCGTGGCCCGGACGGGCATACCGCCCTTCCTGTTGGGATTGAGCTGGTCGTCCACCGAGCGGATGAGCACCCAGCAGGCCGACATGATGACCAGCGAGCTCACCGCCATCCGGCGGGGGCTGGAGCCTGTGGTGGAGCGTATCTGCGAGCTGTGGCTGGCCCTCCACGGGTACGACCGGAGGGTGACGGTGGATTGGGAGGACATCAACCTCCAGGATCTGGTCGAGGAGGCCCGCGCGGAGTTGTACCGCGAGCAGGCGGAGGAGCTGCGATTGGCGCGAGAGGGCAAAGAGGGCTGAAGAGTGCCGGCGCGGGCAGAGGAGACCAGATCGGGGTCCCCGGGAAAGTGCGGAGCACTTTTCTGGGGAGAGGAGACGCAGCGGAAGGAGAGAGCCGCGCCGCAAGCGGCGCGGCGAGGGATCTGGAGCGTGTGGCGACGAGGTCGAGGAGGCCCGGGCGGAACTGTACCGTGAGCAGGCGGAGGAGCTGCGATTGGCGCGAGAGGGCAAAGAGGGCTGAAGAGTGTCGGCGCGGGCAGAGGAGACCAGATCGGGGCCACCGGGAAAGAGCGGCGCGTCAGGGATGCCGCGCCCTACGGAGGGAGAGGGGCGGCTCGTCGGGGTATAGGGCGCAGAGTAAGATGAGGGGAGCGATGGGATGAACGTAAACAAGGAGGCGGGCGTGGACTGCGGGCTGGAGGTCAGCCCGGAGGAGCTAAAAGCGATCAACGCCATGAGCAAAAAAAAGCTGCGGCCTGAGGAGGTATACGCCTTCGCGGTGCGGCTGTGCGACAATGAGATCGACCGGGACAACGAGCGGTTCCCGGCCGCTACCCTGGAGGAGCTGGCCCCCCTGTTTGTGGGCAGGAGCGGTCTGTTTGACCACCAGTGGAGCACCCGGAACCAGGCGGCCCGCATCTACCGAACCGAGGTGGTGCGGGAGAGCTGGATGACGGAGGCGGGCGAGCCCTACTGCTATCTGAAGGGCTGCGCCTACCTCCTGCGCACCGAGGGAAACCGGGAGCTGATCGCCGCCATCGAGGGGGGGATCAAGAAGGAGGTCAGCGTGGGCTGCGCGGTGGAGCGGTCGGTGTGCTCCATCTGCGGCGAGGAGTTCCACACCTGCCCCCACGAGAAGGGGGCGGAGTACGGCGGCAGGCGCTGCTGGGCCGAGCTGGTGGGGGCCACCGACGCCTATGAGTGGTCCTTCGTGGCAGTGCCCGCCCAGAGAAACGCGGGGGTGATGAAGCACATGCGGATGGAGCAGGAGGCCGCCCTTGGGCGGAAATACCTGGAGAGCCTGCGCGGGGAGGTGGCCCGCCTGGGCGGCCTGGCCGGGCTGGGGCTGGAGCACGCCGTGCTCCGGGGCATCGCGGACAAGCTGGGCTATGACGAGCTGCTGGCCCTCAAGGGCGCGCTGGAGCGGCAGGCCGAGCGGGTGTTCCCGGTGGAGACCCAGCTGCGGTATGGCGGCGGGCGGGAGAACGACGGAGAGCGGGACGGGGCATTTTTGATCTGAGCGGCCCCATGCGCAGAGAGGACAGAGGAGAAAGGAGAGGCAGCATGAGCAGGATTTCATTTGAGGGAATTGGAGAGGTGGCGGCCACCTTTGCCTGCGGCGAAGGGGTAAAGGCGGGCCAGGTGGTGAAGCTCACCGGGGACGGCACCGTCGGCCCCTGCGGCGACGGCGAGCGCTTTTGCGGCGTGGCCCTGAGCGCCGGGGAGGGCTTCGCGGCGGTACAGCTGGGCGGGCTGATCCGGGTGGCCGCCAGCGGCGGCGCGCTCAGTGAGGGGTGGAACCGGCTGCTGGCCGACGGCTCCGGCGGCGTCCGGCCGGACAGCGCCGAGACGCCCACCGGCGGCGAATATCTGGTGGTGCGGGCGGAGAGCGGCGGCGCCGTCATCCGCCTGTGAGAAAGGGAGGTATGGAAATATGGGATATCGTTTTGACAACCTGAGACTGGAAAAGGGCATGTATAACGAGGCGGGCTCCTTCACCCAGGTGCTGGAGCGGGAGGACCCCTCGGAGCAGTATAAGGGCACGGCGCTGGAGGGGCTGGACGCCTATCAGCGGCAGCTCAAGCGCTTTGACATCAAGGTGAAGGGCGCGGGCAGCGACGCGGTGGAGAAGTTCTTTGCCACCAGCCAGTCCGCCGTCCTCTTCCCCGAGTACATCGCCCGCTCCGTGCGGCAGGGCATGGAGGAGGCCAACCTCCTGCCCCACATCACCGCCGCCGTCACCCGGTTTGACGGCATGGACTACCGCTCCATCGCCTCGGTGCCGGACGACGACCAGAGGGCCCTGCGCTGGGTGGAGGAGGGCGCCGCCATCCCCCAGACCCAGGTGAAAACCCAGGAGAATCTGGTGAAGCTCCACAAGCGGGGGCGGATGCTGGTGGCCTCCTACGAGGCCATCCGCTATCAGAAGCTGGATCTGTTCTCGGTCACCCTGCGGCAGATCGGCGCCCACATCAACCGGATGCACCTGGAGGACGCCATCGAGGTGCTCCTCAACGGCGACGGCAACGACAACCCCGCCGAGGCCTTCACCGTGGGTACCGATCCCATCGGCGGCACCGCGGGCACCCTCACCTACGATGAGCTGGTGGACTTCTGGGGCCAGTTTGAGCCCTATGAGATGAACACCCTCCTGGTCAGCGGCGACATGATGCGCCAGATGCTCAAGCTGGAGGAGTTCCAGAACCCCCTGACCGGCCTCAACTTCCAGGGCACCGGCAGGCTGGACACCCCTTTGGGCGCAGCTCTGCTGCGCACCTCCGCCCTGGGCGGCGGCACCCTCATCGGCCTGGACCGCCGCTACGCCCTGGAGATGGTGCAGGGCTCCGACGTGCTGGTGGAGTACGACAAGCTCATCGACCGACAGCTGGAGCGGGCCGCCATCACCAGCATCTCCGGCTTCGCCAAGCTGTTCACCGGCGCGGCCAAGGTGCTGAAGCTGAAATGACGGAGCAGATTATGGACATGGCCCGCAGCCTGGGGCATGTGGACGGGGGACAGGAGGAGGCGCTGGAGGCCCTGTGCCGTGCGGCTCAGGCGGAGCTGGCCGGGCGGCTGCGGCCGGAGGTGCGGTCGGAGGACTGCGAAGACGCCTTTATCCTGGCCTGCGCCTGGCTGGCCCTAGCGGGGCTGGCCGCCGGGGAGACCGGCGGCGGGCGGTTCACCGCCGGGGAGGTCACCATTCAGGAGGGGGACGGGGCGGCCCGGGCAGCCGCCCTCCGCCTCCAGGCCGAGACGGTGCTGGGGCCCTGGCTGGCCGACCGGGGGTTTGCCTTTCAGGGGGTACCGGGATGACCGGGACCTGGGGGCGGATTCTGGCGCGGTACGGGCAGAGCGTCACCCTGCGTCGGGGGGAGGAGGAGCGGGCCTGCCGGGCGTTCCTCCAGCCGGTGCGGGAGCGGCGGGAGGACTGGTACCAGGAGTTGCCCACCCCGCTGGGGACGGTGCGGCGGGATCAGTGGCTCTACCTGGGGCCGCCGGAGCTCTCACTGGAGGAAACGAACGGCCTGTGCGTGGAGTGGAACGGGCTGCGCTTTGCGGTGCGGGCGGCCCAGCCCGTCTGCGTGGGGGAGGAGACGCTGTACTGGTGGGCCCTGCTGGCGGTGGAGGACGGAGAGGCGCAGACAGAGCAGACGTGAGGGGGAAAACACTTGGATTTTCAGGCGGTGCGGGAGCAGATGGCGGCGTTCCTGAGACAGCAGGGGGTGGACGCGGTATGCGCCTACCCGGAGGAGCGGCGGAACCGCCGGAGCGGGCCGGTGGCCGCTGTGTCCCTGCGGGCCTGCCAGGGCGGGCCGGGCGGCTTTCGGGATTACCTGGGAGAGCGGTACGACGAGAGCACCGGCCAGTGGCAGGAGCTGTACGGCCGCCGGGTGACCCTCACCTTCGGGCTGGACCTCTATGGAGAGAGCGCTGGGGAGCTCCAGACGGCCTACGACCGGATGGCGGAGGCCTTTCAGTGGGAGGGACCCGCCGGGCTGGCGCTGCGGGAGCTCTCCTGCGGGGAGACGGAATTTGACCGGGCGGCCGGCCTCTACCGCAGGGCGGTGACGGCGGTGTGTCAGGGATACCTGTACGCCGTGGCCGACGAGGGCGGCACCTTCCTGGACTTTGTTGTGAGAGGAGAGGGACATCTATGAGCGTGACAAACCATGAGCGGCCGGGGGTATACTCCCGGTACGACGCATCCACGGTGGTGAAAGGCCGCGGCGGCGGCGGGTGCGTGGGACTGGCGGCCCTGTGCGGCACAGGAACGGCGGGAACACTCTACACCTTTAACCGCTATGAGGAGGCGGTGACCGCCTTCGGCGGAGAGGAAACGCTGACGGAGCTGGTGCGGCTGCTGTTCCTCAATGGCGCGGCCCAGGTCAAGGCGGTGCCGGTGGCCGAAGAGGCGGGCTACAAGGCGGCCTTTTCGGTGCTGGAAGCGGCGGAGGACATCGCAGTGGTGGTGTGCGACAGCGGCGAGCTGACCGTGCAGCAGGCCCTGCGGGACAGTGTGAAGGCCGCCTCTGAGGCGCGGCGGGAGCGCATCGCCGTGGTGGGCGGCAAGGCGGGGGAGAATGCCACAGCCCTGGTTCAGCGGGCCGAGGGGCTCAACAGCGAGCGGGTGGTGCTCACCGCCCCGGTGGGAGAAGGCGGCGGCGCGGCGGTGGCCGCGGCAGTGGCGGGAGCCATCGCCGGGGAGAGCGACCCGGCCATTCCCCTGGGCGGCGCGGAGCTGAAAGGAGTGGACGGGCTGGAGGCCCGGTATGGGGATACGGAGATCGACACCCTGGTGCGGGGCGGGGTCACCCCGGTGGAGCAGGCGGCCGGGGTGGTCAGCGTGGTGCGGGGCGTGACCACCCGCACCAAGACCGGAGAGGCGGCGGACGCCACCTGGCGGGAGCTGACCACCATCCGCATCGTGGACGACGTGATCCCCACCGTGCGCGACGCCCTGCGTGCCCGGTTCCGCCGGGCCAAGAACACCGAGCAGAGCCGGGGAGCCATCCGCTCCCAGGTGGTGCTGGAGCTGGAAAACAAGCTGGCGCGGGAGATCATTACCGGATACGGCGAGGTCTCCGTAGAGGCCGATGCGGACAACCCCACGGTGTGTCTGGTGGATTTTTCCTTTACCGTGGCCCATGGGCTCAACCAGATCTGGCTGAGCGCGCATATCACTGTGTGAGAATGGGGGAGGAAGGAACATGAAGGTTGCGGGATTTCCAACCAGCAGCGACATCTATCTGGAGGTGGACGGCAAAAAGGTGGCGGTGGTGCAGAGCTATACCGCCAAGTCCAGCCGTACCAGCCAGACCGTGGAGGCCTTCGGCGAGGACGAGCCGGTGGCCACCATACCGGGCCAACGTACCCACGTCATCGAACTGACCCGGCTGTACGCCACCGATGAGGCCATCCGGGATGGGCTGAACTTCCATGCGCTGGAGGACTTCAGCCTGGTCATCTGCAAGCCGGACCGGAAGATCATCTACTCCGGCTGCCAGTGGAGCTCCATCGGCGAGACCGGCGCGCTGGGGGCCATGGTGGTGGAGAAGATCACCATCGTAGCGGCCAGGCGGATTGAAACGGCGGTGTGATATGCTGGAGAGACGGGAACGGCTGAAGCTGGAGGACGGGAGGGAGCTGCGGCTTCTCTCCGCCCTGGAGGTGCTGGAGGCCCGCCGGGAGGCGGAGGGGCTGGCCCGGGGGGAGGCGGAGGCCGCCCTGTGCGCCAACGCCTGCCTGCTGGCCCGGGCGCTGGAGCGGGGCGGACAGCCGGTGTTCGCGGACGGCGGGGCGGCTCTGGCGGGGCTGAGCGCCCGGGAGATCGGGGCGCTGGCGGGCCGGTGGGCCGCCTTTGACCGGGCGGAAAACCCCTCCCCCGAGGACGGGGAGGAGCGGCTGGAAGGGTTAAAAAAAGCCTGGAGCACGCGCCCTATGAGCGCCTTCGCTGGCGTGTGCTCCAACGCTTTGGCGCGCTTCCGACGGAGGAGCGGGCCAAACAGATGAAGGCGCGGGACTATCTCTGGTGCGCCCTCCACCTGGCGCTGGACCGGGAGGAGGAGCTGGCACGGCTGTGTCCCGCCTGCCGACGGGAGGCGGCGGAGGAGCGGTGCCCGGCCTGCGGCGCGCTCCGGACAGAGACGGCGGCGGGGCAGAACGCGGCCTTTGACGAGGCGCGGTTTGAACGCCTGAAACGGGGGGAGAGCGGTTGACGGACTATATCGCGGTATTGCTGGCACAGCAGGAGGAGCAGGAACAGGGCGAGGCCCCGGAGCTGGAGACCGGCCCCCTGACGGTATGGCTGGAGGAGAATACGCGGCCCGCAGAGGCCGCAGCAGCGCGGCGCAGAGTGGAGCAGGACGAGGCCGGCGCGTGTGCCGGACCGGGTGCGGTGATAGGGAACCGATATGTGCCGGAGGCCCCGGTCGGGGACTCCGGCGGACAGCCATCGGACCGGGGAGCGAAGCAGTGGGCAGACGGCCTCCAGACCGCTGGTGCGGTGGAGACGGCGGGAAAAACGGGGGAGCGGACGGCTCAACCGGCCCGGCCGGAGCACACCACAGAATACCGGAGCGGGTCAGGGGTGGCCTGGCTCGACGGTCTGGTGCGCAGGAGCATGGAGCGGGAGTGGAGCGGCGGAACGGAGAGGCGGGTGGTGACGGTGGAGCAGTACGGCGGAGCGGTGGGCGCTCCGGCGGAGGCCGAGGCGCTGGACCGGCTGTTTCGCCGGGACGCCCGGCGGTATGATGGGGGGTTCCGGCTGCTGTGAGATTGGCTTCCATGCGGTACAAGGACTATGTATGGCCCCACAACCCGCGGGTTTACACCATTGAGTATAAACGGACCATGGGTGCGCGGAAGGTGCCCTTCGGGCGCTACCACCTCCAGGATCTGGGCCCCGCCCAGCGGGTCATGCGGGGCGAGGGGGAATTCGTGGGCGAAGGGGCCTACGGGGAGTTTAAGAAGCTGGCTACCGTGTTCTACGCCGGGGGACCGGGGCTGCTGATTCACCCGGTTTGGCAGACCTCCAACGCCTACTTTGTGGAGCTCTCACTCCGGCAGGAGCCCAGGGCGGACTATGTGGGGTATTCCTTTGCTTTCTGGGAGGGATACGACGGACACAGCACCGGCGTACAGGTGACCGGGGGCGGAGGAGAACCGGAGACAGGCCCGGCCGCCGGTACGGCGGGGGAGCGGCGGCACACGGTGCGCCGGGGGGAGACCCTGTGGGGGATCGCCCGGGATTACAGCCTCAGCCTGACCGAGCTGATCGCCCTCAATCCCCAGATTAAAAATCCAAACCTGATTCTGGCAGGGGAGGAGGTGCGCCTGGCGTGATGCGGGGAGAACTGCTGTGCTGGGATGGGCGGCGCATCCGCCTGCCAGACGCGGTGGAGTGGCGGTTTCAATACGGCTGCGGCACGCCCTGCGACAGCTTTCAGATCACCTGCCTGTGGGAGCCGGACAGCGGGAACGACCTGGCCGAGGCGGTGAGCTTTACGGCGGAGGAGAACGGGGAACGGCTCTTCACCGGCGTGGTGGACGAGTGCGAGCGGGGCTGGGACACCGCGGGGGGCACCCTTACCGTGGCGGGCCGGGGAATGGCCGCCCGCCTGCTGGACAACGAGGCGCTGGGGGCAGACTACCAGGTGGCCACTGTTGAGGATATCCTGCGGGACCACGTGGCCCCCTACGGCATTGAGATCGTGCGGGGGGCGGAGCTGCCGCCGGTGCCGGGCTTCTCGGTGGACGCGGGGAGCAGCGAGTGGCAGGTGGTCTATGAATTCTGCCGCTATTACGGGGGAATTGCCCCCCGGTTTGACCGGCTGGGGCGGCTGGTACTGGCCCCCTGGGAGGAGGGGCGGCGGCTGGTGCTGGGGGCGGACGCGGCGGTGACGAGCTTCCGCCTGCGGGAGCAGCGCTACGGGGTGCTCTCCGAGGTGCTGGTGCGGGACCGCACCACAGAGGAGGTTCAGCGGGTGGCGGACGAGGACTTCCTGCGCCGGGGCGGCCGGTGCCGCCGTGTGCTCACCATGCCGGGAAAGAGCAGCTATCAGGCCATGCGCTATTCCGGGGCCTATCAACTGGCCCGCGCCCGGGAAGAGCTGCGGCAGGCAGAGCTGGAGCTACCGGAGGCCTTTGCCGCGTGGCCGGGGGAACTGGTGGAGCTCAACCTGGCCAAGGGGACGGGACGGGGCCTCTGGCGGGTACGGGAGAGCGTATGCGGCCTGAAGGCGGCGGGAACCTACACCCGGCTGACGCTGGGGGAGCCATAGCGGAGGAGTGGTTTTATGTGGATTTCGGAGCAGGGGCGGAGAAGGGCAGAGCCGGACGGAACAGCACTGGTGGGCCGGGTCACCTTGCCCGGCGACCCGGCCGGGGTGTATCTGGCTGGAGAGCGGCGGGAGCTGCCCGTGTTTGGCCCGGGCGGCTATGTGTGGCGGCCGGAGGAGGGCGAGCAGGTGCTGGTGCTCAAGACCGGTCAGGCGGGAGAGGCCCCCTGTGTGGCCGGCCAGGCCTGCGGGCAGGACTGGAACCTGGCGGCGGGCGAGGTGCTCATCTACAGCGGTTCGGCCTCCATTCGCATCGGCGGCGGGGGTATCCGGCTGACCGGAGATGTGCTGGTCAACGGCAAGCCGGTGCTTACAGGGGAGGGCTGAGCGTGGAACTAATGGTGCGGAACGGCGACTACGTCAGCGACGGCGCGGGTGGCTTCCTGCGGGCGGAAGGGACGGACGAGCTGCTGCAGCGGGTGTTGTGGAAGCTGTCCATCCCGCGGGGGAGCTTTCCGCTGCTGCCTGCGTTGGGCAGTGAGCTCCACCGGCTCGACCGGGCCAAGCCCGCTGAGCGGGCCGGACTGGCCCGGCAGTATGTGGCCCAGGCACTTTCCGATGAGGCGGAGCTGTCGGTGGCCGGGGTGGAGCTGTCAGCAGAGGGAGAACTGACGGTCGAGCTGGACTGGCGGGGCGAGGCGCTCCGCCTGATACTTGGGACGGGAGGCGTATGACGGGATGACGGTGGAGGAGCTCTACGGGCAGATGGTGGACACCTTTCAGCGGGAGACGGGGCTGGCGCTGGCCGGGGACGGAGACATGGCGGTGCGGCTTTACGCCGTGGCGGCCCAGCTCTACGCCCTGTATGTGCAGGCTGACTGGGTGGGACGGCAGTGCTTCCCCCAGACGGCCCAGGGGGACTACCTGGACAAGCATGCTCAACTGCGGGGGCTGGAGCGCCGGGCGGCCACAGCGGCGGTCGGGGTGCTCTCCTTTGAGACGGACCATCCGCCGGAGGCCGATCTGAGCATCCCGGAGGGGACGGTATGCATGACGGCGGCCCAGGTGCGCTTTGAGACCACCGAGGCGGGCGTTTTAAAGGCGGGGCAGACCTCCGCCCAGGTGCGGGCCAGAGCGGTGGAGCCGGGCGCGGGGGGAAATGCGGCGGCCGGGACGGTGCGGGCCATGGCGGTGGCGCCGGTGGGGGTGAGCCGGTGCACCAATCCTGAGGCCTTTTCCGGAGGACTGGATGCCGAGGGGGACGAGAGCCTGCGGGAGCGGGTGCTGGAGACCTTTCGGCGGATGCCCAACGGGGCCAACGCCGCCTTTTACCAGCAGGAGGCCCTCTCCCTTCCGGAGGTGGCGGCGGCTACCGTGGTGGCGCGGCCCCGGGGCGTGGGGACGGTGGACGTGTTTCTTGCCACGGCGGCGGGGCTGCCCGACAGCGGGCTGCTGGAACAGGTGGCGGCCCATCTGGAGGAACGCCGCGAAATCGCCGTGGATGTTCAGGTGAAGGCGCCGGAGGTAAGGACGGTGGATGTGTCAGTTCAGGTGGCGGCCCGGCCGGGGGCGGACTTTAACACCGTCCGGCAGGCGGTGGAGTCCGCCGTGCGGGGCTGGTTTGACGGGCGGCTCTTGGGGCAGAGTGTCCTGCGGGCCCAGCTGGGGGCGCTGATCTTCGGGGTGGAGGGCGTGGAGAACTACGCCCTCACCGCCCCGGCGGCCGATGTGGCGGCAGCGGTGGACGAGCTGCCACAACTGGGCACACTGACGGTAGCGGCACTGGAGGGGACGGCATGAGCTACGGGGCATACCTCAGGGAGCTGCTCCGGCCCCTGCGTATCTATGGGCTGGAGGGCACCGCCAATGGCGGTGAGCTGGAGGCCCAGGGGAAGGCGCTGGATGGGGTAGAGGCCGCCATGGAGGAGGTACAGCGGGAGATGCTGATCTGCACCGCAGAGGGACGGGGGCTGGAGGCCGTCGAGGCACTGCTGGCCCGAAAGCCGGTAGCTGCCAGTCTGGAGCGGCGGCGGGCGGCGCTGGCCGCCCTGCTGCGCATCGGCGGGGACAGCTTTACCTTGACGGCGATCAACGATAATCTAAAAGGCTGCGGTCTCAACGCCGTGGCCAGCGAGACGGAAACGCCCGGCGTTGTGGAGGTGCGGTTCCCCGATGTACCAGGCATCCCGGACGGGTTTGAATCAATGAGGGCCATCCTGGAGGATATTCTGCCCTGCCATCTGGACATACGGTATGTCTACTGGTACATCACCTGGGCCCTCATGGAGGAACGCTTTGCCACCTGGGGAGACATTGAGAAGCTGGGGCCCACCTGGGAGGAGCTGGAGAAGATGGTGCGGGACTAGCCTGCCTGTCGCGTAAAAATGCCTGGAACCATGCGGTTCCAGGCATTTTTTGCTTGAAAGGGGGCTCACCAGTGCTCCAGAAGATAGGGAACAGCCGGGACAGGGCGATCAAAAAAACGGGCGAGGGCCTGCTCCAGCTCCTCCGGGGAGAGGGTGCCCTGGGGCTCCGGCCTGCCGTCCGCGCCCCACGCCAGCAGGCCGATGCCGGCGGCCCAGTAGAGGGAGTCGTCCGCCCAGGGAGAGATCCCCTCAAAGTCGTTACAGGCGGCCACTCCGCTGGGCAGAAAGGTGTCCCGCCCCAGGTGGACGGCGTAGCGGCGGAGCAGGACGGCGGCCTCCTCGCGGGTGATGGGGCGGTCAGGGACAAAAAGTGTGCCGCCGGTGCCCCGCACGATCCCAAGATCATAGGCCCAGGCTACAGCCGTGGCACCGGGGGAGTTGGGATTCACATCGGAGAAAGGGCCGTTGGCATCGTAGGGGACAGCACCCGAGCAGGTCCATAGGGCGGCCACAAACTGGGCACGGGTGACCGGGGACTGGGCCGCTGCCGCCGCAGGGAGCAGCAGGGTGAGGAGCAGGAGTGCAGGAATGAGCTGTCTCATGGCATATCCTCCTTTGGGTATAGCATACCATATACTGGAAGAATATGCCGTCGAAGGAAGGGGCTAGTCGCAGAAGGCCACAAGTTCGCCGTCGGTGTCGTAGCCCCGACAGGAGAGCAGGAGGATAGAGCTGCGGGAGGCAGCCCCGGGGGAATAAAACCGTATGGACAGGGAGGGGCCGGACCACACTCCGTCCCCGGCGGGGGAGAGCCAGGCGGTGACGCCCCGCTCCGCCAGGGCGGCGGCGGGGGCGTCCCGCTCCTCATCTCCCACCCAGACTGCCGTTACCTCCACCTGCGCCACCCGGGGATCGTCGGACACGGCCACGGGTGTAAACTCAGACCAGGTCTCGCTGTCGAGGGAGCCCTCTTGAAACACGTCGTAGTAGTCCAGTCCGGCGGGGAAAGCCCAGATCGCCTCCCCCCAGCGGGATGGGGTGATGTCCATTATGGCCTCTGACCGCCACAGTAGACCAGCGGTTCGCTCCAACTCCATGAGGGTAAAGGAGTCCCCGGCCCGGCGTACCGCCCAGGCGTCTGCTTTGCCGAACCACACGCCGTTCTCGTAGCGAAGGGGGCCGGAGGCGGAGGTGGTACCGTGGGGGAGGAACCGGGCGGTCTCCGCCTGGCGGCAGGCCAACCCCTGGGTGGGCATGGGCCGCCCTATGGAGAGCCATAGCACCCACAGCCCGCCCAGTAGTACCAGGGCGCTGAGGGCCAGACAGAGGCGTGGAAAGATGTAAAAGCGGAATCGGCTCACAGCGGCGGCACCTCCTCGGCCAGGGCGGCGGTGAAGGAGATCTCCTCACCCGCCGCGGAGACAGTAATGGTGAACACCCGGGCCCCGGGGGTGGGGTCAGCGATGTACAGCCAGCCGGAGGCACCCAGCAGATAGTCCTCCCCGGAGCGGAGGGAGCAGGGGCCGGAGCCGCCGGCGTCGTCGGTGTATGAGGCATCCGCCTCATACACCAGGGGCACGGGCAGCCAGGGGCGGCGGGCCGTGACAGTGAGAGGAACCTGAAGCTGGTACTCCTCTTTCACACCGCTGCTGAGCTCCCAGCGGACATGAACCAGTCCGGCCCGGCCAGCGGAGGCAAAGGTATACGCCCCCAGCACACCGCCACCGGCAGCGGCGCCCTTCAGTACCAGGGAGTCCCCCGTGTCATAGGACAGTTCCGGCGGCTGGGGAACCACCCCGGCCAGGGCGAAGAGGCCGCTGTCCCGATTGAGTCCCAAAAGAATACCCAGAAACAGGGCCAGCAGTCCGACGGCCAGAAAGAGGCGAGATACCCGAGGGAGCGTGGGGGGATGGGTTTGATCCAGCGCGTGACCTAGGGCGTAGGGATTGCCCATGGCGGTCACGGCCTGGGCGGCAGCCTCCTCGGGAGACAGGCCCCGCGCCTCCAGAGCAGCAGCGTGATCCTCCAGATGGGCGGTCAGCTCGGCAGAGACCGGCCCCCGTGCCGCCTTCCAGCGGAGCATCTGACACACTTTCTGACAGAAGTCCTCAAATTGGAGATTTGCCATGGAATCACCTCATTCCATTGGGGAGAAGTCATAGTTCGCCCAAAGGCTTGGCACGGGGGACTCATACACCAGATTTCCGGCCGTATCATAACCCCGGAGACGGATGGATTGAAAGGGATCGTCCACCGGCACCCAGGCCGAACCGTCACAGGGAAAGAGAAAGCAGTGTTCCACCGCCTCCCGCCGGAGGGTACGCAGCTGCTGCGGGGACGAGCTGGTTTCTGAGAAGCCCGCCACGTAGTCCAGCTCCATGGTCACAATCTGCGGATCGCTGGAGAGCACACAGAGGAAGCTGTGAGCCATCCCGGCGTCCTCGAACAGAAGGGTTATGGGGAGCGCGTCGTCCGGCTGAACTGCGTTGAACCGGACGGGCTCCCAGAAGGGCCCCGCCCGCCGCAGGGTTCCCACGGCGTACCAGCCGTCCCACCGGAGGACGGCATAGGCGGTATCACGGTCTTCCGGGGGAGACGACCAGGCGACAACGCGGCCGCCCTCAAAAAAGTTTGCCTTTTGAAGCGCCCAGAGGGCCTGACTCCGGGTGAAGTAGGGGAAGCCCCAGGCCAAAAGCAACACCAGCGGGCACAGCAGCAGGAGGCAAACGTCCCGCAGGATGCGCTTTTTCCGCAGGGCGGGGGTGGGCAGGTTAGCCATGGGCTTTCTCCTCTCTCAGCGGAATGGTGAGGCGCGCTTCGACGGCGCCGAAGGGGTCGAGCAACAGGGTAATGGTCTCCGCCTTCAGATCGACCTGGCAGATAGAGAGCTCATAGTAGCGCACAGGGAGGGGGGAGGCGCCCGGAAGCGGCCCTCCGTGCAGGTAACGCCCGGTGAGAAACGGGCGGTTCTGGAACTGCGGATATTCGTTGCCCCGGTCATCCTCCGCGCGGAGCAGTGCCCCGGCGTTGGGGGGCGGAAGCCAGGGGTTGCGCCAGGAGACCCGGAGCAGACAGTCCAGCCGGAGGCCGGTATGGGTGTCCAGCAGAATCACGCGCTCCACGGAGAAGCGGTAGTCCGCCCCCTGGTACACCGCCTGGGGCTCCAGCTCTCCCGCCGCCTGGGGAAAGCTCCTGTGCGTCTGAAGCCACTCCGCCTCCGCCTGGGAGGGGAGGCGGAGGGAGGAGGTGCTGTGCAGCAGAGAATAAGCTGCCGTCAGGATGGACAAAAGCAGGAGCGTCCAGACCGCCGCCCGGAACCAGATCTGGAACCACCCCAGGAAGGGGCTGTGGCTCTTGTCCAGCTCTTTTCCGATTTCCTCCGGATCGCCCATGGCGTCCACGGCCTGCTGGACGGCTACGTCGGAGGGAAAGCCCCGCGCCTCCAGGGCGGCGGCGTGATCCTCCAGATGGGCGGTGAGCTCCGCCGTGATGGCGGCGTGATCGGGGGAGAAGCGGACGTGCGCGCACACCCTGGAGCAGAAGCGGTCGACATGGTCGCGGTTCACGGAGTCACCACCTTCAAATGGGAGTCGAGGATCGGGTATTCCAACCAGCGGGCGGGATAGGGAGACTCGTAGAGCAGCTTTCCGTCCGCGTCATAGCACCGGACGCGGAAGCAAGCAGAGGGAGAGGCATTTAGGGGGAGGCCATGGTAGGGATCCTCCAGGGTGAAGAAAAAGCACTGATCTTCCGGCGCCTCCCGGCGGGCGGTCTTCAAGCGGAGCGGGAGATCGAAGCCTGAGAGATAGTCCACCTCCACGGCGACGACATCCGGGCCGCCGGACACCACCGTCAGCTCCTGACCGCGGCCGCCGAACGCGGGGGAAGCCAGAATGGCCAGGGGGGCCTCGCCGTCCGGACAGGCCGCGGTCAGCGCGCCGGGGCGCCAGAACAGGCCGTCCCGCTCCACGCTGCACCAGGCGAACCAGTCCCCGTCGCGGACGATGTAGTACCGTAACGGGGGCATGCCCTCCTGCTGGGGGCTGAACCGGGCAATGACCTCCCCGGGGCCGAAGGCGTACCGCTCTTGGGTGGCGGCCAGAGCGCCCTGGGCGGTGAGAAAGGGAAAGTCCAGCACCAGCAGCAGTGCCGCCAGCAGGAGAGGCAGAAGGACGGCGCACACGGCCGTCCGGCGCTTCCGACGGGCGGGGTTAGTGGGGCGCCTAGCCATAGAGACCGCCTCCTTCCAGAGGGATGGTCAGCCACAGCACATCCTCTCCATAGCGGTCAAAATGGAGGGTGATCTCGGTGGCCGCCGGGTCAATGTTGGATACTCCCATGTCGTAGTAAGTGGCGAAGGGATAGGCAGCGGCGTAGTTCCCGGAGGATCTGCCCATATACACGCGGAACGCGCCCTGGTCGCTCAAAGCCTGATGTTCCTCCATGGAATAATAGTGGTTGCCCAGGTCGTCCTCCGCCCAGATCCCCTCCCGGAGTTGGGGCTCCTGCCGCCAGGGGTTGGGGTGGGCGATCCTCAGCAGATAGGACACCTTCTGGCCCTCCTCCCACTGCTCCACCACCGCCCGGGGGATGGAGAAGGTGTAGCCCCGCCAGGTCCACGTCCTGTCCGGCGCGAAGTCGGCGGTCACATGCTCCCTGTCCGACGGGCCCCAACTGCGGAGCCGCTGGATGTCAGCGGCCTGATTGTGTACGCGCTCCGCCTGGGGCAGAGCCAGCACCAGCACCGAGGCCGCCAGAATACACACCGCCCGCACGAACCAGATCTGGAGCCAGCCAAAGAGGGGATTGTGGATGGAGTCCAGCCAGCGGCCCAGCTCTTCCGGATTCCCCATGGCCTCCACCGCCCGGCGCTCCGCCTCCCACAGCGTCATGTCCGGGTGTATCTCCAGAATGGCGTCTTTATGGTCCTCCAAGTGAGCGGTGAGCTCCGCCGTGATGGCCTCGTGGTCCGGCCGGAAACGGACGTACATGCATACGTGGTCGCAGAACTGGCTGATGGTGCGGTGGGGGGCCGCCGCCGGGGCGCTCATGCCAGGGCCGGACTGGTTCCGGCCAGAATGGCGTTGACGGTATGGGTAAATTCCACCCACTCCTCCTTCTTTTCGTCCAGCAGGCGCAGGCCCTTGCGGGTGATGCGGTAGTATTTCCGCATCCGGCCCGTGGGGGCCTCTTTTTCGTAGGACTTCACCGCTCCGTCCTTCTCCAGTGTGTGGAGGATGGGGTAGAGGGTGCCCTCCTTGAGCGTAAAGGTGTGGTCGCTCCGCGCCTCCAGCTCGGCGATCATCTCATAGCCATATTTGTCCCCGGAGGAGAGCAGGGAGAGTACCAGAAGGGTGGTGGAGCCGGAGAGCAGGTTCTTGTCCGCCTTTTTCATGGGAAGCCTCCTTATACGCAACATACCTCGGCGATCTAGGTGTATTTTACCTAGATCGCCGAGGTATGTCAAGGGGGGTCAGCGCACTTGATTGCGGAGCGTGCGGCCCTCCACATAGCGCCGCAGGTTGTCCAGGAAAATAGCCTTGATGCGCTCCAGCGTGGCCTCCATGTGGTTATAGCCCCCGGCGGTGTGGGGGGTGAGGAGGAGGCTGGGGGCCTCCCAGAGGGGGTGTCCCGGGGGCAGAGGTTCCGGATCGGTAACGTCCAGTCCCGCGCCCAGCAGGCGGCCGGAGCACAGCACCTCCGCCAGGGCGGTGCAGTCCACGGCGCTCCCACGGCCCGCGTTGAGCAGTACCGCGCCGGGCCTCATAGCCAGCAGCCGGGCCTTGCTCATCAGGCCCGCAGTCTCAGGGGTGTGGGGGAGGGCCAGTGCCACCACATCGGCCTGGGGGAGTAGGCCATCCAGCGCACCCAGACCGTAAATCTCGTCAAAGCCCTCTACCGGGCAGCCCGCGCTCCGGCGCAGCCCAATAACCCGCTGTGCCCCCAGGGCGCGGACCAGCCGGGCAAAGTGGCGGCCGATATCGCCGGCACCGGCCACCAGCACGGTTTTGCCCGCCAGGGAGCCAACGGGTCCAAGATCCGCCCAGATATGGGCCCTCTGCTGGTCCCGGTAGGCGGGCAGGCGCTTATAGATGGCCAGGAGCATGGCCAGCATGTGTTCAGACACGGCTGGGCCGTAGGCTCCCACGGCGGAGGTGAGGCGCACGCCCTCCGGCAGAACGCCGGGGACCAGATAGGGGTCCACCCCCGCGTTCCAGCTCTGCACCCATTTCAGGTTGGGAAAGGTCTTGAGCTGATCGGGGGGGACATAGCCAAGCAGAATGGTGGTGCGCTCCCGCCACTCCTGGGGGATGCTGCTGGCTCCCCCGCGGTCATTGGTGGGGAGAAAGAGATGCTCAGACTCCGGCGCGGCGGCCTGAAAGGCCGCCTTCTGTGCGCCGGTGAGGGGGAGCAGGTGGAGAATGGTTTCCATGGTTTGGGCCTCCTTGAAAAAGCGGTTGCAGGCGGTGGAAAAGGGGCCGGTCGTCAGACCGGCCCCCTGCGCTTACTTTATGGTGATAAGCAGCAGCTCGCCGGCCTTGACAGAGCCGCTCGCTCCCACACAAGCGTGGCTTATGTGGGGGACCCATTGTAGGGTTCCAATGATCGCGGGGCGGAAGTGAATCCCGCCCCGCTCCGCCGCATGAGCGGCGGCTCGCCAGGCGGCAGCGCTCTGCGTGGATTGGGCCGGCATTACTTTATGGTGATGAGCAGCTCGCCGGCCTTGACAGAGCCGCCCTCTTTGATGAGAACCTGCTCCACGGTACCCGCCATGCGGGCCACCACGCTCGTCTCCATCTTCATGGCCTCGATAACGGCCAGCACCTGGTTCTCCTCCACCGCGTCTCCGGGCTTGACGCAGATCTTGGACACCATGCCGGGGATGGAGGCCCCCGCCTGGCTCTTGTCGGAGGGATCGGCCAGCGTAACGTGCTTCACCTGTGCCTCGGCGTTCTTGTCGGGCACCGCCACCTCGCGGCGCATGCCGTTGAGCTCGAAGTGGACGTTGCGGGTGCCGTCCTCGTTGAGATCGCCCAGCCCCAGGTATTTGATGACCAGGGTCTTGCCGTCCTCGATGTTGATCTTGTTGGTCTCGCCCAGGGCCATGCCGTTGAAGAACACATGGCTGCCCATGCGCATGATGTAGCCGTACTCCTGCCGGTGGCGGAAGAACTCCTCCACCACCTTGGGGTAGAGGCACCAGGAGATGATGTTCTGCTCCGACGCGCCGGGGTAGAACTTCTCCACCTCCCGCCGGGCGGCGGCGAACTCGACGGGCTCCAGCAGCTCACCGGGGCGGCAGGTGATGGGCTCCTCACCCTTGAGCACCACCTTCTGCAAGTCCTCGGGGAAGCCCCAGGCGGGCTGGCCCATCATGCCCTTGAAGTAGCTCACCACGCTGTCGGGGAAGGTGAGGGCCTCTCCGCGCTCCACGATGTTCTCGGGGGTCAGCTCGTTCTGCACCATGAAGATGGCCAGATCGCCCACCATCTTGGAGGAGGGCGTCACCTTCACAATGTCGCCCAGCATGTGGTTGACCTTGACGTACATCTCCTTGACGTCCTCGAATTGGTGGCCCAGGCCCAGGCTCTCCACCTGGCTCTTGAGGTTGGTGTACTGGCCGCCAGGCATCTCGTAGCGGTAGATATCGGTGGAGGGGTTCTTGATGCCCGCCTCAAACTGGCTGTAGCGCAGGCGCACGTCCGCCCAGTAGTCGGAGAGGGTCTGGAGCTTTTCGGGGGCGAGTCCGGTGTCCCGCTCCTGGCCCTGGAGGGCGGTGACCACCGCGTTCAGGGAGGGCTGGCTGGTGGTGGAGGACATGGAGTCGATGGCGCAGTCCACAATATCCACCCCTGCCTCGGCGGCCATCAGATAGGCGGCCACCTGGTTGCCCGAGGTGTCGTGGGTGTGCAGGTGGATGGGCAGGCCCACCTCGTTTTTCAGGGCAGTGACCAGCTTCTTGGCCGCGTAGGGCTTGAGGAGGCCGGACATGTCCTTGATGCACAGCAGATGGGCGCCCCGCTTCTCCAGCTCCTTGGCCATGTCCACGTAGTATTTGAGGGTATATTTATCCCGCTTGGGGTCGAGAATGTCACCGGTGTAGCACAGGGTGGCCTCGCACAGCTTGCCCTGCTGGAGCACCTCGTCTATGGCTATCTCCATGCCGGGAATCCAGTTCAGGGAGTCGAAGATACGGAATACGTCGATGCCGCTCCGGGCTGACTCCCGGATAAAGGCCCGGATGAGGTTGTCGGGGTAGTTGGTGTAGCCTACGGCGTTGGCCCCCCGCAGGAGCATCTGGAAGGGGATGTTGGGGATCTTCTCCCGCAGCAGGCGCAGCCGCTCCCAGGGGGACTCATGGAGGAAGCGGTAGGCCACGTCGAAGGTGGCGCCGCCCCACATCTCCAGGGAGAAGCAGTCGTTGAGGATCTCTGCCGTGCCCTCGGCGGCCTTGAGCATGTCGCGGGTGCGCACCCGGGTGGAGAGGAGGGACTGGTGGGCGTCCCGCATGGTGGTGTCGGTGATGAGCAGCTTCTTCTGTCCCAGCACCCAGTCCCGCACCGCCTCTGGCCCCTTCTCATCCAAAAGCTGCTTGAGGCCGGTGCACTTGGGCGGGGTGTGCTCGTAGGGCGGGAAGCGGGGAATGTCGAACTGGGCCCGCTCAGCGGAGGGGTTATCCACCTGTATCTGGGCGATGTACTTGAGCAGCTTGGTGGCACGGTCGCGGCCCACGTCGATGTCGAAGAGCTCGGGAGTCTCGTCAATGAACTTGGTGTGGCACGCCCCGGCCCGGAAGGTGGGGTGGGCCAGAATGTTGGTGACGAAGGGGATGTTGGTCTTGACGCCGCGGACATGCTCCTCGCTGATGGCCCGCATGGCCTTGCGGCACACCCCCTCGAAGGTGTTGTCCCAGGAGGTGACCTTGACCAGCAGGGAGTCGTAGTAGGGGGAGATCTCCGCGCCGGTGAAGGCGTTGCCGCCGTCCAGACGGACGCCGAAGCCGCCGCCGGAGCGGTAGGCGGTGATCCTGCCGGTGTCGGGGGCGAAGTTGTTGGCCGGATCCTCGGTGGTCACCCGGCACTGGAGGGCGTAGCCGTTCATGTGCACCGCGTCCTGGCTGGGGATGCCGATCTCCGGGGTGGACAGGGGGTGGCCCTCGGCGATGAGGATCTGGGCCCGTACCAGGTCTACGCCGGTGACCATCTCGGTGACGGTGTGCTCCACCTGGATGCGGGGATTCATCTCGATAAAGTAGTGGTTCCCGCTCTTGTCCACCAGGAACTCCACCGTGCCGGCGGAGACGTAGCCCACGTGGCGGGCCACCTTTACCGCGTCCTCATAAAGCTTCTGCCGGGTGGCCTCGGGCACGCTGAAGGCGGGGGCGAACTCCACCACCTTCTGGTAGCGGCGCTGGAGGGAGCAGTCCCGCTCGAACAGGTGAACCACATTGCCGTGCTTGTCGCCCAGAATCTGCACCTCAATGTGCTTGGGCTCCACCAGGTACTTCTCGATGAAGATGTCCTCGTTGCCGAAGGCCTTTTTGGCCTCGCTCTTCACCAGGTCAAAGGCGGGAATGACCTCCTCCGGTGTGTCGCAACGGCGCATCCCCCGGCCGCCGCCGCCGCCGGCCGCCTTGAGGATGATGGGGAAGCCGTATTCGACGGCCTTTGCAAGGGCCTCCTCCCCGTCCTTCAGGGGACGGTCGGAACCGGGGATGGTGGGCACGCCGCAGGCGTGGGCAATGGCCTTGGCGGTCAGCTTGTCGCCCATCTGGGCCAGAATTGTGGAGGAGGGGCCGATGAAGGTGATGCCCGCCTCCTCGCAGGCCCGGGCGAAGTCGGCGTTCTCGCTCAAAAAGCCGTAGCCGGGGTGGATGGCGTCCACGTTGCGGCGGCGGGCCAGATCGATGATGGAGGGGATATCCAGATAGGCGCCCAGGGGGGACTTGTTCTCACCGATGAGATAGGCCTCGTCCGCCTTGGTGCGGAAGAGGGAAAAGGTGTCCTCGTTGGAGTACATGGCCACCGTGTGCAGGCCCAAATCGTAGCAGGCCCGGAACACGCGGATGGCGATCTCGCCCCGGTTTGCCACCAGGACTTTGTTAAACTTGCATTCCGCCATGCTGTCCTTCCTTCCTGAATCAAATGAGTCCGATCGCGTCAAACAGACACCGTTCGGCATGCGGCGGCTCACCGGCCGCCAGGGCCCCGCCGCCGGGGCGTGCGGGGAAATGCGATGTTAAGACTGATTATAGCAGTAAGGCGGCTTTTTTGCAAGCGATTTTATGAACGGTTGCAAAACTTGGCGACACGCACAGGAAATTCAACCGGCCGGTTTTGTATTTGGCGGTTTCGCCGTCGGGGGGAAGGGGCCTTGCCACTGTCTGGGAAATATGCTACACTAAGACCTCACAGAGGAGAGGAGGGAGCATCCATGGCGCTGCGGCTTGGCGACGGGGTGGAGCGGCTGCCCGGCATCGGGCCGGCCCGGGCCAGGAGCCTGGAGAAGCTGGGGCTGGCCACGGTGGAGGATCTGCTGCGCTACTTTCCCCGGGACTATGAGGATCGCCGCCGGTTTTCCACCGTGGCGGCGGCCCCGGTGGACACTCCGGTGTGCCTGGAGCTGCTGGTGGCGGAGCCACCCCACCTCTCCCGCATCCGCAAGGGGCTGGAGCTGGTGAAGGCCCGCCTGGTGGACGACACCGGCAGCGTCACCGCCACCTTCTTTAACCAGTCCTATATGAAGGACGCCCTGCGCACCGGCGAGACGTACGTCGTCTACGGCCGGGTGGAGGGCCCGCCGGGGCGGCGTCAGATGACCAACCCGGTGTGTGAGCGGGCGGACAGGGCCCGCTTCACCGGCCGTATCCTGCCCATCTATCCCCTGACCCGGGGGATCTCCAACAACCTGCTGGCGGGGCTGACCCTCCGCTGCGTGGAGGAGTGCGCCGGGCAGATGGAGGAGACGCTTCCCGCCGGACTGCGGCGGGAGCACGCCCTGGCCGCCGCCGAGTTTGCCTGCCGGAACATCCACTTCCCCCGGGACGAGGAGGCCCTGGAGCTGGCCCGGCGGCGGCTGATCTTCGAGGAGCTGTTCTGCCTGGCCTGCGGCATGGCCCTGCTGCGCACCCGGCGCACCTGTGCGGAGGGCGTCCCCTTTTCCACACCGCCGGTGGAGGAATTCCTGGCGCTGCTCCCCTTCTCCCTCACGGCCGCCCAGCGGCGGGCCATGGAGGAGGTGGCGGTCGACACCGCCTCCGGCGCGCCCATGAACCGGCTGGTGCAGGGCGATGTGGGCTCGGGCAAGACCATGGTGGCGGCCTACGGGGCGTGGCTGGCGGCGAAGAACGGCGGCCAGTGCGCCCTGATGGCCCCCACGGAGCTGCTGGCCGAGCAGCACTTCCGCTCCCTGGCCCCGCTGCTGGGGCGGGCAGGGGTGCGGGTGGGCCTGCTCACCGGCTCGGTGAAGGGGAAGGCCCGGAAGGAGCTCTACGCCGCCCTGGCGGCGGGGGAGGTGGATCTGGTGGTCGGCACCCACGCCCTGCTGAGCGAGGGGGTGGTGTTTTCCGACCTGGCCCTGGCCATCACCGACGAGCAGCACCGCTTCGGGGTGGCCCAGCGCGCGGCCCTGGCCGCCAAGGCCGGGCGGACGCCCCACGTGCTGGTCATGTCCGCCACCCCCATCCCCCGCACCCTGGCCCTCATCATCTATGGGGATCTGGAGGTGTCGGTGATCGACGAGCTGCCCCCCGGCCGCACGCCGGTGGAGACCTATGTGGTGGGGGAGGACAAGCGGCAGCGGATGTATCGCTTCGTGCGGAAGCTGGTGGGCCAGGGGCGGCAGGCCTATCTGGTCTGCCCCGCCGTGGAGGAGGGGGAGGAGTCCCCGGGAGAACCCGGCGGGGAGGGCCTCAAGGCGGCCGTCCCCTATGCTGAACACCTCAAAAGCGAGGTGTTCCCCGACCTGCGGGTGGGGCTGGTGCACGGAAAGATGAAGGCCAGGGACAAGGACGCGGCGATGACCGCCTTCGCGGCGGGGGAGCTGGACGTGCTGGTGTCCACCACCGTCATCGAGGTGGGGGTGGACGTGCCCAACGCGGCGCTGATGGTGGTGGAGAACGCCGACCGCTTCGGCCTGAGCCAGCTCCACCAGCTCCGGGGCCGGGTGGGCCGGGGAAAGCACCAGTCCTACTGTGTGCTGATGACCAGCACCCACAGCGCCGAGAGCCGGGAGCGGCTGCGGGTGCTGGCGAAAACCGCCGACGGCTTCCGCATCGCGGAGGAGGACTTGAAGCTGCGCGGCCCCGGCGACTTTTTCGGCCAGCGGCAGCACGGCCTGCCCCAGCTTGGCATCGCCGATCTGGCGGCGGACATGCGGGTGCTCAAGGAGGCCCAGCAGGCCGCCCAGAAGCTGCTGGAGGCCGATCCCGGCCTATCCCGGCGGGAGCACGCACCGCTGCTGGGCCGGGTGCGCCGCCTGTTTGCCCAGCACGGTGACATGTTCAACTGAGCGCCCCGCCAGGGGGCGGAGAATCACATGAAAAGGAGTAAGACGTATGATTTCCATTCGAGAGATGACCGCGGCGGACGAGGGGGCCGTCATGGAGATGGTGGACCGGTTCTACCACAGCCCGGCGGTGGAGCATGAGGTGGACCCGGCCGTTCTCCGCCGGTCCTTTCAGGCGGCGGTGGACCCGGCCGAGCCGCTGATCCAGGGCCTGGTGCTGGAGGAAGACGGCCGCCCGGTGGGCTACCATTATATGTGCATCGGCTATTCCGCTGAGGTAGGCGGGCGCTACCTGCTGCTGGATGAGCTCTACCTGGCTCCCGAGTGCCGGGGCAAGGGCTACGGCGAGCAGGTGATCCGCTGGGCCATGGAGCAGCACCCTGAGTGCGCCCGCTACCGCCTGGAGGTCACCGGGGAGAACCGGGCCGCCCGGCTGTATGAGCGGATGGGCTTCCGCTATCTGGACTACAAGCAGATGGTCATTGACCGGTAAAAAGGAGTGTTTGGTATGACGAGGATGGAAGAGACCGAGGCCCTGCGGGCCCGGACGGACGTACACTACAACTGCTGCCAGTCGGTCTTGGTGCCCTTCGCCGATTTGTGCGGCCTGGATAAGGAGACAGCCTTCAAGCTGGGGGCCAACTTCGGCTCCGGCATGCGCCATGGCTCCACCTGCGGCGCGGTGACCGGCGCACTGATGGTGTTGGGGCTGGCGGGCAAGGGGGCCGATGAGGCCACCGCGCTGATGCGCCGGTTCCGGGAAAAAAACCAGGTCCTGGACTGCGCCAATCTGCTCCGGCTGGCCAAGGAGCGGGGGGAGGAGCGCAAGTGCCACTGCGACCGGATGGTATACGAAGCGGTGGAGCTTCTGGAGGACTTGCTGAAATAAGACGATCGGGCACCGGCTGCTGGCCGGTGCCCGATAACGTAAGGGCCTTATTGCAGGGTGAGGACGACGGGGACTTCAAAGGTGGTGCGGCGGGAGGCAAAGAGTTCCATGGAGATGACGTCCCAGTAGCAGTGCTCAATGGTGTACTCTTCAACGAAATACCCCTCGGGAATGGGCGTTTCATAGGGGGTGTTCCGCCAGAGAATGTCACTGGCATAGGTGCTGTGGCCGCCGGTATTCTTTACCGTGCCGTCAGGGGTGCGATAGAAGCCGGTGCCCAACTGGTAGAAGTTCAGGTTCGTCTCGCTGCTGGCGGGAGGCATGGGGGCCAGGAAAGCCACCTGGGCTGTGGTATCGTCCAGGCGGATAGCGCTGATCTCCATGCCCCCCGGCATGGGTTCCAGGGCCTCCCCTGTTTTCAGGCTGACAGTGATAAACTTCTGACTCTTCTCCAGCCACTCTGCCTTGGTGATGTGCAGGGTGAGGGAGTCCGGATCGCTGAAATAAGGGCTCTCGAACAGGTAGGAGTCCCCCATGGCGGTCAGGCCGCTGGCGGAGCCCTTCTCATAGCGGTTGCCCTTCTTGTCCTCCAGATAGAAGTCCAGACTCTGGAGCTCCTCTGCGTTGTCTGGGTCCTGCTCCAGATTTAGCCGGGCGTGGGTGGGGTAGAGCTCCAGATCCACAATCCGGATGTTGTTGCCGTCCAGCTCCAGCCAGCGGTTCACCTCCACCGTGCGGCCTTGGCCCCGGAACCGCTGATCCAGGGGGAGGTCGAAGGTGACCACGGCGTCCGCCGTCCATTCCCCGGCATCGGTGACATCGGGTATGTGGGCCTGCACCTCGCAGGTCAGGCGTAGGGACTCCGGAAGCTGGGACTCCTCCTCCCCGTTAAAGGCCACGGTGATGGCGTTGGACAGCTCCCCGGGGGCCACGCTGTCCATCAGGACGGAGCAGCCCTCCAGCCTTTCTCCGTCGGGGGTGGTGAACGTTGCCCGGGGCATAAAGAACGTGGCCTCCTCCGGCCCGGAGACGGACAGGAAGAGCATCAGCCCGCCCTGGTCGGCCATCAGGTACTCCAGATGGACGGTGATGCCGTTGTCCGTGGCGCTCTGACCGATATACTGCACATAGTCGTTTTCCACAGCGGCCTTGAGGCTGGGAGAGAAGGCCACGGCGGCGGCCAGCTCCTTGAGCACGGGCACTTTGCCGCAGGCCAGGGCGAAGGGGGTGGACAGGTTCACCAGGAGCACGAAGGCGGCAAACACCGCCGCCGCGCTCCCGGCGGGGGCGCTGATCCGCCGCCACAGCCTCCGGCGGCGGGCCCTGGCCCGGGCGCGGGCCACGGCGCCCTCCAGGGCGGGGGGGAGCTCCTCCGGTGCGTCCCGGAGGGCCTTGTATTCTTCCATGCGGTCC
>ERZ791765.376-NODE-376-length-51287-cov-5.728549_pt1 | contig 51287 bp, 50 predicted proteins | sample MGYA00509949_ERZ791765 | MGnify/ENA primary metagenome ERZ791765 (study PRJEB30046, sample SAMN00791980) | human gut metagenome | study: EMG produced TPA metagenomics assembly of the A metagenome-wide association study of gut microbiota in type 2...
TTCGTAGAATATAGTGTTCTGCGAAAATGGAAGGGTTGGAGGTAACAATGTATTGGTACGTAGCCAGATGCAAAACTGGTAGAACTAAAAAACTTGTTAGTACTTTAAACAAACAAGTGAACATGAATGCCTTTATACCTAAAAGTGAAAGATGTTTTGGTAGAGGGGAAACAGCTGAGTTTATAGTTAAGGAAATATATCCTGACTATGTATTTATCAAGAGTGATCTTGATCAAGAAGCTTTTGATGAACAATTTAAAGAGTATTTTAAAACGATTAATGGATTAGTGGATTTACTTGAGTATAAAGATACATATCCATTAACTAGTGAAGAGCAGTCTTTACTAGAAAAGTTATTAGATAATACTGATACGGTCAAACATACAAAAGGAGTTATAGTGGATCGAAGATTTGTGCCAACTGATGGTCCTTTAGTAGGTTTAGAAGATATGATCAAAAAAGTTGATAAATATAGAAGATTTGCAACATTAGATACAGAAATTCTTACTGGAAAACTACTTGTTGCGATTGATTATTAAGATGAACTGGTATGTCTTATATGTATTCAGTAATAAAACTAATAAAATACTATCTAATTTGAATCAAAGAAAAGAACTTACTGCCTTTATTCCTAAAACTGAAGTATTTCATAGGCAAGCAAAGAAAAAGACTACTAAGGATATGTTTGATAACTATATCTTTGTAAAGTCAGATTTAAAACAAAATGATTTTAATGATCTTTTATTGTCTATGAAAGATAAGAATGATGGACTGATTAAACAATTAGAGAATGCTGAAGTATCTGCTTTAAGAGAAAAAGAAATAGAGTTCTTTAATAATGTATTAGATAAAGATAATGTCGCTAGAGTATCTGTTGGTTACCAAGAAAATGGGAAGACAGTTATTGTAGAAGGTCCCCTACTACATTATCAAGATTATATCGTTAGAGTCATGAAACATCATTGTACAGCACAACTAGATTTACCTTTCTTTGATAGAAAGATTATTCTAGGAGTTGAACTTATAAGCAAGAATTAAGTGTTACTCAGGTTAACTTGATAACACATTAGTTCTGAACATAAAGTCTAGATTATTTGGGGTAAGGGGGAATTGTATCTTCTACCTCATAAATATGACTAAAACAGGCGATGAACCTGTTTTTTTATGTTCAAAAAGGAGGTATAAAGAGTGACTAAAATATTAGAAAAAATAGAATCAGAAGTGATATGTATTATTGATGATAAACAATACCAATATACAAATGGTAAAGAGGCTTATCAGCAATTAACAAACAACTATTCTATTACATCTATTAAAGCTTTTAACAATCAAATCATCTTAAACTTAAATCCAAAAGAGAATAACAAAGAACAAGATTGGCAAGAAGAATATAAGAAACAATTTGGTGAAGAACCAAGCTTTTTTTAGGGGGAGTGAAAATGAATCTATTAATCATAGGAGCAGGTGGACATGGGAGATGTTGTCTAGATATAGCTAGAGATATGAATATCTTTGATAAGATATCTTTTCTTGATGATCAAAATATTAATGAAGTTATAAATGATTGTAAAATCATTGGTTCTATTGATGAAATGAGTTCTTATTATCCCGAGTATACTCATATTCATATTGCTATTGGCAATAACAGTGTTAGAAGCAAACTGCTTTTACAAGCTAAAGAAATAGGCTATTCATTGCCTATACTACAACACTCTTCAAGTGTTGTATCAAATTATGCTTCTATTAATGAGGGAACAATTATATTTCCTCATGCAGTAATAGAACCTAATGCAACTATTGGTAAGGGATGTATTATTACTGCAAATACAACTATTAATCATGATGCAATGATCAATGATGGCTGTCTAATATATAGCAATTCTATAATTAGACCAATGTCAGTCATAGGAAGTAACACAAGAATAGGAAGTGGATGTACGATTACTTTTGGTACAGACATAAAAGAAGAAACTGATATTAAAGATGGCTCAATAATTTGATCATCTTTTTAATTGAAATAAAACAGGGAGGGAAAATATGATTACTGATAAACAAAAAAAATATCTGCCCCTTAAAAGAACAATAGATGTTGTTTTAAGTGGTGGAGCTATTGTTGTACTAAGTCCAGTATTAGGATTATTAGCGTTAGCTATAAAACTAGATTCTAAAGGACCAGTACTCTTTAAACAAAAACGTGTGGGCAAAGATAAAGAACTATTTGAAATCTATAAGTTTAGAACTATGAGAACAGACACACCTAGTGATATGCCTACTCATATGTTAAAAGATCCAAATCAATTTATTACTAAAACAGGAAAATTATTAAGAAAAACATCTTTAGATGAATTACCACAAATCTTTAATATCTTTACAGGAAAGATGTCCATCATAGGTCCTAGACCAGCTTTATGGAATCAAGATGACTTGATTGCAGAGAGAGATAAATATCATGCGAATGATGTAACTCCAGGATTAACTGGTTGGGCACAAATTAATGGTAGAGATGAATTAGAAATAGATGTGAAAGCTAAGTTTGATGGTGATTATGTTAATGAAATGGGCTTAAAGATGGATATCAAATGTTTCTTAGCAACTATTGGTTCAGTACTATTAGGAGATGGTGTAGTAGAAGGTGGAACTGGTGAATTAGAAGAAACTGTTGATACACAAATAGTAGATCCTGAAAAGATTGATAAAGAAGCAAAAATAGGTGCTGCGGTAGTCGGTACTGCTGGAGCAGTAGGACTTACTGGTTTAGGACTTACATATAAATATTTTAAGAATAAAGATGATAAGAAAAATAAAAAATCTCATAATGGATTATTACTAGGTACATTAGTTTTAGGATATACAGCATATACTGCATATGTAAATGAAAAAAGAAAAGTGCAATTGCAAGATAATTTTATTAATGATGATGAACTTAAGCCAACCAAGGAGAACAAAAAACTTTCTCTCAAGAGAGTTTTAATTACTGGAGCTAACAGTTATATTGGTGAATCAGTAGAAAAATGGTTAAACAATTCTAATAACGAATATGAAATGGATACATTAGATATGTTGAATCCTAATTGGAAAGAACAAGATTTTTCTAAATACGATATAGTTTTCCACGTAGCCGGTATTGCTCATCAAAAAGAAACCGAAGAAAATAAGCATTTATATTATGAAGTTAATAGGGATTTAGCAATCGAAGTAGCAAAAAAAGCAAAGGATGCTAAAATAAAACATTTTATATTTATGAGTAGTATGTCTGTGTATGGATTAGAATATAGTAACGAATTAATTAATAAAGAAACTAAAACTCAACCAACTACTAATTATGGCAAAGCAAAACTACAAGCTGAACAAGGAATTATGGAACTTGCTGATAACTCATTTGTTGTATCTATATTAAGACCACCAATGGTTTATGGTGATAATTGCCCAGGAAACTTAACCAAACTTTTTAATGTTGTTAGAAAGTTTCATGTTTTTCCAATTATAAATAACGAAAGAAGTTCTATTAGTATTGAAAAATTATGTTATGAAGTTGAAAAGATAATTATTGAAGCGAAAACAGATATTTATTTGCCACAAAACAATAATTATATGTGTACATACGAAATGGTGAAGCGACAAATGTATTTGGAAGGAGTTAGGGTTATATACTTACCATTAACAAGTCCATTTATAAAATTATTAATTGGCAAAATATCACTAGTTTCAAAAGCATTTGGAGATCTTAAATATGAAAAATAAAGCATTAATAGTTACTACAACTCCATATATGATTAGACAGTTTTTGATGAATGACATTGAAATTTTGCAAAATTTAGGATATCAAGTTGAAGTAGCAACAAATTGTTCAGGTTTTAATGTTTTGGATGAAAAATCTTTGAATTCTTTTTTAGATAAGTTGAAAAGCATGGATATTAAAATTAATCAAATTGATTTTACCAGAAATATTTTTAATTTAAAAATTATGATAAGAAGTTACAAAGAAATGAGAAAATTGATGAATGATAGACATTACGAATTAATGCATACACATACTCCAATTGCTAGTGCCATTTCAAGATTTGTAGCAAGAAGAAAACATACATATACATTATATACAGCTCATGGATTTCATTTTTATAAAGGTGCGAGTTTAATAAACTGGCTAATGTATTATCCAATTGAAAAAATTTGTTCTAAATGGACGGATGTATTAATTACAATTAATAAAGAGGATTACAATTTTGCAAAAACAAAATTAAAATCAAAACGAGTATATTATGTACCCGGTATTGGTATTGATTTGAAAAGAGATAAATCTTTATTTTTTAATAGAAAAGAATATAGAAAAAAACTTGGATTAAATGAAAATGATTTTGCAATTCTATCTGTTGGTGAATTGAATAAAAATAAAAATCATATTTCTGTAATAAAATGTATGCCACAATTAGATCAAAGAATACATTATTTTATTGCTGGACAAGGTAATTTAGAAAATAATTTAAAATTAAAATGTAGAGAATATGGGATTGAGGATAGGGTACATTTTCTTGGATTTAGAAATGATATAGCTCAATTGAATATGTCTTCTGATTTATACATATTGCCTTCGTTACGTGAGGGATTAAATGTATCTTTAATGGAAGCAATGTCTACTTCGTTACCTTGTATAGCTAATAGAATTAGAGGAAATGTTGATTTAATAACAAATGGTGAGGGTGGTTTTTTAGTAGACATTAATAATCAAAAAGAACTAATAGATAAAATAAAATATATGTATAGCAATAATTGTAAAAAAATGGGTGAAAATAACAAAAAGAAAATAGAAGGATTTTCAGTGGAATCCGTTTCTATGAAAATGAGTTTTATATATAAAAATTTATCATTAAGGGAGGAGTAAAAGATTGTGAAAATATTACATGTACTTTCTTCAAATAAATATTCTGGAGCTGAGAATGTTGCTTGTCAAATTATAAGATTATGCTCAGATGAAAATCACGAATTTATATATTGTTCTCCGAATGGCGAAATAAAAAATCAATTAAAAGAGCGAAATATTACTTTTGCCCCAGTTAGTAGCCTTTCTAAGAAAGAATTAAGAAGAATTATCTCGAAGACAGAACCTGATATAATACATGCACATGATAGAAATGCTACATATGTATGTGCTTTAAGCTGTAAAGGTATTCCTTTAATATCACATATACATGGTAAATTTGATGATATGAAAAAAATATCTTTAAAAAATATAATTTATACTTGTTCAGCGATAAAAGCAGACAAAATTATTTGTGTATCAAATTCAATTTATAACGAATGGAATTTTTCAAGATTTTTTAAAAATAAAATCTTATTAAAAAGAAATGTAGTTGAAATAGATGTAGATAAATATAGTCACATTGATATACGATATGATGTATGTTTTGTGGGAAGACTTGCATATGAAAAAAATATTCCTAGACTGCTAAAAATCTTAGATGAATTAGTTTTGAAAAAAAGGAATGCGCAAATTGTAATCTGCGGTGATGGGGAATATAAGAATTATTTGCTTGAGTTTATTGAAGACAATAATTTATTAAATAATATTGATTATAAGGGATTTGTTACAAAACCATTAGAATATATAGCTAAAAGTAAACTAATGATTATGACTTCTCGAACAGAAGGAACACCAATGTCTGCGCTAGAAAGTCTAACGTTAGGTAAACCGATTGTTTCTACTCCGACAGATGGTCTAAATGAGCTAATTACTAATAACATAAATGGTTTTCTATCTAATGATGATGAACAGTTTATAAGCTATATATTTGATTTATTAAATGATGAAATCAAGTACAAGGCTATACAGAAAACTACGATTGAAACTTCAAAAGTTATTAACAATGTTAATGAATATAAACTTTCTATGATCACAATGTATGATGCTATTAAGAAAGGACATGAACATAATATAAAGGAATAAAAATATGAATAATAAATATGATATTACTATACTTACACCAACATATAATAGAGCTAATTATTTATTACAGTTATATGATTCTTTAAAAAATCAAACTTGTTTAAAGTTTAAATGGTTAATAGTTGATGATGGTTCAACTGATGAAACTAAAGAAATAGTTAAGAATTTTATAAATGAAAATATAATTCAAATAGAATATCTATATAAAGATAATGGTGGAAAACATACGGCGTTGAATCTCGGTTTCAAAACAATTGATACACCATTGACATTTGTAGTTGATAGTGACGATGTTTTAACCAATTTTGCTATAGAGACAATCTTGATGGATATTAATAAAATACAATCAAATCAATATGTTGGTTTGTGCTATTTGAGAGGTTTTGATTATAATAATGTTATTGGGGATGAATTCCTACATGAAGGATATGATAATTTAAATAAAGTTCGTTACATAGATAATGTTTCGGGTGATAAAGCAGAAATCTGGAAAACGGATTATGTAAAAAAATTTCAATTTCCAGAGTATGAAGGTGAGAAATTTATTGGTGAACACTACATTTGGTGTCAACTTTCAGAAAAATATGATATGTATTTTTCAAATAAAATAATCTATATTACAGAATATTTAACATCTGGTCTTACAAAAAGTGGCAGACGAATGCGTTTAAAAAATCCAAAAGGTGGTAAAAGTGGATCATTGATAATGACTAAGAATATTTATCCATTAAAAATTAGGATAAAAAACGCATTACTTTATGTATGTTATTCCTTTTTTGATCAAGATACAATTGTAGAGATAACAAAAAACAGTAGATTGATTGTTTGGATTTGCATTTTACCAGGGTATTTACTATTTAAACTGTGGAAAATAAAATATGGAGAGAAAGGCTAAATTAACTTATGAAAAAAAAGAAAATATTAATACTATGTTCCAATATGAAAATTGGTGGTTTTCAAAAAAGCTTAATTAATTTGTTAATGTATTTTGATTATAATAAATATGAGATAGATTTATTTTTAATTGATGAAGATGGAATTTTTACAAAATACATTAATAAAAATGTTAATATAATTTGTGAAACTAATAGTAGTTATTTTGAAACTTATAGAACCGCTATAAAACTTTTGATTAAAGAAAAAAAATACTTATTATCTATAAAGAGAACTGTAAATCTATTAATATCATTAGTGAATAAAGGGTTTGGTGCAAAATATATGAGTAGAGTAATAGATAAAAATACTAATGAATATGATGTTTGTATTGATTATTGTGGACAATATTTAAATTACTATATGATAGATTTTATAAATGCAAAGAAAAAAATTACTTATTTTCATAATGACTATTGTAAATGGGATAAATACTACAAAATGGATAAGAGATATTATCCGAAAGCAGATTATATTGTCACAGTATCAGATGAATGCGTAAACTCTTTGAAACATTATTTTCCGTTGTTGGAGAATAAAATATGCTGTATAGAAAACATTATCACAAAGAAAACCATTGAAGTTTTTTTAGATGATGAAATAAGTGAGTATGATAAACAATTTTTTAATAGTGATTTTATAATTGTATCTGTTGGTAGGGTTTGTCAAGATAAAGGTGTAGATTTAGCAGTTTCGGTTACAAAAGAATTAAAAAAATTGATAGGATCAAATTTTAAATGGATATGGGTGGGCCCAGGTGAAAATCAAAATTTTTATATGGATTTAATAAAAAAGAATGACGTGATTAATGAGTTTATAATGATTGGACCTAGAGAGAATCCTTATGTATTTGTCGAGAAAGCTGATATTTTTGTACAACCATCTCGTTTTGAAGGTAAAGCAGTTTCTGTTGAAGAAGCAATAGTAATGAATAAAAAAATAATTTTAACAAATTACTCAACAGCTAAAAATCAAATTTTAAATAAAAAAAATGGCTTAATAGTTAATTTTGATTCAGAGAGTTTAACAAATGGTATTATTAGATTAAAAGAAGATATTAAACTAGGTGATAGATTTACTTCCTATTTGAAAGATAATAATAAAGGTAATGCAAATGAAATAGTCAAATTATATTCATTGATTGGTAATTAATATGATAGAAGTACTTATATATTGTGCGTTTTTGATTTTTACAACTTTTTTGTCAATATTTATAAAAAAGAATAATAGTAAGAAACTAAACATTTTATTAATTATTATTTTGGCAATGATTTGGTCTTTTTACACTATAACATTACCATATAATTATTCAGGAGATCGATTAAATTATGTAACTTGGTTTAAACAGGTATACTCTCAGATTTCTATTGATGCTGGATTAGCAATGACAGGAAAAGAATTAGGATGGGTAATCGGAAATATTATTTTATCGAACTTCATTAAATCAGAATATGTAATGTTCTATGTGTATATGATTATTCCGATGAGTGCAGTTTTATTTTGGATTTATTCAAAAAAATTTACTTTCTATAAAGCTAATTTTATTCTTGGAACAACTTTATTTCCTTTTTACTGTACTTATTTATGTAGGCAAATGATTTCTGTAAGTATCGTTATATTTGCTACTAATTTTTTGGAGGATAGACATTATATTCGCTTTATCATATGTATATTCATATCTTGTTTATTCCATTTAAGTACTATTTATATAGGAGTTATATTACTATTTTTATCATTAGTAAAGGATGCTAAGCACTTTAAATATATATCAATAATTAGTCTTCTTTCTATACCCCTTATACCAATTATATTTAGTTTCATAAATAATTTTTTCATAATTACAAAATGGAGTATATCCAACATGGAAGTTAGTTATTCACTAATTAAAGCGATACCATACTTTTTATTGGTAATAATTTTTTATATTTATAATAAAAACTGTAAAATACAAAACAATCAAATAAATAGAAATAACGTTTTTAATATAACTTTAGTCTTTTTCATTGGCTTTTTTTGGCTATTATCTGGCTATCAATATTGGACATATAGATTAGGTATATATTTTATGAATTATTATATATTTTCTATAATTCCATTTATTAAACTGAAAAAAATAAATATTCAATATATAGGAATTTATTTTGTATTTATTTTTAATTTTATTCTCACTTTAAGAGAAATATATTTGATTAGTACTTATTTTTAATGTTAAACATGGTGAATTCAAGTTTTAAATAAAAAAGGAGTGATTATCATAAAAAGTATAAAAAAGAATTTTATATATAACGCTTTATATAATGTTTTAATTTTAATAATTCCACTAGTAACAACTCCGTATATATCTAGAGTAATCGGTGCAAAAAATATTGGTATATATTCTTATACATATTCTATTGCTGCATATTTTGGGATGTTTATCTTATTAGGACTAAACAATTATGGTAATAGAACAATAGCTATGGTTAGAAAAGATAAAAAAGTACTATCTAAGACATTTTGTAGTATTTATACAATGCAACTATTTATAGGTTTAATTATTATGACATTATATTTGTTGTATTGTATATTTTTATCACCTAACAAGTTAATTAGTTATATTTTTATTATTTATATAATATCGGAAATAATAAATATTAATTGGTTATATTTTGGTTTAGAAGAATTTAAATTAACTGTTACAAGAAATACTATAATTAAGGTTATTAATACTATATGTTTATTTCTTTTTGTAAAGAATAAAAATGATATATATATTTATGCATTAATATATGTTATAGGCATGTTAATAAGTCAAATTGTTTTATGGCCAAAATTAAAAAACAGGGTATCATTTATAAAACCAAAATTCGATGATATAAAACAACATATTATTCCTAATTTACTATTATTTATTCCTGTGATTGCAATTAGTATTTATACGACAATGGACAAGATAATGCTTGGGTGGTTGAGCGACTATTTAGAAGTTGGATTTTACGAAAGTGCATATAAGTTAACTATCATACCAACTATGGTTGTTTCATCCTTAGGAACTGTAATGTTACCACGAATGAGTAGCCTAATTAATAATGGTCAAGAAGAACAGGCAAAAAGATATATAAAAATTTCACTTATCGTCTCTATTTTTATAGCTTCACCAATGATTTTTGGTATAAGTGCTATTGTAAATGAATTTGTTCCATTATTTTACGGTGATGGATATGAGGTGTGTAAAACATTGATACCTGTATTGGTTATGTCCACTTTTTTTATTTCGTGGGCAAATGTAATAAGAACTCAATATCTAATTCCAAATCAAATGGATAAAATTTATATTAAATCGGTTTTACTAGGAGCTTGTTGCAATCTAGTTGTGAATTTTGTTTTGATTCCTAATTATAAATCAATAGGAGCTGCGGTTGGAACTTTAATTGCGGAGGCAGTTGTTTGTATTTATCAAAGTATAATGGTTAGAGAAAAAATTAGAATTAATGATTATTTTAAATTGAGTCTACCTTTTGCTATATTTGGGTGTGTGATGTATTTAGTGTTAGCTTTTATTAAATTGGATATAAATTTAATTCTATTGTTGTTTTTAAAGATTATCATGGGAATAATTATCTATACTACTCTTAGTATTATATATTATTTTAAATATTTAAAGAATAAAGTTCTTTGAGCGATGTATTTTTAATAGATGATTTATTTATGATTTCTTATTACAAATATAGATTAGTATTCTTTTAATGTAATCTATTGATTATTATTCTAAATAGGTCATTGTCGTTAATTTTTATATAGTTTTAAAGTTAAAAATAAAGAAGGAGATAGTTAAATGTTTACAATTGTTATTCCAGTTTATAATACTAAATTACAATATTTGGAAAGATGTATTCAATCAGCTTTAAATCAAATAGAGCCTCTTGAGGTTATTATTGTAAATGATGGTAGTACTACAGTTGATACCTTAAATTATTTACATAATTTAAGTAAAATTAAAGATCACAGAATTAAAATATTTAATAATTCAAATAATGGTGTTTCATTTTCTAGAAATATGGGTATTATAAATGCAACAGGAGATTATATTATCTTTTTAGATAGTGATGATTTTTTAGCAAATAATTGTTTGACAGTTATTAAAGAATTTATTAAAGATAATGAAATGTTATTTTTTAAGAATAGAATTTTTATAAACGAAGAAAATAGAATGCTAGAGGTGTTAGATTCTATGGAATACACTCAAATTGATAATAAAAATGCAATCATTTCTGAAGTGATAAATCCTCGCAATATAACTCCAAATGTTAATTATGGAACTCCTTGGGCCAAACTGTTTAAAAAAGACTTTTTAAAGCAAAATAAAATATTTTTTGATATAAATTTACCAAGAACTCAAGACAGAGTTTTCGTTTTTGATTGTTTAAGTAATGCTGAAAAAATTGGTTTATTGGAGTATTCAGGTTATATATACAATTCAAATATTGATTCAATTTGTAGTAAATATAATGTTGATTTATTTAATAAACTAAATAGAGTGTATAATGCTATGAAAGAACGAACAAATAATACTGAATTTCAATATGATGTAGATATGATGTATTTAAATTTCTTTTTCGAAGTTCTTAGTTCAGATATTTTTCATAAAGAAAATGAGATTAATTTTTTAACAAGAATAAAGAAAGCACAAAATCTATATAAACAAAACTATAAAACATATATTAGCTCACTAGATAATTATTCATCACTAAACCATAAAAGATTTATAATGTTAAAAATGTGTGAATACCATGCTAGTTTAATTGTTTTCATAATGTTTTATTTCAAATGTAAAAAAAGCGAATAGTCATTTAAACAGTAGTATACATCAAATTACAATACTATTAATATGCAGATTTTTTAGAATTAAAATTTATAATAAAAATTTTGGAGGATTAAAATGAAAATTGCTGTTGCAGGAACAGGATATGTAGGATTAAGTATCGCTACATTATTAGCACAGCATCACGAAGTGATGGCTGTGGATATTATTGAAGAAAAAGTTAATATGATTAACAATAAAAAGTCTCCAATTCAGGATAATGAAATTGAGACTTTTTTAAGTACAAAAAATTTAAATCTAGTAGCTACATTAAATGCTAAAGAAGCATACAGTGATGCTGAATTTGTGGTGATTGCAGCTCCTACAAACTATGATTCAAAGAAGAACTTCTTTGATACTAGTGCAGTGGAAGCAGTAATCAAATTAGTCATAGAATATAACCCAGAAGCTGTCATGATTATTAAGAGTACTATCCCTGTAGGGTATACTCAAAGTATTAGAGAAAAAACAGGATCTAAGAATATCATCTTCTCTCCTGAATTTTTAAGAGAATCAAAAGCGTTATATGATAATCTTTATCCATCTAGAATTATTGTTGGAACAGATATGAATGATCCTAGATTAGTAGAAGCTGCAAATACTTTTGCAGGTTTACTACAAGAAGGAGCCATAAAAGAAGATATTGAAACATTAATTATGGGATATACAGAGGCAGAAGCAGTAAAGCTGTTTGCTAATACTTATTTAGCTTTAAGAGTGTCATACTTTAATGAATTAGATACATATGCAGAAATGAAAGGATTAGATACCCAAAATATTATTAATGGTGTATGTCTAGATCCTAGAATTGGTTCTCATTATAATAATCCATCATTTGGATATGGTGGTTATTGTTTACCAAAGGATACTAAACAATTAGTAGCTAACTATCAGGATGTTCCTCAAGAAATGATGAGTGCGATAGTTGCTAGTAATAGAACCAGAAAAGATTTCATTGCTGATAGAGTATTAGAAAAAGCAGGATATTATAGTTATGACGAAGATAATGAGTATAGTCCTGATAAAGAGAAAAATGTAATTATTGGAGTTTATAGATTAACAATGAAATCTAACTCTGATAACTTTAGACAATCATCAATTCAAGGTGTAATGAAACGTATTAAAGCAAAAGGTGCTGAAGTTATTATTTATGAACCAACTTTAAAAGATGGTGAAACATTCTTTGGTAGTAAGGTAGTAAATAACTTAGAAGAATTTAAAAAACAATCGCAAGCAATCATAGCTAATAGATATGATTGTTGTTTAGATGATGTAGAAGATAAAGTTTATACAAGGGATTTATTTAGGAGAGATTAATGATAATTTTAATTACTAAAACGGAGGTGAAATAATGCAATTAAATACTATACCATATCAAAGTATTCTAGATTTATTATGCAACAAACTAGAATTAAATGAACAAGTAATTTTAGATATTATAGATTCAGGTTATTATATGTTCCAACAAGATCATCAAATACTATATATTGATGATTTATATGAATGCTATTTCAATATTGTAAAAAGAAATTTTACAGGAAATATTGATAAAGTACCATTCTATAGTATATCTAGAAGACTAAAAGATGCTGATAATGATGGATTAAGTTTGTTGGAATTATTAACAGAAGAAAATAGTTTTTCGAACTATTTAAAGGAATATGGATTAACATTTAAATTTGATAAAGAAATAGAAATGTATGTTAATGGTAACAAGGTTGATATTCCTGATGAAGGCAAATATAAACCCTATCTAAAAAATAGATTCTCATATGATTATTCATTTAAAGGTTATGCTTTTGATGATCAATTAATGAATAATGAGATATTAGAAAGAGTTAAGTATGGTCCAGAGTTCTTTGGACATCTTTTTAATTACGTAGATAACGATGATGAAATCATTGATAATTATCTAGAACAAAGTAAATTGTACAAATTTGAGTACTTAGTACCTATTGAAGATATTTACTTTGAAAATTATGAGGAACTAACTAATGAAGAAAAACAATATCACATCTTAGCGATGATGATGTTAAGATTGTATTTTTATAAATATGATAAGGATTTTGTAGAAACTGATGAAATGAATCCACTAATGGTAGTGGCTAATTATAAGTCCCTTTCTAGCAAATATCTTGTAAATAAAACTGAGTTAGATGATGAGGCACTAGGCTATTAGTCTAGTGCTTTTTTATTCTATATAATATCTGAAAATTATGAAAAGATCCATTTTATATAATTGGAAGTTTTTACTTTTTTAGCAAAAACTATTATTGGTTTGAATATTCATCTTTGTTGTTTGATTGAACGTCTAATAAAAAAAGAAGAGATAGTTTCACATATTAATATTGTTGATTTTGAAAAAAATAATCAAGAATTTATCAATGGAGTTAGAATTAGCTTTAAAGCGATTGCTAATCAGTATAATATAACAATACCAATTAGTGAAATTGCTTATATTTATGATTACGTTTTAAATAATTATAAAACAGATATGTCAATTGATGAGATTTAAAAAGAGTAAAGGGGTGTTTTATTATGGCATTAGTACAAGTAAATTTTATTTCTCAAAGTTTAAAAAGAACAGTTTCAATGAATGTAATATTACCGGTTGATAAATTTCTTTTTAAAGGAAATTGTCAACCAGTTAAAGAATATAAAACTTTATATTTATTACATGGTTTATTAGGAAATTATACTGACTGGGTAACACGAACAAGAATACAAGAATGGGCAGAAGCAAAGAACTTAGTTGTAGTCATGCCATCTGGTGATAATTCTTTTTATGTGGATCAAGAAGTAAAGAACAATGACTTCGGTATATTTATTGGAACTGAACTTATTGAAGTTACTAGAAGGATGTTTCATTTATCTAATCATCGGGATGATACTTTTATTGCCGGACTTTCAATGGGTGGATTTGGTGCTCTAAGAAATGGGTTGAAATATTATCAAAATTTTGGATATATTGCAGCTTTATCAAGTGCTCTAAATATTTTCGAATTACCAGTTCACGATGAATCAAGATGTGTAATGGGTGAAGATAGTTGTTTTGGTGATATTGATGAAGCATATCTGGGTGATAAGAATCCAAAAGTTTGTTTGGAAAATTTAATTCAGGCAAAAAAAGAAGACAATACTATTGTTTTTCCTAAGATATATATGGCTTGTGGACGTGATGATGAACTAATTGGAGTAAATCGAAAATTTAAAGGCTATTTAGAAAATGCTGGTTTTGATTTAGTTTATAAAGAGGATGTAGGAAGTCATAATTGGGATTTTTGGAATAAATATATTCAAGATGTATTAGAATGGTTACCTTTGGATCCTTATGAAGAAGGAATTAACAGCGGTAATGTTAAATAGGCAATGTTTTTTTATTAGAATTATATATTTATAATTAAAAGCTATATTTACTTGGTAATAAAGAACGATAATTGTGACAGGATAAATTATAACTAAAATGGTAAATAAGGAATAAATATTTCAATTACCAGAAATATGTTTTGATATGAATAGTATAAAACCCATTATAATATTGACTTTATAATGGGTTTTATTAATTTAGATTACAATCGAATAAATTTTTTGTCAGCAGAAGTTATGTTTTCTTCATTAGAAGTATAGCGTTCTACCTTCATATGAAGATCATATTTATTTCTTAATTCTGTAATTTGCTCCATCATTATAGTAGCATGATGAGCATCAATTGATTTTTGATCTTTCCAACTATCAATTAAAAGTATGGTTTCTGGATCATTCATGGAAAAGAAATACTCATATCTTTCATTTCCTTTTTCTGCTTTAATAGCATCAACAATACCGCTGGTCACCATTTCTTCTGCAAATTTTCTAGCATTTCCGTTTATTCCAGTGTAATAAATGTTTACTGTGATAGACATATTAATTATCTCCTTATGTATAAAGATTATCTTATTTAATTATAGCATATTTTAAAATAATCTATCATATTTTTAAAAGCGCTTCTTATTTGTAAAAATAGTTATTCTTATCTAACAAAATAGAACGTATTATTCGAATACTTGATGGACAAGGGGTATAATAAGGGCAGGAAAAGGAGGTGCTCTTAAATGAACACAAAACAATTAGAGCGTATGCAATATGGAAAAGGTTTTATCGCAGCGTTAGATCAAAGTGGTGGAAGTACACCAAAGGCATTAAAATCATATGGTATTGATGAATCAGCGTATAGTAATGATAAAGAAATGTTTGATTTAATTCATCAAATGCGTAGTCGTATTATTACTAGTAAGGCTTTTACCTCTAAGCATATATTAGGTGCTATTTTGTTTGAAAAGACAATGGATTCTCAAATTGAGGGTGTAGATACTGCTGAATATTTATGGTTAAAGAAGGAAATCGTGCCATTTTTGAAAATTGACAAAGGATTAGAAGTAGAAAAAGATGGTGTTCAGTTAATGAAGCCAATTCCTGAACTGGAAGCAATATTAAACAAGGCAAGAGATAAATATATCTTTGGTACAAAAATGCGTAGTGTAATTTTGGAAGCCGATCCAGCAGGTATCAAGAAAATTGTTGATCAGCAGTTTGAATTAGGATTACAAATTGCTAAAACTGGGCTTGTACCTATTTTAGAGCCAGAGGTATCTATTTTAAGTACCTCAAAAAAAGAGGCTGAAGAATTGTTATTGAAAGAAATTAATGAGCATCTAACTTTATTAGACAATGATGTTAAATTTATATTTAAACTGTCCATTCCAACCGTACCTGATTTTTACGCGGAACTTATGAAAGATTCCCATGTAGTTAGGGTTGTTGCTCTATCTGGCGGTTATGATAGAGAGCAGGCAAATGGGTTATTAAGGGAAAATCACGGGCTTATTGCGAGCTTTTCTAGAGCATTATTATCTGATTTATCAATAAATCAGACTAGTGTTGAGTTCAATACTTGTTTGGAGAATGTGATTCTTCAAATATATAGGGCATCTATTGTATAATGATGTTAAGCTTATCTATCATGTAATTAAATGACAAATAATCAAGATAAGTTATAAAATATTTTTAATTAAAGGGAAGATTTAAAATAATTGATTATATCAATGAAATTAAATCTTCTTTTATTATTTATTAGTTATAAAATAGTTTGTAAATTCCTTAATATATTTTTCTTTTAGATTTTTGTGATAAGTTATTCCATATTCTATTGTCATTTGATCATCCATAAATGGTAAAGCGACAATTCTTTTAATATGTGTTGGAATATATATTTCTGGTAAAATAGCTACACCGTAATTACATTTAGCGAAAAGAATAGCAGCCTGGTCATTTTTACATAAAAGATGAAAATGATTTTTTCATGGAGAGCAATAAATTCTTGTAATTTATCTCAGTATTAAAATGGGATAAAGCGGGGATGCAAAGTAGTAAGTGGTGTATCATATAAATCTATAAAACATATTTCTTTTTCTTTAGCAAACGGGGAATTTTCAGCTATGATTGCATAACTGGAAATGTTTTTTATTTTTTTAAATATATAATCGTGAGCCTCAGCAATCATCTCTTTTGTACTGATTAAAATGTCTAATTGTTTATTATCAAATAGAGATTTTAGAATAAAATAATCCTGAATAATAATCTGGGGATAAACAGTTGGAAATTCTTCTCTTAATTTTATTAATGGTATTTCTAATATCTCAAGTTCTACTTGACTAGAACAGCCAATTCGTAATATCGAAAGTTTTTGACTGGCTAGTTTTTTAACTTTTTTCTCAACCATATATATTTTTTGGAGAATATCTTTTGCTTCACTATAGAATAATGAGCCTGGCTCAGTTGATTTTACCATTTTGGAAGTTCTGATAAATAATGACGTATTTAATTCTTCTAAATTTATGATATGATGGGCAACTGCTGGAGCAGTAATATATAATTCTTCAGCAACCTTTGTAAAATTCAATTTATCTGCTATTCGCACAAAACATTCTAATTGTTGAGTATTCATGAAATATTCTTCCTGACTTGTAAATATAGTATTTTTGGCAAATGGGGTGTAGTCTTAATCTTTTGTGTTACTTTAGGAGTTATTTGTGGCATGTTATCAGGAAGTTTTTGTGCGATAGCTTCAGCTGGATTTGCTCAAAATCTAAGACAGAATATGTATTATAAAATTCATGAATATTCTTTTGCAAATATTGATAAGTTTTCTACTTCAAGTTTGGTAACAAGATTAGCGACTGATGTAACTAACGTTCAAAATGCACATATGATGACTATTCGTGTGGCAGTGCGAGCACCATCATGCTGGCATTTTCACTAGCTGTTTCATTAATGATAAATAGGGATTTATCATTAATATTTTTAATTGCAGTTCCAGTTTTAGAGGCAGGTCTTTATTTTATTGTTAGTCGTTCACATCCATATTTTGAAAAGGTATTTCATATCTATGATGAATTGAATAGTGTAGTACAGGAAAATTTGGCAGGAATTCGGGTAGTTAAATCATTTATATGCCTATAATGCAGTTTATGGCTGTTTGTTGTTTCTTTGCTGGTTTGGAGCAAAAATTATTATTCTTATAAATGCATCAACGATGACCACAGGGGACTTATCAAGTATGATTGCCTATGCAATGAATATTTTGAATTGTTTGATGATGTTATTACAAGTATTGGTAATGATCAATATGGCAAGAGCATCATGTGAACGAATCATTGAAGTTTCAGATGAGAAGGTTCTTTAAAAAATGGAAGGGAACCTATCTATGAGATGCAAAATGGGGCAAGTTTATCTCGAAGACAAAGGCAATTGCTTTCTATCGCTTGTGCGGCTGTTGCAAATTTACCAGTTATGATCTTAGATGAAGCAACTTCTTCGATTGATATTAGGACAGAAGTGCTTGTTCAGCAAGGAATGGATAATTTAATGAGAGGTAGAACAACCTATGTAATTGCTCATTGATTATCAACGGTTTGTAATTCTGAAACTATTATTGTTTTGAATTTTGGGAAAATTATTGAATGGGAGAGTCATGATGAACTCATTTCAAAGCATGATGTTTATTATAGTCTCTATACTGATGCTTTTGAACTAGAGTAATATGTTATGTCAAAAGTGCTTATGAAAATCCTATTTTTGTATAGGTATCTTTGAAAGAAATAGTAAGTATGTGTTCTGTTAGATTATAAAAAGTTAAATATTCATATAAAAAAGGTGGATTTAAAAGGTCTATAATCCACCTGATTTCAATAATATATTTTTATAAATTATAATTGGCGTCCCCTGCAGGAATCGAACCTGCACCTAAACCTTAGGAGGGTCTTGTAATATCCATTTTACTAAGGGGACAGAACTAGCTTATTATATTACAATTTTTATTTATTGCAAATAAACTATGCTCATAAATTTTACCATTACTATTAACAAAATGCAAACCAACTTTTACTTAAAAATAACAATTAATGCTTTTGGAAAAGTGTTATAATAAATATACAAGTAAGGAGTTGATAAAATGGATAAAATTGTAGAAGTATGTTGTGGGAGTTATTATGATGCATTACAGGCACAATACGGTGGAGCTAGAAGAATAGAATTGAATAGTGCATTACACTTAGGTGGCTTAACTCCATCATTAGCAACTTTATTAAAAGTTAAAGATAACACAGATTTAGAAGTTATTTGTATGGTTAGACCTCGTGGTGCTGGTTTTTGTTACAATGATGAAGATTTTGAGGTAATGAAACTGGATGCGGAAATATTACTTGATAATGGTGCAGATGGGATTGCATTTGGATGCCTTGATGAAGAAGGAGATATTAATATTCCACAAACCCGAGAAATGATCGATATTATTAAATCATATCACAAAACCGCAGTATTTCATCGTGCTATTGATTGTGTTAATGATATTGACGAGGCAATGAACATTTTGATTACTTTAGGGGTAGACCGTATTTTAACGAGTGGCTTACAAGGTAAAGCAACTCGAGGAAAAGAAATGATTAAATATTTGTATGATGCATATGGTGAGAATATTGAAATCTTAGCGGGAAGTGGAATAAATGCAGGAAATGCGAAAAAAATGCTTGATTATACAGGAATTAAGCAGCTTCATAGCTCATGTAAAGATTGGCATACAGACTCCACTACAAGTCGTGATGAAGTCAATTTTAGTTATCACGGTGATGATTATGAGGTTGTAAGTCAAGAATTAGTAGAAATCCTAGTAGAGCTAGTTGAAGGGGAATAGGGGTTGACATTATCTTTAATAGTGTTAAACTATAAGCGATAAAAGAATCGGTAGGTGAGACTACCATAGGGATACGGGTTGCTACCGCAAAGCAGTGGAGACACTGTGCGCTGGTCAACAGTTCTTGTCGTGAAGGCAAAAACTAATGCAATTACATGGCCCTATGATGTTGAAGCTTGAACGAGATAAAGTTATTTTCATGCCTTGTCGCGTTTGAGCGATGAGGCTTTTATTTTGTGGAGGTGAAGAAAATGGATGATTATTTATCGATGAATTTTAAAAGATGGCTTTTTGATGATGGGATAATTACGTCCATTTTCGCCTAGCCATCTTAATGATGGCTTTTTCTATATCTAAAATTTTGAAAGGAGAAAAAGAATGGAAGAGCATGGCCGGTATGACAATGATGTTTATAAGTCCCGAATAATGGCGATGCCATTCTTTAGGATAGTTTTGTCATACTCTAAAATTTAATTTGGAGGGTATAACAATGAGAAGATTTAATTCAATTAATGAGAGATTAGTTTTTGCGAGTGAGAATAAAACTAATCAAGTTTTAGATAGTTTTGAAACAAATAAAATGGGAATCACGAATGAAACAGTCAAACATCATAGTGAGGAATTTGGTAAAAATATTATTACTAAACAAAAAAAAGATTCTATATTAAAAAAAATATTTAACGCTTTTATAAATCCATTTACTGCAATTTTATTAATACTAGCAGTAGTATCTTTATTTACTAATGTGATTTTTGCAGAAACTAGTGAAAAGGATCCAACTACAGTAATCATTATTGTAGTTATGGTAATGATATCTGGAATATTACGCTTTATTCAAGAACAAAGAAGTGGGAGTGCAGCAGAGAAGCTGATTGCAATGATTTCAAATACTACAAATATTAAACGATATGGACAAGAAGCAAAAGAGATTCCAATTGATGAAGTAGTTGTTGGTGATATTGTATATTTGAGCGCAGGAGATATGATTCCTGGAGATTTGAGAATTATTGAAGCTAAAGATTTATTTATTAGCCAAGCAAGTTTAACAGGTGAAAGTGAACCAGTTGAAAAATTCGCAATTGAAACAACTGTAGGGACGAATGTGCTTGAAGCACAAAATCTGGCTTTTATGGGAAGTGATGTAATTAGCGGAAGTGCTGTCGGTGTGGTAATTGCGACAGGTGATGAAACTATGCTGGGAAGAATTTCTGTTGATTTAAATAAAAAGAGAGAATTAACAACTTTTGAAATTGGAATTAATTCTGTATCGTGGCTTTTGATTCGTTTTATGTTAGTTATGGTACCTGTTGTTTTATTTATTAATGGATTTACTAATGGAGATTGGTTAGATGCAAGTTTATTTGCATTAAGTGTTGCTGTAGGTTTGACACCTGAAATGCTTCCGATGATTGTCACAACTAGTCTTGCTAAAGGCTCTCTTGCAATGGCTAAGGAAAAAACTATAATTAAAAATTTAAATTCAATTCAAAATCTTGGTGCTATTGATATTCTTTGCACAGACAAAACAGGAACTTTAACACAAGATGAAGTAATTTTAGAATTTCCTTTAGATGTTCACGGGAAAATTGATTTAAGAGTTTTGCGACATGCATTTTTGAATAGTTATTATCAAACAGGATTAAATAATCTAATGGATAAAGCAATTATTAATAGTACGTTGGCTGAACAAGATAATGATTCGAGCTTAAAAGATTTAACAAACAAATATGAAAAAATTGATGAGATTCCATTTGATTTTCAACGACGAAGAATGTCTGTTATTATTCAGGATCAAGATGGTAAAGTACAGATGGTTACAAAAGGAGCAATTGAAGAAATGCTCAGTGTTTGTAGATATGTTGAGTATCTTGGTAAAGTTTGGCCGTTAACACAAAAATTAGAGAAAATAATTATCAATCAAGTTGAACAACTTAATGAAAAAGGTTTACGGGTCTTGGGAGTGAGTCAAAAAACAGATCAGGATTTAGTACAAAAATGTACCGTTAGTGATGAAAAAGATATGGTTTTAATTGGATATTTAGCTTTTCTAGACCCTGCAAAAGAATCAACAGCCCCAGCGATAAAAGCATTGAAGGAACATGGTGTAGCAACAAAAATTTTGACAGGAGATAATGAAAAAGTAACTAAAGCAATTTGTCAAAAGGTAGGATTGAATGTTGAAAATATTTTATTAGGCCAAGATGTTGCAAAGATGGGCTTGGATAAACTGAAGGAAGTTGTAGAAACAACAACAATTTTTGCAAAATTATCACCGGAACAAAAGGCACTGATTATTAAAGTTTTAAAAGAAAATGGACATAGCGTTGGATATATGGGCGATGGTATTAATGACGCATTAGCTCTAAAGGCAAGCGATGTAGGAATTTCTGTTGATAGTGGAGTAGATATTGCTAAAGAAGCAGCTGATGTAATTTTATTAGACAAAGACTTAATGGTTCTTGAAAAAGGATTGGTTGAAGGCCGCAAAGTTTATGCTAATATGATTAAATATATAAAAATGACGGCCAGTTCTAATTTTGGTAATATGTTTTCAGTTTTAATTGCAAGTGCATTTTTACCATTTTTACCAATGGCACCAATTCAGTTATTGTTGCTAAATTTAATCTATGATATTGCTTGTATAACCTTACCGTTTGACCGTGTTGACGAGGAGTATTTAAAAATCCCTCGAACATGGGAAGCATCATCAATTGGAAGATTTATGTTATGGATGGGACCAATTAGTTCAATTTTTGATATTATGACATATGTATTGATGTTTTATTTTATAGCCCCAATAATGGCTGGAGGAAGTTATCAATCATTAACAAATCCTGATTATTTCATTGCAGTTTTTCAAACGGGCTGGTTTATTGAATCAATGTGGAGCCAAATTCTTGTTATTCATTTAATTAGAACAGCAAAAGTACCATTTGTTCAAAGTAAACCTGCCCTATTTGTAACGATTTTTACATTATTATCTGCATTTGTTTTAACGCTTATTCCATTTAGTCACTTAGCTAAAGCAATTGGGCTTACTAGTTTGCCAGCTTATTATTTTGGATTATTAATAATAATTGTTATTTTATATATTGCATTGACAACAGTAGTTAAACGTGTTTATCTAAATAAATATCACGAATGGTTATAAAATGTATGATAAATATGTTATAATCAAGCGGAATAAGGAGTGATTAGATGCGTAATTTTAATTTAGATGATGATTTGAAACGTCATGTTAAACCTGGATTGATAATTTCAGCGTTTACAGTTTTTTTGATATATTTACTTATGAATTTAGGTAATATTTATGGAATGATCAGCACGTTGTTAGGGACGCTGGTATATTTGTTTTATGGGATTATTATTGCATATATTCTCAATCAGCCTATGAAGCTGATTGAAAAACAAATTACAAAATACTGTACAAAAACTAGTTTTTTATATCGAAAAAAAAGAGGTTTATCAATAATTGCAACACTGATACTATTTATTTGTTTAATTGTTTTGATTGCTAGTATCGTAATTCCAAATTTAATAAGCAGTTTAATTTCATTGATCAGTAATACTTCTGCTTTTCTAACATCAGTATTTAATAACATCGATGATATATTTATCTATTTCAATATTGATTTTAGAATGGAAAATATTGCTAGTGTTAAAGATTTAATCAATATGCCTTGGCAAGATATGGTTGGTCAAGCACTAGATATCCTAACTAGAAGTGCTGGGGGAATCATGAATAATGCAACAAATTTTTTATCTACATTTGGAGTAGTATTTACAGGATTTATTTTTTCTCTATATTTGCTTGGAAATAAGGAAACTTTTTTACGACAATTAAGAAAAGCAATTGGAGCACTTTGTGGTTATAAAGTTACTTGTGTAATTTTTGATTATGCACATAAAACTAATGAAGTTTTTTCAAATTTTATCAGTGGTCAATTGGTTGAAGCTTGTATTTTATGGGTGTTGTACTATGTAACTATGAAGCTGTTTAATTTTCCATACCCTGAATTGATTGCTACAATTATTTCAATATTTTCATTTGTTCCATTTTTTGGTCCAATTGCAGCAATGTTTGTAGGTGCAGTCTTAATTTTATCAAAAGATGCTTTGATGGCAATTTGGTTTATGGTATATTTTCAGATTTTATCACAGTTAGAAGATAACTTCATTTATCCGCGTGTTGTTGGAAACTCAGTTGGCTTACCTGGAATTTGGGTTTTATTATCAATTTTTGTTTTCGGTGATTTATTTGGTGTATTTGGAATGGTCATTGCGGTTCCTAGTGCTGCTTGTTTATATTCATTAGCCAGTGAAGTAATTAATATGATTCTAAAGAAGCGGAAGTTAGTTATTACTGAAAATACAATTGAACAAAAATGATTACCTGCATAATTTGCAGGTTTTTGTTTATTTAGATAAAAATAAGAGTTTGTTTAGTTTATTCAAGCAATCAATATGATATAATCATGAAAAGGAGAAAAACGATGGAGTATCTAAAAATTAATTCAATATCTGATAAATTACCTTTAGACGTAATTGTTTCAGCGCCGGAACACCCAAAAGCAATTTTTCAGATTGTTCATGGTATGTGTGAGCATAAAGAGCGTTATTTAGATTTTATTGAATATTTAAATGACTGTGGATATGTTGTTATCATACATGATCATCGTGGACACGGAAAAAGTGTTTTAGATGAAACTGATTTGGGTTATTTTTATGGTGAAGGTGCCCGTGCAATCGTTGAAGATGTTCACCAATTAACTAATTATATTAAGAAAAAATATCCAAATTTACCAGTTTGTTTATTTGGGCATTCAATGGGTTCTTTAGTTGTAAGAAATTATATTCAAAAGTATGATCATGAAATTAATGCATTAATAGTTTGTGGCAGCCCAAGTAAAAATAAATTAGCCGGATTAGGAAAGCTATTATGCAAAGCGATAGCAATGGTCAAGGGGGATAAGTATCATAGTAAACTATTACAGAAAATGTCTTTTGGTGCTTTTAATAAGGGCTTTGATAAGCCAAATGAATGGATTTGCAGTAACAGCCAAGTAGTTGATGAATATAATAATAATCCGCTGTGTACCTTCACATTTAGTGTAAATGGATTTTATAATTTATTAAGTTTAATGCAAAATACATATAAAAATATAGATTATGAAGCAAATAAAAAACTACCAGTCTTATTTATTTCTGGCAAAGAAGATCCTTGCTTGATTAATGAAAAAGCATTTAATAATGCTGTAACTCATTTAAAAAAACAAGGCTATCAACATGTGATTTCAATTTTATTTGAGCATATGCGCCATGAAATTCTCAATGAAAAATATAAGGAAACTGTGTATTCAACGATTACGACTTTTTTAGTTGATACAATGGAGGAAAATGATGCGTAAAAGATGTTTATTAATAATTGATGTTCAAACTGCTTTGACGAGCCAGTATCCAGTAGATGAAAATAAGATGATCGAGCATATTCGAAAACTAATCAGGGTATGTCATAATCAACATCTCGAAATCGTCTATGTTCGTCATCATGATGAGGAATTGATTTTAAATAGTGATGGTTGGCAAATAGATTCACGGATTACTCCGAGACAAGATGATAAAATTTTTGAAAAGGAATATAATAGTGCATTTAAAAATACAAATTTAGATGCATATTTAAAATCACAGGGAATTCAAGATCTGATTATCGTTGGTATGCAAAGTGAATATTGTATTGATACTAGTATTAAAGTAGCATTTGAATTAGGATATAGAGTTATTGTTCCAAAAGATGCTACAACGACTTTTGACAATGATATAATAAGTGGAAAAGTGTTAAAGCAATATTTAGAAGAAAAGATTTGGAAGAATCGATTTGCTCAAGTTATAGAAGTTGATACATTATTAATGATGATAGAATCTAAGTTGGATTTTAAATTTAGTTATGGTAAAACATCTTTTAAAGATGCAGCTTTAATTCGCCAAGCTGTATTTGTTGAAGAACAAGGCTTTGAAAAGGAGTTTGATAAGCTTGACAATACTGCGTATCATCTGGTGATTTATAAGGATGAGCAGCCGATTGCGGTTGGACGAATGTATTTTAAAGATAAGACAACAATGATCTTAGGAAGAATTGCAGCGCTCAAAGAATATCGTGGGCAAAAATTAGGAAGTAAGGTTGTCACTGCTTTAGAGAACAAAGCTCGAGAATTAGGCTGTCTTGAAACTGAGTTGTCAGCTCAACAGCAGGCTCAGAAATTTTATGAAAAATTAGGATATAAACCTGATGGAGATATGTATTATGATGAGTGGTGCCCGCATGTTACAATGAAAAAGATACTTTAAATCTTCTATCATTGACTTATTTAATAAGTTAACTATAATTATGTAAAAAGAGGGATAGAAGATGAATATGAAAGATAAAACAAAGTTATTTAATATACCAAATTGCTTATGTTATTTTAGAATTTTATTAATACCAGTATTTTTATTTGTGTATTTTAATGCACAATGGCAACATCATTATATTATTGCAGCATTTATTCTTGTGCTTTCAGGTATTAGTGATTGTTTAGATGGTTATATTGCAAGAAAATATAATATGATTACAGATTTTGGAAAATTAATTGATCCGATTGCTGATAAATTAACACAATTTACAATTGCGATTACTTTGTTATTTACATATCCCTTAGCTTGGGTGTTATTAATAATAATTGTATTGAAAGATGGAATGTTAGGAATTGTTGGATTATATTTATATGATTATGGCTTAAAAATAAAAGGAGCTTCATGGTGGGGGAAAATTGCAACAGCTTATTTTTATTTTGTTGTAATAATTCTTATTGGGTATCACATTCCTGATACTTTTGCTAGTCAGTTAATGATTATCACTAGCAGTGCATTAATGTTATTGTCATTTGTGTTATATGCAAAAGAATTGAAACAAATGATTAAGGAAAAGGATAAGCTTGTAGATGAACAAAAGAGAAATTAAAGAAGAATGTTACTTGGATATGCTTGAAGATGAGTTAAATAGTGTCGATGCCGTTTTGAATCATATTGAAAAAGTTGAAATAAAAGAAGGTATCTTTGATGAACATGTTATCCAAAAAGATTTAATTAGAGCATATTTTGATTTAGAATTAGCGTTAGCAAGTTTATGCATTTTACTTAGAAAAATGTCTGAAAACTTGTTTATTCATATTGATGAGGACATACGTCGGGATATTAATAGTATTATTCATTCTAATAAATTTGAATATCATGATCATGATAGAATTTATGTATATTCACAAAAAGGTAAAGAACCTGTAGATTTAAATAATTTATTACGGTTTGCACGTTCTATCCTCTAATCGACAAATTCATTTGATTGCCCTTGCTATGATAATGGGGGTGATTAAAATGGACTTTAGAAAGAATGCGGGAATTGTATTAATTATTTTAGGAATGATTTTAACCATGGATCGAACTAAAGACTTTCAAGGAATAGTATCAACGATTGCATACTATATAAAAGGCTACTGGCCTTTGATTCTCTGTTTTATTGGAATGTACATTTTAAGTTCGCCAAAGAAAAAGAAAAAATGAGGCCTAGATAAATTCTAGACCTTTATTTTTTAACCTAATTTTTCTACTTTATAACCGGCTGCGCTTAACGATGTTATTAATCCTAAATCACCAACAACATGACCTACACCAACGCCGATGAAAACGACTTTATTTTGATTTAAATATTCTATTATTTTAGCTTGCATAGTTTGGTTACGGTCAATTATTAATAATTGTTGATAATTTTGATATTCTTGTTGATATTCATTATCTGGTAGTTCTTGATAGCTGTATATTGTCGCTAATGTATCAAGATCATGATTATAATAACTGTCAAGGATCAATTTTGTACTTTTGATTAATTGTTGTCGATCTTTTAAGGATTCTAAAATTGCGTGAGGTGATTCTTTAGATAATTGTGAAAATAATTGCATCTGAAATTCAATTCCTTCCATTTCTTCAAAAGGAATCTTTTTACTTCTGGTGAGATTAAAAAGGTAAGCATCAATGGAAGTGCTATTATTGCCATCTACTTCGTCTAGAATATCAGAGGTTACTAAAGAACTTACTGCCATAGCATTAAATTCATTAACACGGTATTTTTTTAGTGTAGGATAGTTTTCTTTTAATTTAGGAATATAGTTAATCAAATCTAGTTCACCTAAACTGTTTTCTAAAAGATAATTTTGATATTTAGCAGTTTCATTTTGATCTAATGAACATTCTAAAACAATACTTTGACTATCCTTGATTGCTTTTTCGGTAGTTATATCAAGTTTATCAATTTGATCACGACCAGGATGACAGGTTCCTAATAGATAAAGATAGTGATTATTATTGTCACTAATTTTATAGAGATATGGACTGACATCAACAGTTTTAGTAGTTGCTCTTTTATCAATACTACAACCACACAGCATAAAAATGAGTAATAAACATAATAATTTTTTCATAGCATTTCCCCTTTATTATTTATATTATAATTATATAACTATATTATTTATATATCAATATATTATAGAAATATAAAACTATTTTAACTGAAGAGATTTTGTTAGTAAAAAGTTATTAAATTTAGATTATTTCAAGTATTTCTTGTTTGATTATTGTAGTTAAACAAGTTATAATGGTTCATGAAAATGGAGGAATTAGATAATGAAAAAAAGACCAATTGTATTATGTATTTTAGATGGATACGGATTAAGTGAAAGAATTGATGGAAATGCAGTTAAACTTGCAAATACACCAAATATAGATGATTTAGAAATGATTTATCCAACAACAAGAATTAAAGCTTCTGGAATGCCTGTCGGATTACCTGATGGACAAATGGGTAATAGTGAAGTTGGACATTTAAATATTGGAGCTGGAAGAACAGTTTACCAATCATTAACTTTAATCAATAAAGCTGTTGAAGATGGAACATTCTATAAGAATGCTGAATTCTTAAAAGCAATTAATAATGCCAAAGAAAATAATACTAAATTACATATTTGGGGATTATTATCAAATGGTGGAGTGCATTCTTCAAATGAACATATCTATGCCTTATTAAAATTAGCTAAACAAGAAGGTTTAGAAAAAGTATATGTACACGCATTTTTAGATGGTCGTGACGTTGCTCCTGATAGTGGTGCTGATTTTGTTAAAGAATTAGCAGATAAAATTGAAGAAATAGGTGTTGGTGAAATTGCAACTGTATCTGGTAGATATTACGCAATGGATCGTGATAAGAGGTTTGATCGTGTTGAATTAGCGTTTGATGCTATCGTTAATCATAAAGGTGAAAGCTTTGAATGTCCTGTTCAATATGTTAAAGATTCATATGCTAAAGAAACTTATGATGAATTTGTAATTCCTGGATATAATAAAAATGTTGATGGACAAGTAGCTGATGGTGATTCAGTTATCTTTGCAAACTTTAGACCTGACCGTGCGATTCAATTAGCAACAGTGATGACTAATGATGGATTCTATGACCATGCATTTAATAATGTGCCAAAAAATTTAACATTTGTTTGTATGATGAAATATGCAGATAGTGTTAATGGTGCGATTGCTTTTGCTTTACCAAGTTTAACTAATACACTTGGTGATTATTTATCTGCAAAAGGTATGAAACAATTAAGAATTGCAGAAACTGAAAAATATGCTCATGTTACTTTCTTCTTTGACGGTGGTGTTGATAAGGAAATTGAAGGTGCTACTCGAGTGTTAGTAAATTCACCAAAAGTAGCTACTTATGATTTACAACCAGAAATGTCAGCATATGAAGTAAAAGATAAATTAATTGAAGAATTAGATAAAGATATTCACGATGTTGTTATTGTTAACTTTGCAAACTGCGATATGGTTGGACATACAGGAATTATACCAGCAGCAATTAAAGCTGTGAGTGTTGTTGATGAATGTGTAGGTGAAGTATACAATAAAGTTCTTGAATTAGGTGGAACAATGTTAATTACTGCTGACCACGGTAATAGTGAAATGTTGTTAGATGAAGATAATAACCCATTTACAGCGCATACTACAAATGAAGTGCCTTTAATTGTAACAAATTCTCATTTAGAATTAAAAGAGGGTGGAAAATTAGGAGATTTAGCGCCTACGATTTTACAATTATTAGGACTTGAAATTCCAGCTGAAATGGATGGAGAATCTTTACTTAAATAATGAAAAAATTATTAAGTTTAATTGTATGTGTATTAATGATTAGTGGATGCCAAGACGCATCCATTAATCGTATAAAAAAAGACAATAGTTTATCAGGTCTTCATGAAATTACTTATGATGAATTAGAAAACAAATTATCTAGTGATGATACTTTTGTTTTATATATTGGTCGTCCTGATTGCGGAGATTGTAAAGAGTTTCATCCGATTTTAACATCGTATTTAGAGGAAAATAAGGGTACTTATTTATATTATTTAAATATTCAGGCATTTCGTGATGCCGCCATGCAAGAGGGGGCATCTGAAAAAGAAATTGATTTTTATAAAAATATTCGTGAGGAGTTAGATTTTAATTGGACACCAATTTTAAAATTAGTTAATAAAGGTGAAACAATTAGCGAGTATACTTATCTAAGTGAAGAGTATTATGAAATAAAAGATGATACAAAAAAAGCCCAGGCAAAAGAAAAATTTGTGGAAGACTTTAAGACCTGGATGGCAAATATATATGAGTAGGTGATTGCATGAAACAATGTCCACATTGTAAAAAAAATATTCCTGATAGTGCCAAAGTTTGTCCTCATTGTGGTACACGCTTAGAAAAAGGCTATCAACCCATGAAAAGAACAAATACATTTCCTAATTATTTATACGGTATTTTAGCTTTAGTATTGATTTTCTCACCGCTGATTTCATCAATGTTATTTGGTAATTTTTTAGGTGACGGAACTGCAAGTAATACTGTTACTACACCGGATAAAGCAATTACACTAGGTCCACTAGGTGAGGTTAATATTAATAAAGAGGTAACAGAATATCAGTTTGGGAGTTTAAAAGATTTTGATAAACTAGTAACTAATAGTGATAGTTATGTTAAGAAGATCAAGCAGTTAGAAAGTGATTTAACTGCAATTGCTGATAAGTATGGTAAAACAACGATTGATAAAGATTATGATTTTTATGTAACTGATCAAAATAATGTTTATACAAGTCTGAATTATGATTTAAAGATTGGTAAAAATGAAACAATGTCAATTAGTTTTTCATATGACTTATCAGGAACAACTAATGCTGTTAATATAGGTTATACTATTAACGGCTTTAAAGATTTTGAAGCTATGAAAATCAACGAGCAAAGTTATCCGATGTTAAAAGAAATTGTTAAATTGATTAACGGTGATGATATGTATGTAAGTTTTAATAAAGCTGGAGAGAAGTTTAATCAATTAGAAAATGATTTTAATGAACGAAATGAAAGTATTGGTAATTATGGAATAGGAATCACTCAATCAGAAGATGATACAAAAGTGTCAATGAGAATTCTTTCAAGCGAAGATGGTTATCGATTAAAAATCACATATAAAACTAAAGCTGATATGAATAAATTAGTGGGTAATAGTAAAGGAACTGAATAATCAGTTCCTTTTTTGCTGTGCTGCGCACGACATAAAACTAGGTGATGAAAGCCCGCTGTGGAGGTTTCGTGCTACCAACCACCAGCCAAAGACAAGGCTGCAACATAAACTGTTGTAGTATTATTTTTTGCAAAAGCTAAATATTAAATTTGGACTATGTTATAATCATTGATAAGGAAGTGGTGGGAAGATGAAAAAGAAATATTTAAAAATTGATAATATCCCTGCAGTTATCTGGGGAGCAGGGAGTTCAAAAGTTTTTCTTGCAGTTCATGGGAATAAATCTAATAAAGAAGATATTGTTATAGAAATGCTAGCAAAGACAGCAGTAAATAGAGGATATCAAATAGTTAGTTTTGATTTGCCAAAACATGGGGATCGAGTATATGAAGATACTTTGTGTAATGCACAAAATTGTACAGAGGAATTATTAAAGATATATGACTATGTTAAAGGAAAATATGAAAAGATAAGTTTATGGGCCTGTAGCTTAGGAGCATTTTTTAGTTTATTAGCTTATCAATGTGTTAAATTTAATCAGTGTTTATTTTTATCACCAGTTGTTGATATGCAACGTTTAATTGAAAATATGATGATTTGGTTTGAAATAAATGAAGAAAAATTAAAAGAACAAAAAATGATTGAAACACCTATTGGGGAAACATTGTATTATGACTATTATTGCTATGTTAAAGAACATTCAGTCACCGAATGGAATAGTCAAACAATGATTTTGTATGGTGAAAATGACAATTTATGTGAATATGAATATATAAAGAAATTTGCCAGTCATTTTAATTGTGATTTAAAAATCATGGAAAATGGGGAACACTTTTTTCATCTAAAGAATCAACTAGAGTTTTATCAAAATTGGTTAGAAGAGAAAGTTAAATGAGGTGAAAAAATGAAAAAAATCGCAGTATTAACTTCTGGCGGTGATGCTCCTGGAATGAATGGAGCAATCAGAGCAATTGTCAGAGTAGGAATAAAACATGGATTTGAAGTTTATGGAGTATATGAAGGCTATCGAGGATTAGTAGAGGGTAAAATAGCACGCTTAGGCTATCGAGATGTTTCTGAAATTCTTGCAAAAGGAGGTACTATTTTAGAATCATCACGTCTACCGGAGTTTACTTTAGATGAAGTTCAAGATAGAGCAATAAACAATTTAAAAGAACATGAAATAGATAGTCTTGTTGTAATAGGAGGTGATGGTAGTTACCGTGGGGCACAAGCGTTAGCAAAAAAAGGTATAAATTGTATTGGAATACCTGGAACTATTGATAATGATATCAATGGTACTGATGAAACGATTGGTTTTCATACTGCATTATGTAATATTATTGATGCAGTAAATAAATTACGTGATACTTCAAGTTCTCATCATCGTTGTTTTGTAGTTGAAGTAATGGGTAACAATGCAGATAATTTAGCTCTTTATGCAGCTATATCTTGTGGAAGTGAACTTGTTATCACTAATAAGACAGGCTATGATGAAGAGCATGTAATCAAAGAGTTGATTAAGAATGAAATTGTTTATAATAAACGCCATGCAATTGTAATTGCAAGTGAAAAAATTTTAGATGTTGAAAAGCTAGCACAACGAATCAGTGAAGAAACAGGATTTTCAGGTCGCTCGATTGTTTTAGGACATATTCAACGAGGCGGCTCACCGGTGCCGGAAGATCGGATATTAGCTGCAAGGATGGCAAATAAAGCGATAGAACTTCTTCAAGATAATCAAAGCGGTAAGTGTGTATGCCTGCAAGATGGAAAAATTGTGGCGAAAGATATTGAAACAGCGTTACAAGAAGTAAATAAAAGTAATCAAATGCTTTATCAGCTCTTTGATGATTTAGTCTAAACTGTTATAATATGGCTATATATTGGAGGATTTTATGAAAAAAATACTATTTTGTGATATGGACGGAACAATTATTGATTTAGATGGGTTATTATATCCCCCGGATAAAGAGAAAGTGGAAAAGCTTCACCAGGCTGGGCACTTGTTTGCTTTTAATACTGGGAGAAATTATGAAGAAGCATTACGCAGTACAAACAAATTAGATTTATATTATGACTATTTAGTTTTAAATAATGGAGCTCATATTGTTGATCGTAATGATCAAGAATTATTTAAACGAGTTATTTCAAAACAAGCTGGTATTGATATCATAGAACATTGTTTGAAATATGATGATATGTGGATATATTTTTATGATGGAAAAAAGACATTAGGGTATTTGAGAGGTCAAACATATATTTATGATGAGGTAGGACGTAGTATTGTAACGAATGAGCATGATTTTATAAAAGAGTATCCAAATGTTGAGGAGTTTGATATAATAGCGATAAATCAAGACAACCAGCAGATTGATGAAGTTTTAAAGATTCAAAAATATATAGATGAACATTATGCAGATGAAGCGCATGGTACATTAAATATGCATTATTTAGACATTACGCCAAGTGGATGTACGAAAGGAACTGGAATTAGCAATCTAGTTAGTTTACTTAATGAAGATGTTGTAAGTTATGCGATTGGGGACTCGTATAACGATATTAGTATGTTTGAGCACGCGGATCATGGTTACACTTTTAATCGAGCGGATGAACTGATTAAAAAGCATAGTGATAAACAAGTCGATTATTTATCGGAGTTGATTGATGAAATGCTTAAATAAGGGGGAATTATATGAGTTGGCAAGATAAATTGCGCGAGGTTGAACCATATGTAGCAGGGGAACAGCCTAAAATTGTGAATATGATCAAGTTAAATACAAATGAGAATCCTTATGGACCTAGTCCTAAAATTAAGGAAGTATTAACATCTTTGGATATTGATCGTTTAAGGTTATATCCAAACAGTGATGCTGTTGATTTACGTAAAGAATTAGCTAATTATTATGGACTTGAAGAAGAACAAGTATTTTTGGGGAATGGTTCTGATGAGGTACTTGCGTTGATTTTTTTAACGTTCTTTAATGGAAAGGAACCAATTTTATTCCCGGATATTACATATTCTTTTTATCCGGTATATTGTGAATTATATCAAATGGCATATAAACTGGTTAAATTAGACCGTGATTTCAAAATTAATCTTAATGATTTTATGCAGCCTAATAGTGGAATTATTTTTCCAAATCCTAATGCACCAACTGGTTTGTTAGTTGATTTAGATTTTATAGAAACAATATTAAAAAATAACCCTGACAGTATTGTGGTCATTGATGAAGCGTATATTGATTTTGGTGGAACTAGTTGTGTCTCTTTAATTGATAAATATGATAATCTAGTTGTAACACAAACATATTCTAAATCACGTTCTTTAGCTGGAATTAGACTAGGAATAGCTTTAGGAAGTAAAGAGGCAATCAGACATTTGTATGATGTTAAGAATTCATTTAATTCTTATCCAGTTGATTATGTCGCACAACAAATTTGTTTAGCGAGTATCCTTGACGATCAAGATACAAAAGCAAAGTGTGCTAAAGTAATTAAAACAAGAGAAATGACTAAAACAAGATTAAAAGAATTAGGTTTTATTGTACCTGACAGTTATGCAAATTTTGTTTTTGTAAAACATCCTGATGTTGAAGGCCAAGAATTATTTACAGCATTGCGGCAAGTAGGAATAATCGTTCGTCATTGGAATACTAAGCGAATTGATCAATACTTAAGAATTAGTATCGGGACAGATGAAGAAATGGAAAGAATGATAAATTTCTTAGAAGAATATTTAAATAAATAAAAATAGATGGCACGCCATCTATTTTTATTATAGCTTTTTATATGTTTGTTTTCCATTTCTAATGTAAACATAATTATCGTCTGTTGATAATTCTTCATGATATATATAGCCATCAAACGTTAGACGTTTTAAGCTATCAAGATCACTAATCTTATTTTTAACCATTAAATCAAGCATTTTTCCCCGAGCTTGTTTGACATACATTGAATTGCGTACCATTTTACCTGCTTTATCTTCAACAAAGTCAATGTTTATGATATGGGGATGTGATAGCATCTTAGTAAATTCTTTAGAGGCTAGGGAAATAATATAGTCTTCATTTTTAAAATAATTATCAATTTCATCTTGCCAAAATTGATATAAATTAAAATCAATCTTCATAATCATATCTAAACGATATGGGGTTATTGCACTATTGTATTTCAAGATGCCATAATAAGCCGATAAAATATTTAAATACTGTTCTAAGTATACAAAATCGTCTGCATCATAGTCTTTCAAACTAAGCTGTTTAAAAACAGTACCTTGATAGCAGTATAGTGCAGGAACCGCAGTATATTCATTGTGGAAATAACTATAGACAGTATCCGCCATTTTAAAAGATATTTTCATTATGTCATGGAGTTGATCAAGATTAAATTTCATTAAATAATTATGTAGCTGTGTAGTCTTGTCTTTAAATAAGATATCTGTAGTTTCAATATTTACTTGTTTTGTTTTCATCACCTTTGCCGGTGCGATAATAATTTTCATTTTAATCACCAAGATTATTATATCGTATTTCAACAAAATATGATATACTTAACCGTGGTGATGAAAGAATGAATAATACAATTATAATTGATAAGATTTTGATTCATATGTTGGATTTGGAACATAGTAAAATTATTTACTCAGATACATTTATTAATTTAACTGAAGGAACAACTGAGTATTATGATAAAAAAATTGAAAAATGTTTAGAAAATTCTGGAATTAAAGAATTGGTAACCGGTAGTGAGCATCACTTATTACAAGCTGGTAAAAAAATGATTGAAAGTAATGAGGCGTTTAAAGAAGAATCGATTAAAATAACGCAAGATTTATTTGATTTATGTACAAAAATTGAAGAAATGCCAAATGCTAATTTAATGTTTGTAGAATTAAAAGTAGATGGTAAGAAATTTGTTTTAATTATTAAGTTAAACTATAAAACTATGCCAATGAGTTTAATTGAAGAAAATGATGGTATACGTAGTATTAGATTTATTAATCAACAAATTTTACCAAATAAAACAACAGCTGTTGAAGAAGCAATTATTATCAATGTTGAAGATAATATTTTGTCGATTATTGAAAAACGTTATATGATTGATGGGAAACCAGGATATTACTTGAATGAACAATATATTAAAGGTGAACCAAAATTAACAGATAAACAAAAAATGAGTATTGTTAATAAAGTTGTAAAGAAAGTTGACAGTGAATATAATGTTGTTGAAGGGGATCCCCTACCATTAGTAAAAAAAGAACTTGTTGATTTAGTAATGGATCATCGTCCGGTAAAACCGATGGAATTGGCTAAAAAAGTTATGGGAAACGACTATAATGCAACTGAAGAGGTTGAATTAATTATGCGCGATCTGGGAATTGAAGAAGATGATGAAATTGTCAACGTTCCAGTATCGCTAGATCGGATGTCACGTTGTAAATTAGTTTTAGATGATGATCGAATTATTGAATTAAATGTTGAGGATTATCTTGAAGGTGTAGATATCGTCAAGGAAATGGATGAGGGCGGTATGACGCGAATCATCTTAAAGAATATTAAAGATATTGTTGTGAAATAAAAATGGGTTACGGATAACCCATTTTTAAATAGTTACATATTTATTAATATATAGATAATAAACGATTGCCTGGATATTAGCTTGTGGGAAAACACGAGCTAATATTTTTTTGTAATAATCCATTTGCGGCTTATGTAAAGAAATCAGTATTTCTTTACTAGTGTTTTTATTCAAATTATCAGTCTTATAATCGATAATTGTTATTTGATTATCTTTAATACAGACAACATCAAAAATTCCATGAATAATTTGTCCGTTTTCAAGCATAGAAAATTCTTTTTCACGATAAAGATAGTCAGCATTAACCATTAACTGATAAACTGGGCTAGTAATAAAGTTTTCAAGATGTTGTTGATATTTATCAATTAATTGCCAGGCTTCATTGTCATAAAGGTTTGCTTGTTTGAGTTTATTTAAGTTATCTGATAAATCTAAATGAACGTCAATATCAAGATGTTCAAGCACACTATGAATAATTGTTCCACGTGTTCCAGCATCAACTGGGGAATCATCAAGCTCATAACTTATATCCTTAAAACTTCTATCGCCATCTTCAATTTTACGAGTTACAGCAATGGATTTTTCTAGGTTAGTTGGGTATGGATATTCAAAATTACTATATCGATGATAGCTGCTTAAGTCAAGAATAGTATCACTTTTATTTGAAACGATAATTTGTTCTTCAACATCATGATGACTAAGAATCTTGATAGAAAATTTACTATGTTTAGTATTTTCTTGAATTAAATGCTTATTTTGATGAATCAAAATAGTTTGAAAATTTTGTTTTATTTCATTAACAAGATCATCTGTTTGATCATGGTCTAGGAGTTCTTTTTTTAGACCTTGATTAATAATATTACTGTGACTCATTAAAGAAATTCCTAACCAATCTAAATAGCTATTTTGCTTACGTGCATTATGATAAAGAATTACTTTATCTTTACAACGTGGATTTATCATTGAATCTTCACTATTATTAATTACATATTTTTGCCATTTGATAAGATCTTGGGGTTCCTTAATTAAGCCAGTCATAATTAGTTTTTGTGAAGCTCTAGTCAATGCAACATAAAAAATTCGCATTTCTTCGTTGATTGCTTCACTAGTCTGTGCTGTTGCAATTACTTTTCGATATTTATTTTCGTATTCAACAATAACGTCTTGATAGGGTTCTAAATCACATTTTACTCGCGGTTTGATCGCAATTCCTAATTTTTTATCACTAATGATTCGTTCTCGGGCATCTTGCTGATTAAATTTATTTTGCATATTAGAAACAAAAACAATTGGAAACTCCAATCCTTTAGATTTATGGATAGTCATAAAAGAAACAACATTATCATCATTACTTGAAACCATTGCGGGAGAGAGATTGACTCCATTATTGATCATATCATCAAATTTAGTAGTTATTGTATTTAAAGAATCATCATGCATTTCATCTAACTTTTGAATCATTAATTCAATATTTGCAACTCGTTGAGGACCATTGACTAATGAAGCTAAGAAAGGTAAATAATTACTATCCTCAAGGAATTTCATCAAACTTTCTTTAATAGAATGACTATTAAAATAGTTTCGCATATCTTGATAATAATTTATAAATGTTTCTAAAGCTTCATAATTATCTAATTTTTTTTCAAGATAATTAATACAATTATCAAACATTGAGATAGTTTCATCAATTTTAATTTGCGCTAAAAAATTCTCACTAAAATGACTTATTACATAATTGCCCTTTAGTAAACTTGTAAAGGCGATGTCATCAAGGCGATTATTAAAAGCTTTTAAAACATTAACGAGATTAATTATTTCTGGAGCTTGTAAAAAACCTTGAGATAAAACAATATGACTAGGAATATTAAATTTATTAAATATCTTTTTAAAAGCTATAAAGCTGCGAGTACTACGCATTAAAACAACAATATCTTTATAATCTGCCAGTCTTTTTGTGCCGTTAAAATTATCCAATTCTAAGTGACCAATCATATCCTGAATTTTTTTAGCAACAATTTTTGCTTCTAATTCAGCATCATTGCTTATAGTACCAGTTTGATATGATAGGATGACTTCGCTAGTAAAGCGTGCTTCTTCATCAAGACGTTGTGATGCTTTGGCGGTGACTTCTGGCAAATCTTCTAATTCTTTTGCACCTTCTTTACGTAAAAAATCATAATTCAATTTGGCACTTTCATCTAAGTAATAATCAAGACCGCCAATATCCTTATCCATGATTTGATTAAAAATATAATTGACACTGTCAAGGACAATTTTATTTGATCGGTAATTAAATTTTAAGTCAATACGTTTAGTTTTAGGTAGTAGATTAAAAGTAAGATATTTCTCATTAAAAATTTCCGGGTCAGCCTCTCTAAAACGATAAATCGATTGTTTCATATCTCCAACCATAAAGCGATTGATCTTGGGTTCATGAAGATCTGCAATTTTATTAATTAGAGTTTCTTGAATCTGATTAGTATCTTGGTATTCATCGATCATGATCTCTTTTAATTGTTGGTATAGAAGTGTAACAATTCCGTATTTGGGTTCTAGTAATTCTAATGCATTAGCTTCAAGATCATTGAAATCTAAAAGATTATGAGCTAGCTTATAATCTTGGTAGGCCTGTTTAAACTGTTTTAAATAAGTAATTAATTTTTCTAAAGGCTCTAAAGAGGTTGATAAAGTTAATTTAAACTCATCAAAATCATCGTATACGATATCATTAAATTTATCGCGATAAAATTTGATGATATTATTTTTAAGACGATTATATTCTTTTTTATAAAGTTCATTATCCTCATTAAATAAACCTCTACTATCATAACTTTTCATCAAACTAGCTTTACTAGCGATAATGATATTCGTCATGTTTTTACTTTCTATTGCCTTGATGACATCGAAGTAATATTTTAAATGACAATCATATGGGCTTGGTAAATCTGCTTTCTTAGGCTTATCACCAAAGGGATTTTGATAGTAAAAAGACAAATTATGGGAACTGGCATAACTAGCTAATTCATAAACCTTATTCAATCCCATAGTAGCTTGTTGATGTAATAGTTCGATAATTTTATTACTGATAGGCCAATTGTTTATAGCATCATCATCGTTGTTAATAATGTGATAATAAATATCTTTTTTGACTGCATCAATATAATTATCAAAGTCATAAATAGTATTGCTTAAATTTTCAAATTTGAAAATAGCGTTCTTAAAGCTGTTAAAATAGTATTCTGGAAAATAAGTACTGATAAAATCAATAAATGTTTGATCTTCTGCCCATGTTTCAATACAGTTATCGAGAATTTGGTGTTTGATGAGTGAAGGATCAGTGCAAATATCAAATTTACTATTAAGGTTGATCAAATATCCATATTGTTTCAAAAGAGTACTGCAAAAACCATGGAAATTAGTAATATAAGCTTTTGGTAATAATTGCTTTTGTTTTAATAAATGTTGTTCCAATGGCTTATTGATATCTTCTTGAAGACGTTCATCTAATGCAACTTGAAGACGTTGTTTCATTTCAAGAGCGGCTGCATTAGTAAAGGTTAAGACAAGCAGTTGATCGACATTATAACCATCATCTTCAATTAAAGCCATGATTCGATTAACAAGAATTTTAGTTTTCCCTGAACCAGCTGGAGCTGAAACAAGAATGGAACATCCGCGGGTTACGACAGCTTCATACTGACCATCATTTAAAGAATTAATTGGCATCGCTATTATCCTCCTCAAGCAAGTGTTCTAAATTATTACTGTCAACTAAAGTATATTCATTATAGAAGACATCGAAATTACATAGACTACGATAGTTACAGTAAGTACATGGATTAACTTTAGTGAAGACCGTAGCATCATCACTACCTTTAGGATTAATTCCAATATTTCCGTTTGCTAATTCATGATATAAATTTTCGATATGTTGACTAACATAATCAATTAAACGTTCAAAAGAGAAACTACTTAAAATATTTCCTTTGTAACAGTCATCCTTTTTAACAAATTTTGCTTTAATGATTGCTGAATCTTTATCAATATTGTTATCAACTTCTTCGACTACTTCACTATTAACATAACCATTCATTCGATATAATTTGAAAAAGTTTTCACTAAGTTCAGATTCATTGATTTTTAAAGAACTAGTAAGGATTCTTTTTTTAGTATTAAAGTATAACAAAGCACCTTTATCAAGTTTTTTTTGTTTTGTTAAAGTATCTAAATATAAGAGCATTTGAATATTAAAACCTTGAATTGCCAAAGAAAGGTCAAGGTCTTTGTTACTTGACTTATAATCAATAATCTTTAAATATTGATTATATTGATCTACTCGATCAACTATACCGCTAAATTTAAAATCAGGATAATTCCGATAGATATCAACTTCACTACCAACAATATAAAAATCAGATGCTTTCATTTGGTTGATAAGAACGATTACAGTATTAACTAGATCATGTTTGACCGTTTTAATAATATAGTTATTAGTACCGTAATTTAAGCGCTCAGTTAAACCATGTTCATTTAAATATTGCTCGACATGCTGGTTAATAACTGTTTCTAAATCATCGACTTCAGCTTTACTAGCAGTAATATTGTCAGTAAAGAGGGCTTGAGTTTTTTCAAGTACGTAATGGATGATCGTACCAATTTCATTTATTTGAAAAAGCGGTTGTTTAAAAGGGTATAATTTTAATCCATATTGATTAAAATATTTGTATGGGCAACCATTGTAAGTTTCCAGCTTACTTGCTGAGAGATGATTCGAAAATAGTGGAACAGTTAATTTATCTGGTTGGTTATTAGTTTGTATATAGTGCTTAATCATTGTATTTAGTGATGATAATTCAATATCCTTACCACCATGTAGATATAAATTGGTTTTCAGGCTATAGTGATAATAGTCATTATTTATATCAATATTTGAAATTTTAAACATTTGTTTTAATTGGTTATACAAAGAAGATTTTAATAGCGGTTGACCATCAATTGTTCCATTACTAAAACATATTGCTGTAAATTCAGTTTGGCTGTTTAAGACTTTTAGAATATTATTTTGATCAACACTAATTTGATGATTTAAATCAGGTAATTGTAGAATTTGATAGTCTTGATCTAGTAATATTCCAGTATCTTTATTTTGTTTTGGAACAACAGTTTCATTGACACCAACCAAATAGATTTTTTTGCATTCTAAGATACCGCTGTAACATTGTTGATAATTTAATAAATATAAATGATCATTACATGGTTTGATATCTTCTTTTAAAGACGGTTTTAATTGGTTTACTAAACTATAAAAGTCGGCAAGTGTAAAGGACTGGGGACTTGTTAAATTAGTGAAGAAGTTTATTAGCATTGTCTGATTTTGTGAAAAAAGCATTTCTTGATTAATAAAATTAATCATTACTGATGAATAATCATCTAGTGATTGCGCTTTTTCAAAGTTATATAGGGTGCTAAAGGGATCTTCAATATAACCTTTTTCAAGATAATTTTTCTTAATCAAATCAAGATAGTCAAAGTCATTATATCGACTTAAAACTTTAGTATCCAATAAATCTAAAAGATCATTATTATCATGATTTAAACAGTATCTAATCCATAATAAACAAGCATCCAATTCTTTGAATATTAAGCTTTTTTTAATATTATGGGGAATCTTAAAATTATTTAGAGTATCAACTAATAAGGTTAAATATTCTTGGTTGGGGTAATAGATAGCATAATCGTGATAGTGCATGTGATTATCTACAATATCTTGATAAATATTTAATACTACACTTTCAATTTGAGCTTTTGGTGTAGTCTGAATAATTGTATGTAGTGGTGTATGATTTTCATACTTTGGTGATCGTAATGAAAATAAGTATTTATTGAGATGGCTCAAATAAGGATTATCATTTTCAAAGACGGTTTTTTGATCACCATGATATTTATTAAAAGGTTTATTCAAATCACGTGAATCGCTACTATTATTAACCAAAATTGTTACATCATTATAAAGTGATATTTTTTTTATTAGTTCAAAGCGACGTTGTTTGAAAATTTGTTCACTAATAAAAATATAATGATCTTCAGCATTAGAATTATCGATTTGTTCAAATAATAGTTCTTCATATTTGTAACATGTATTATTAGGTAATGAAGTAGTTAGCTGCTGGTAGAGTCCGATAATTGTTGCAATTTTTTGTTTCGCTAGGGGGGGCAGCTGCTCTAACTCTGAATTACTAAAACTTTCAAGAAAGAAAAGATCGAAAATATCAATCAATTCATAGATTAAATCCATTTTACTATTAGTATTGAATAAGTTATTAGAATTTTCAATAAGTTGTTTTGTTATTAGGATTTTATCTAATTTGGATAGTTCTTGATAAGAGTATAGTTGATAATGCTCTAATAATTTTTTGATCAAATCATTGTATGTAATGATTCTAATATTAAAAAGTGTATCAGTATATTTAAAAAAAGCTTCTTCAAAATATAATGGATCGTCAACAATAAAATAATAATTTATAAAAGGATTTTTCTGAGCTTGATTAATGTGATTGATAATTGTATTTTTTATTTTTAAACTATAGTCTAAACCATGTAATGTTTTCATTGGTAAACCTCCATATGGAATTATTTTATCATAGATAATAGCTCTAATGCGAATGAAAAAAGAAAGTGAAATCCGAAAATTTCACTATAAACTATTTTTTTGATAAATTATCTCAGCTTTACCATAGCTGGCGTAGTAGGCTTGGTTGTCATCAAATGTTGGAGCTGAGTTTTTTATACCAGTAATCTGACTGTTTATTAATTTTAGGCATAGTTGTTCAAGATCTTTCATTAAAACAAAATCTAACTTATTATATGCAGAAATTTTTGACTGAATTTCTTGTTGATTGTGTCCACCCCAAAAATGCCAAGTATCGTCTACTCCTTGTTTTTCAAGATAGTCAATAGTCTGCTGGAGAGCGGTATGATACGTTTTTAAATCAAGGCTATGGAATAATTGTAGCCAAACACCACAGCCGGAACCAATTGCATCACCAGTGTAAATACACTTATTTTGACGGTCTAGAAAAATCATTGATCCCGGGGTGTGACCAGGAAGAGCAAGGACTTCTATTTCAAAGTTACCAAGCTCAATTTGCTGATGATTTTTTAAATCTTTGATTTGGTTGAAGTCAATCAAAGAAAGTTCCTTAATAATATGAGCATTATCATAATAAATATCACGGTCTCGATGAGATAAATAGATAGTTTCTTCTTTAAATTCTTTGATTGTGCCAATATGATCAAAGTGACCATGAGTACATACTATAATTAATTCTTTATTAGTAATATTTTTAATCGTCGGTAAAAGTGGTTCTTTAAATAGGCCTAAATCAATTAATAGAGCATGGGTATTTCCTATTATTAGATAACAAGAGTCACCATCCTCATCATTGATATAATAGCTGTGATTGTTAATTTTTATGGTATTATATAGTTTCATATTTAACCTCGAAGTTCTGGTGCAACATCATATATGTTTTCTAATGCTATTCTTAATTCTTTTTTCCAGTCAAACTGACCTTTTTTTATGCACCACATTAATTCATAACCTGTAAATGCATATGCTGAAGCTTGATATAGTATTTCAGGATCGTTTTGATTTCTAATTTGTTTGGTGGCTTGACCCTTTTTTATAATTGCAATAGCGATATTGGTCAAATGATCTCGAAAATCAAAACTACCACGGTCTTCTTTTAAATTCATAATAAACATTTGACTACTTAAGTCATAGCCGAGTTTTATTGATTCTTCCATTAATGTTTCAAAACAGATCAATAACTGTTGCCAATAATTTTCTGCCATGATTATATTAGCCGTATTAGCAACGATTGCTTCTGTAATGTCATCATAAAAATGTGCTAAAATATCGTCTTTAGATTTTATATAGGTATAAAAAGTTGGTTTTGTGATTTTACATTCTTTACAAATATCGTTGATTGTAACATTATTATATCCATGTTTGAAAAACAGTTGGTAAGCTGTTTCAATAATAATATCTTTTGTAATCTTTGTCATCGTATTCCTCATTTCTAATAATTAAGTATAAATCATCTAGTAAAAAAAGCAAGTAATGTAATCATAAATGTAACCCTTTACATTTATGATTATTATGTTATACTTTACTTGAGTAAAATAAATATTACCGAAGTAAAGGAGGAGAATTATGAATAAATTATTTGAAAAAAGTTATATCGGTAAAATGAAATTAAAAAATCGGATCGTGATGGGACCGATGGGAACAACTGGTGAAGCAGATGGGGCATATAATATCGATGCAATTAATTATTTTACTGAAAGGGCAAAGGGAGGTACCGGCTTAATTATAACTGGTGCAAATGTTGTATCCACTAAATATGAACCTCGGCCATGTACGGAACTTAGTAATTTTCATCATGTTGAGCGTTTGAATATGTTAGTAGAAAGATGTCATAACTATGGCGCTAAAGTTTGTGTTCAAGTATCACCAGGATTGGGAAGACAACAATTTACTGATCCATTTACACCACCATATTCAGCTAGTGATTGTGGGGCGTTTTGGTTTCCTGATTTGAAATGTAAGCCATTTACAAAAGAAGATATAAAATATATCGTTGAAAAGGTTGGATATGGTGCTTCTTTAGCAAAAATGGCAGGAGCAGATGCGGTGGAATTACATGCTTACGGCGGATATTTATTAGATCAATTTCATTCAAAACAGTGGAATACACGTACTGATGAATATGGCGGTTCATTAGAAAATAGAATGCGTTTTACGCTTGAATGTATTGCCGCGATTAGAACAAATGTAGGACCGGATTTTCCAATTTTAGTTAAATTTACTCCGGTTCATAAAGTTGAGGGATTTAGACAAATTGATGAAGGAATTGCTATGGCTAAAATTCTTGAGGGTGCAGGGATTGAAGCATTACATGTTGATGTAGGATGTTATGAGGCTTGGTATAAAGCTATTTCAACTGTTTACAACGAAGAAGGACACCAATTAGATGTAGTTAAAGCAATTAAAGAAAATGTATCATTGCCAGTATTGGGGCAAGGAAAGTTATTTGATCCAAAAAAAGCACAAGAAGTAGTAGCACAAGGAGTTTTGGATTATGTTGTTTTAGGTCATCAAATGCTTGCTGATCCACATTGGGCTAATAAAGTAAAGCAGGGAAATACAATGGATATTGCACCATGCGTTGGCTGTAATGAATGTTTATTAGCAGGTTTTTCTGGAAAACATTATTATTGTGCTGTAAATCCACTTTGCTATGCGGAAAAAGAATTCGCACTGCCAAAAGTTGATGGAATTAAAAAATCAGTACTAGTTATTGGAGGCGGTCCAGGTGGAATGTACGCTGCTATCACAGCAAGAAAACGTGGATATGAAGTCGACTTATATGAAAAGGAAGAACGATTAGGGGGTACACTTTGGGCGGCAGGAATGCCTACCTTTAAGCATGATGTCTTGAAATTGATTACTTATCTTGAAAGACAATGCTTGAAAACTGGTGTGAATGTTTATTTAAATACAGAGTTTACGCTCAAAGACGCTAAAAAAGATTACGATAAAGTTATTCTATCAGCAGGGTCATCACCAATGATGCCACCAATTCCGGGAATTGAAAAAGCAGGTTTTGTAAGTGAATTTTTGACTGACCGTAAAGAAGCAGGAAAACAAATAGTAATTATTGGTGGGGGTCTAGCAGGATGTGAGGCAGCATGTTATCTTAAAGAAAATGCGGAAACGGTAACTATTATTGAAATGCAGGAAGATATTTTATTTGGTTGTGACCACTGTTTAAATAATGATCAGGCGTTGAGACAAATGCTTCAAGATAATAATATTAATAAAATTACAAAAGCAACTGTTACTAAAATTGAAGATAATCGAGTTACATATCTCCAAGATAATCAGGAGTATACAATCGTGTGTGATACAATTATCAATGCAGCTGGATTTAAACCAAATGATCAATTAGAAGATGCTTTAGAGGAAATTTATGATGATGTTACAGTGATTGGTGATGCAAAAGCACCAAGAAAAATTTTAACAGCAATTCATGAAGGATATCATGCAATTCGAGTTATGGAGTAGAGTTCATTGAACTCTACTTTATTTTTATTGTATAATAATGTAATGGAGGAACTATTATGAGTAAAAAAATATTCTTTTTTGATATTGATGGGACTTTAGCAGTAAAAAATATTATTCCTGAAGATACAAAAGAAGCTTTAAGAAAGTTACAAAATCTAGGGCATTACGTTTTTATTTGTACCGGTAGACCATATATTTACGCAAAATATCATTTTGAAAAATATGTTGATGGTTTTATTTGTGCAAATGGTCGATATATCGTGTATAAAGAAGAGGTATTATTGGATGAACCATTGACTAGGAAACAGGTTAGTTATTTTGTGGATAGTTTTGATAAATTAGAATGTGGATATAATTTTAATGGCGTTAATCTTGGCTATGCTCATGGAATTGATTTTAATAAGTTAGCTGATATGCAAACAGATTACGAACATCCATATTTTATTGAAGATTTTAAAACAGAGGAGATCGATGCCCACATGTTTGATGTTCATTTTAATGATCAAGAACATTACCAAAAGATTGTTTCCTATTTACAAGATACAGTAGTTTTAAATGAGCACTTTGGTCATAATTCTGCTGATGCAACAATTATTGGTTATGATAAAGGAATTGGAATTAAAAAACTATTGACGATTTTAAAAATAGAACGTGATAATAGCTATGCTTTTGGTGATGGTTTTAATGATGTGTGTATGTTCAAAGTAGTTGGGCATCCAATTGCAATGGGAAATGGTGTTGATGTGGCAAAAGAAGCTAGTGAATATATTACAAGTGATATTTATGATGGAGGAATTTATAAAGCTCTGCTTCATTATGGAATAATTGAATAAAAAAGAAACCCGATTAACCGGGTTTCTTCTGGTTATTAAGCTTTAACAGTTACGTTTTGAGCTTGTGGTCCACGATCAGATTCGTTGATATCGAATTCAACAACTTGACCTTCTTCTAAAGTTTTGAATCCTTCAGCGTTGATTGCTGAGAAATGAACGAAGATATCTTTTCCATCTTCATCATTTGTAATAAATCCAAACCCTTTTTCTTGATTAAACCATTTTACTTTACCTGTACTCATTAATGGTACCTCCTTGAAAGATGTGCAAAAAGGAAATACTCTATGTAACTCTAAATCACAAATATCGGATTGCGGCGGTACATAAAGGTAATACAATCTTCTAATACTTGTGATACTTTGAAAATTATATTGCTACTTTTGCTCTTATATTTTAACATAATCAAAAAAAGAAATCAAATCCTTTATGTAAACGCTTTAATAAATTTTATTAACTTCAAATTAAGATAGCTAATAATTTGTTAACATTGGCTATAAAAAGTGTTAAAATATCCTTAATAAAAATAAGGAGGAAAAATATATGCCATTTATTTCATTTACAACAAATCATAAATTAACACTTAGGCAAGAAAATGAAATTGCTAAAAGAACTGGGGAGCTGATTACAATCTTACCTGGTAAAAAAGAAGAAAATTTAATGTTACATTTAGAAGATAATCAAATTATGTATTTCCGCGGTGATGACATTCCTTGCATGATGATTGCGGTTAAATTATATAATACAATTGATTTTGATGCTAAAAAGAAATTTACTGAAGAGTTAGTAAAAATGATCAAAGAAACAACAAATATTGAAATTAATGATGTTTATGTTTCGTTTGATGAATATCCAAATTGGGGTAAACAAGGAACACTGTTCCAGTAATGGGAAAAAAGACGAAAATTGCATTAACTGGTAGTTTAACTATGTTGGCAGCTGGAATTGGTAGTTTATTTTATGCTGGTAATTATTTATATAATTTGGCATTAAATAAACAGGCTAATAAAGATGCGATATTTACTAATCCCTCAACAAATAATCAAATACCCGATAAAGATAGAACCGATATAAATAAGAAGGGAGATAGTAGCAATTTTTTTGATACTATTCATTATCAGGATGTATTCTTAGACAGTGATGATGGATTAAAACTGCATGCTTATCAATTTTTGAATTACGGGCATGATTATGTGATTATTGTCCATGGATATACATCTGAAGGTAAATTGATGCATGCGAGTGCTAAACATTTTTATGAGCAAGGTTACAATCTTTTGCTTCCTGATCTTCGAGGTCATGGGCAGAGTGAAGGTGACTATATTGCAATGGGCTGGCTCGATCGTTTAGACATAATTAACTGGATCAAATATTTAATTGATAATGATTCAAAAGTTAAAATTATCCTGTATGGAGTATCTATGGGAGCGGCTACAGTAATGAATGTAACAGGGGAAAAATTGCCTGTCAATGTTATTGCTGCTATTGAAGATTGTGGATTCACTAGTACATGGGAGATGTTTTCCTATCAGCTAAAAGAAATGTATAATTTGCCAAGTCGACCATTTTTAGATATTGCAAATATTGTGACTCAGATTCGAGCCGGTTATTCATTTGGCAAAGCTGAAGCAATCGAACAAGTGAAAAAATCAACTACGCCAACATTATTTATTCATGGCGATAAGGATCGTTTTGTCCCTTTTAAAATGCTCAATCAATTATATCAAAGTGCTAATTGTCCTAAGGAAAAATTGGTAATCAAGGGTGCCGGACATGCTCAATGTGAAAAAATTGGTGGTCAAGTTTATTGGAGTAAAATTGATAGTTTTATTAGAAAATATCAAGACTAATTAATAAATTAGTCTTTTTTATTGTCATAAATTTGTCATAAACATATACTTTTTTGCCGGATAGTGAAATTAATTTTATGTATACAATTTTATACACCAAATAATTGGTTTTTATTATATTTACTAATTTTACATATTTTGGAAGATAAAGTAAAATATAGAGTATGGAGGGTTGAGGAATGGGAGATATTAGTAATGGAACTCGCATATTGCTAACGCAATATTTATTAAAAAGATTAACAGACGAAGATCATGCTTTATCACGTGATGAACTAATTAAAAGAATTGGTGGGTTAGGAACGACGATTTCTAGCAATACGATTAAAGCAGATATTGAATCAATAAAATCTTATAATAATTTGATAAAAGATTGTCAAGATGAGTTGCTTACCCCTTTTATATGCAATGAAAGTGGTAGTATTAATTATGCAACAAAACAAAAAAAAGGTGCGTACGTTGAAAAGACATATTATACTGATGCTCAATTAATTTTATTGACAAGGTTATTAGGTCGAGGATTACATTTAGAAAGTCAAAATGATTCAAAATTATTAGAAAAAGTATTATCAGATAGTTCTTTGTATAAAATAAATCATTATCATTTGTTAGATAATATCAATTCAACTTATGAAGATAATTGTATTACAGTGTATTTAGAGCAAATTATTAAGGCTATAAATACATTTGCTTGTGTATCATTTAAAGAATTGGAATATAGTGTTGTTGAAAACAAAGTTATAGATAGGCCTAGTCATAAAACAATTTTATTATATCCAACTAATATTGATATAAAAAATGATCAAGTATATTTAGTTGGTTACCTAATAAATAGTAGTGAAGATTTTGAATTGGCATATTATCGAATTGATCGCATTGATCAATTGAAAATAACTCGTACCCCTAAATATATCCAAGCAAAGACTGAGTGTTTTAAGGAGCGAATCTGGTTATCTAATGATCCGCTTGATATTGGAAAAGATAATTTGATCAACATTGAATTACGTGTGTATTTAGGAAATGAGAATATTTTTGAAGCTTTGTATCAACGATTTAAGGGATGTACATTCACAGTTGAACAATTCCGTCGATTTGTAAATGTTTCAATTGAACGGGTTCCTGATGATAAAAAGTTAGTCAGTGGCTTTTTACAATTAGCTAATCATGTTGAGGTTTTTAAACCGTTGGAATTAAGAGATAAGATAAAAGAAGAAATTAATCAAATGTATTTGATGTATCGCAGTTAAAAGGAATTCGTAGAATTTCTTTTTTATTACCTGTTCAAATTGAAAATTTGAACATATAGACTTAAGTCAGTT
>ERZ791765.396-NODE-396-length-49674-cov-51.941293_pt1 | contig 49674 bp, 45 predicted proteins | sample MGYA00509949_ERZ791765 | MGnify/ENA primary metagenome ERZ791765 (study PRJEB30046, sample SAMN00791980) | human gut metagenome | study: EMG produced TPA metagenomics assembly of the A metagenome-wide association study of gut microbiota in type 2...
TCGGACTTCCGAAAGAAGGTTGAACGATTTTCAAAAATCTGTGTGAAATTTTGAAAGTATATAGGGGCATAGTTCAGTTGGTAGAACGTTGGTCTCCAAAACCAAATGTCGAGGGTTCGAGTCCTTCTACCCCTGCTATCCAAAAGACTTGTGGAAATCATGAGTCTTTTTTGTATGTAATGATGAGAAGAATTGAAAGAAATATTTTAGAATTAATTTATATTTTGGTCACAAAGTGGACAAAATATATTTGTATGATATATTTATCACAGATGAAGTGATAAGTATTTCATAAACTCTCCCCTCTGGAAAGGGCATTGTTCCGAGTATCGGAACGATGTCCTTTTCCTTTCTGTAATAGCGATACAGAAAACATGAAAAATACTTGCAAATGTGATGAAATACAGGTATTTTTAAAGAGCAGGCAATTAGAAGAATGAAAGACGAAAAGGATGGAATGGAAAAATGAAAGAGTACAAGCTTGGAGATCTGCCGGAGAGCAGTTTACATATATATGGAAGAAACAGTGGCATTTTGGATCCGCTCACGCTATTTTGGACGGCGAGCGGCGTGGAAGTGTGTGTTAAGGCGAGCGAACTCTGGGTAGAGGTGGAAGCCGGGTATGATGTCTATGAGCCGTGGATCTCGATTTTAATCGATCATGTGCCGATCAGCAGGCAGATGGTGCAGAAAGGGAGATACTGGATACCGGTGTTTCGAAGTCTGGATAAGGAAACACTGCGCACAGTCCGAATTTCCAAAGATGTACAGCCGATGAGTGATGAACCGGGCAGTTTCCTTAAAATTCATGGCTTTCGGATAGATGGAGAATTTTATCCGGTGGAAGAAAAGAAAATGAAGATTGAGTTTGTGGGAGACAGCATTACCTCGGGAGAGGGAACGGAAGGGGCAAAGAGAGAGCTTTGCTGGTCTTCTATGGTGTTTGGCAGTGTGAATCACTATGCTTTTATGACGGCGGAGGCACTGGATGCGGATTACCACATTATCTCACAGAGTGGATGGGGTGTACTGTCCAGCTGGGATGGAAACCCGAAATGCAGTCTGCCGAAATATTATACACAGGTGTGCGGGCTCGCGGCGGATGGAGAAAATGCGGCTGCGGGAGCAGGAAAAGCATGGAATTTTAAGGCATGGCAGCCGGATGTCGTGGTGATAAATCTTGGAACGAATGACGAGAGCGCGTTTTCACAGCCGGCTGTTTTTTATGATGAAAACGGAAAGCTGTTTGATCAGAAACTTGATGCGGACGGATCGTATGAGGCAGAGTCGGCAAAGCGTCTGCGTGACGCAATGAAAGACTTTTTACATGAAGTGCGGCAGTGTAATCCGGCGGCAGAAATCATCTGGGCGTACGGAATGCTTGGTACACCGTTAAAGGATCTGATTCAGGAAATGCTTGATGAGTATCAAAGGGAGAGCGGGGACGCTGCGGTTCGTTTTGTGGAACTTATACCGGCAACACCGGATACGATCGGATCGAGAGAACATCCGGGTGTCCGTTGTCACAGACAGGCAGCGGAGCTTTTGACTGCGGAGATCAAAAAGATTAAGAAAATTTAAGAAAGTATTTCGAATGCTTTTAGAATTTTGACATCGATTTTTCACAAACATAGCGTATCTTATAATTATCACCAAGACAGGTGATTCAATATATTATTATTTCTTCCCCATTTTCAGAAGCTGTGAGGCAAAAATCACAGCTTCTTTCAATATTTCTTTCTGTAAAAACAGAGAAAAAACTTAAAAATAAGGAGGAAACCAGAGAAAATAAGTTTATAGATTTTGTTTAAAATGATGAATAAATGGTTATTTTTCAGGCTATCATGCATAATGTAGTATGTTAAGCCGCAGGAAACAGGTGGATTCACATACAGACACGAATAAATTTTGGAGGGATAGAAAAAAAATCATGTCAAAATGCAAGAATTTTATCATTAAACAGAAAATGAGAGAAATTTGACAAGGATGAGAAAAAAGCGCATAATCGTAAAAAGTTTGGGATAAAAGAAATTTGTTTTGGAGTTTTATGAGTAGGAAGGTGAATGATATGTTAGAACAGAAAATCAAACTGGCAGACAGAGAGGATGTTTCCGTCTTTGTAAAGGCAGCCGATAAATGTGATTTTGATATCGATATTTCATATGGTCGTATTTTGATCGACGCAAAGTCATTTCTCGGTGTGTTAGGACTCGGGTTCTCCAGAGAACTTACGGTAACCTGTGGCGGTCGTGATGAGAACTTTGAGAATGTTTTAAGAAAATATGCAGTTGCGTAAATAGAATAGAAATAAATTGGCAGGCAGGATCACTTTGGTGGTTCTGCCTGTTTCTGTTATGGGAAAGTAAATCCGGTTTAGCTGCATGGGACTTTGTGCTTGCGGGAGAGAGTGTGCTGTTTTATACTGGAAGTCAGAGTAAAGGAGTTCGTATGGAAGAAAGGGAAAGAGAGCAGGTTCGGATTTCGGTGCGCAACCTGGTCGAATTTATTTTGCGTTCCGGAGATCTGGATAACCGTAAGGACAAGACACCGGATAAAAATGCCATGCAGGCGGGAGCTAAGATGCACCGGAAGATCCAAAAACGGATGGGAGTGGAATACCATGCCGAAGTACCGCTTCGGATCATTCTCGAAGAGGAACGTTATGAACTTGTGGTGGAAGGCAGAGCAGACGGGATCATTTACGGGGAAGATGACCGGATAACGATCGATGAAATCAAGGGCGTGTATATGGATCTTGCCGGTCTGACGGAACCGATCGGGGTACACCGCGCGCAGGCAATGTGCTATGCCTACATCTATGCGGTGCAGCATGACTGCGCACAGATGGGGATACAGATGACGTACTGCAATCTGGATACCGAAGAGATCAAACGTTTTTCCGAGGAAATCACATTGGAGGAACTGGAAATCTGGTTTTTAAATCTGATCGCTGCTTATAAAAAATGGGCGGATTTTTCCTATGACTGGAAAAAGATCAGACAGGCATCGATCCAGGATCTGGAATTCCCATATCCCTATCGGAAGGGGCAGAAAAAGCTGGTTTCAGATGTTTACCGCACGATCCGGCGCAAGAAGAATCTGTTTATCCAGGCTCCGACCGGAGTCGGCAAGACGATCTCCACGATATTTCCGGCAGTGCGCGCAGTGGGGGAAAATCTGGCGGATAAGATTTTTTATCTCACGGCAAAAACGATCACCGGAAATGTGGCGCGCGAGACGATCCAGCTTTTGATGGAACATGGTTATCAGGCAAAGACGGTGATGATCACGGCAAAGGAGAAGCTGTGCAAGTGTGAAGAGGTGGACTGCAATCCGGAGAGCTGTCCGTATGCGAAAGGACATTTCGACCGTGTCAATGATGCGGTATATGATCTGCTTTTGCATGAAAATATGTATACCAGAGAGGTGCTTTTAGAGCAGGCGGAGAAATTTATGGTCTGCCCGTTTGAACTTTGTCTGGATACGGCAAGCTGGGTCGATAATATCATCTGTGACTATAATTATGTATTTGACCCGAATGTGTATCTGAAGCGTTTTTTTGCGGAAGGGCTGAAGGGCGACTATATTTTCCTTGTGGATGAAGCGCATAATCTGGTCGAGCGTGGCAGGGAGATGTACAGTGCCACACTATATAAGGAAGATTTTCTGGCGGCAAAAAGAATTTTGAAGTCGCACAGCAAGCGCCTGGAGCAGGAGCTTGCAAAGTGCAATCAGATCATGCTGCGCTATAAGAGAGAATATGACGATTATGAGATCCTGCCGGATGTCGGGGATCTTATCTTTGCGCTGATGCGGCTTGGCGCGGAGATGGATAAGTTCTTTCAGAGGAGCAGTGAGTTTGCAGGGAAAGAGGAATGCCTGGAACTTTATTTTGATGTGCGGAATTTTTTAAATATCTACGACAGGGTGGATGAAAACTATGTGATCTATTCGGATTATGACGGGGATGGAAGATTTTTTATTAAATTTTACTGTGTGGATCCGTCGAAAAATCTGCAGGAATGTCTGGATAAAGGAAACAGTACAATCTTTTTTTCGGCAACGTTTCTTCCGATCGGATATTACAAAAAACTGCTCAGCACGAAAGAGGACAATTACGCGGTCTATGCGGAGACGACATTTCATCAGGAGCAGAGCCTGCTTGTTGTCGCCGGTGATGTCACAAGTAAGTACACCAGGCGGAATGAGACAGAGTATACACGGATGGCAGAATATGTGAAAAAAGTGACCGGGGCGCGGCAGGGAAACTATATCGTATTCTTTCCGTCCTATCAGTATATGGCGCAGGTAGCGGAAGTGTTTGAACGGTTGAATGACGGGGAAGCGGACTGTCTGATGCAGACAAATGGAATGCGGGAGAAAGAGAGAGAAGAGTTCCTTGCAGAATTTGAAAAGAAACGGGAAAGATCGCTCATCGCATTTTGCGTGATGGGCGGCATTTTCGGAGAGGGGATCGATCTGAAGAATGACCGGCTGATCGGCACACTGATCGTTGGAACCGGTCTGCCGCAGTTGTCTGACGAACGGGAGATCTTAAAAGATTATTATGACAGGAGAGAGGGAGATGGTTTTGCCTATGCCTATCGTTATCCGGGAATGAATAAGGTGCAGCAGGCAGCGGGGCGTGTAATACGGACGGCAGAGGATGTCGGCGTGATCGCACTGCTGGATGAGCGCTTTTTAAACCGTGAGAACAGAGATCTGTTTCCGCGGGAATGGGAGCAGTATGAGATCTGCTCCCTGCGGAACGTAGAAGCGTGCGTAAAGCGTTTCTGGGATAAAAAAGATGAGGAATCAGACCTCGGGAAGAAGCTTTAAAAATTCTTCGGTCGCGGAGGATGTCGGCAGATTCGGATTGATACTCGCCACAAGATGTCTGACCGGCATGGGCTCTTTGGTTTTTAAAATAATAAGATCCCTGGATTCTCTGGTCAGGCAGTAATCCGGAATAAAGGCAACGCCAAGTCCGATCTTTGCAAGGTCGATCAGAAGATCATTACTGCTCAATTCGATTTCCGGGAGCAGCTCTAACTGATGCTGTAAAAACAGGTTGTGTAAAAATTCGCTCGTCGTACTTTTGCGGTCCAGCATCAGGATCGGATACTGGTTTAATTCTTCTAAAGAGACCGGCTGTTGTTTGAATGTAAAATGTGCAGGATTTACGATAAAGACATCGTGAAAATTAAAGACCGTCTTCTGCATATAGGAGTGTGTCAGTTTGGCATTCGGAAAATTGGTCACGATCAGATCCACTTTTCCCTGTTCTAAGAGATCTACGCAGCTCAATGAGGTGGCGTTGGTAACCTTGATCGGAACATTCGGGAATTTTTTGTGGAACTGCTTTAAATAAGGAACTAAAAAATATCGGCAGATCGTGTCACTGGCTCCGATGTGAAGCTGCCCGAGCCCTAAGATATTGGAATCAAGAAGCTGGTTTTCGCCGCGGCGGATCAGATTCATCGCCGGTTCTACATGCTTTAAGAGAATTTTTCCGGCGGGTGTGAGCTGGACTTTTTTGGTGCTGCGGATAAAAAGAGGCTGTCCAAGCTTCTTTTCCAGTGTCTTGATGGACTGGCTGACCGCAGACTGTGAGATGTAGAGCTGTTTGCTCGCTTCGGAAAAGCTCAGAGAAGTAGCGACAAAATAAAACACTTTATATAATTCATAATTGATGTCCATGATAAGATCTCCTTTGATTTTTACTGAATAATATTATAAGACCTGCTTATAAATATGTCAACGCATAACAATTAGAATGCCTTATAAAAAGAATTAGATATATTAATTATACTAATTTAAGAAGCTGTGTTATACTATGCTAAGATAAAGAAAGAAGATTGTACAGACAGCACATTTATGGAGGGATAAACATGAGTAACGTTAGACGCGTGTACGCAGAGAAGAAGAAAGATTTCGCAGTGCAGGCAAAGGAACTGCAGGCAGAGATCAAAAGCTACCTTGGCATTAAAACAGTTACCGGAGTACGGGTTCTGATCCGTTATGATATTGAAAATATTTCGGATGAGACTTATAAAAGAGCACTTGGTACTGTTTTTTCCGAGCCGCCGGTAGATGATCTGTATGAAGAGAACTTTGATCTGGAGGGTGGTAAGACTTTCAGCGTGGAGTTTTTACCGGGACAGTTCGATCAGAGAGCAGATTCTGCCGTACAGTGCGTAAAACTCTTAAATGAGGAAGAGAAACCGGTCATCCGTTCCGCAACAACGTATGTGATCTACGGTGATGTGAGTGATGAGCAGATGGAAGCGATCAAGAATCACTGCATCAACCCGGTAGATTCAAGAGAAACCGGTATGGAGAAACCGGAAACACTCGTAACAGAATTTGAAGAGCCGGCAGATGTAAAGATTTTTGACGGTTTTACGGCAATGGATGAGACAAATTTAAAGGAGCTTTATGACTCTCTTGGTCTTGCCATGACATTTAAAGATTTCCTCCATATTCAGAATTATTTTAAGAACGATGAAAAACGTGATCCGTCCATGACGGAGATCCGTGTACTTGATACCTACTGGTCCGATCACTGCCGTCATACTACTTTCTCTACGGAGTTAAAGGATGTAAAATTTGATGATGGTTTTTACAAGGCACCGATTGAGGATACCTATAAAGATTATCTTGAGACACACAAGAATCTTTACAAAGGAAGAGAGGATAAATTTGTCTGCCTGATGGATCTTGCGCTCATGGCAATGAAGCGCCTGAAAAAAGAAGGAAAGCTGGCAGATCAGGAGGAATCCGATGAGATCAATGCCTGCTCGATCGTTGTTCCGGTAGAAGTGGACGGAAAGACCGAGGAGTGGCTTGTAAACTTCAAAAATGAAACACACAACCATCCGACCGAGATCGAGCCGTTCGGTGGCGCTGCAACCTGCCTTGGCGGTGCGATCCGTGATCCGCTTTCCGGACGTACCTATGTTTATCAGGCAATGCGTGTGACCGGTGCGGCAGATCCGACCGTATCGGTAAAAGATACCATGAACGGAAAGCTGCCGCAGAAGAAGATCGTGCGTTCCGCTGCACATGGATACAGTTCTTACGGAAACCAGATCGGACTTGCGACCGGCTATGTAAAAGAAATTTATCATCCGAATTATGTTGCGAAGCGTATGGAGATCGGCGCGGTTATGGGTGCGGCTCCGAGACGTGCGGTACAGCGTTTGAATTCCGATCCGGGCGACATCATTATCCTGCTTGGCGGTGAGACCGGACGTGACGGTTGTGGTGGGGCAACCGGTTCTTCCAAAGCACATACTACAAAATCCATTGATACCTGTGGTGCCGAGGTACAGAAAGGTAATGCACCGACCGAGCGTAAACTGCAGAGACTGTTCCGCAGAGAGGAAGTAAGCCACATCATCAAAAAGTGTAATGACTTTGGTGCGGGCGGAGTTTCCGTTGCGATCGGTGAGCTGGCAGATGGTCTGCGCGTGCAGCTTGACAAGGTGCCGAAGAAATATGCAGGTCTGGATGGAACGGAAATCGCCATTTCTGAGTCCCAGGAGCGTATGGCAGTCGTAGTCGCAAAAGAAGATGTAGATACTTTCTTAAAATATGCAAAAGAAGAAAACCTTGAGGCAACAGAAGTGGCAGTTGTCACCGAAGAGCCGAGACTGGTGCTGGTATGGAGAGGAAAAGAGATCGTAAATATCAAGCGTGCGTTCCTTGATACCAACGGAGCACATCAGGAGACCGATGTGGAAGTTGAGATGCCGGTCAAAGAGGATAATTATTTCAATGAGAAAAAAGTTGCGGATGTAAAGGATGCATGGCTCTCCATGCTTGCTGACTTAAACGGCTGTTCCCAGAAGGGACTGGTGGAAATGTTTGACGGTTCCATCGGTGCAGGCAGTGTATACATGCCTTACGGTGGTAAGTATCAGCTTACCGAGACCCAGAGTATGGTGGCAAAGCTTCCGGTATTAAAGGGAAAGACTGATACAGTCACAATGATGGCATATGGATTTGATCCGTATCTTTCCAGCTGGAGCCCGTATCACGGAGCAGTTTACGCAGTACTTGAATCTTTGTCCAAGATCGTGACTGCCGGTGGTGATTACCACAAGATCCGTTTTACATTCCAGGAATATTTCCGCAGAATGAGCGAGGATCCGAAGCGCTGGAGCCAGCCGTTTGCTGCACTGCTCGGCGCATACAGCGCGCAGATCGCGTTCGGACTGCCGTCTATCGGAGGAAAGGACTCCATGTCCGGTTCCTTTAATGAGATCGATGTACCGCCGACACTGGTATCTTTTGCAGTAGATGTGGCAAAAGAAGGTGACATTATCACACCGGAATTTAAGAAAGCCGGAAATCCGGTTTACTTATTTACCATGGAAAAAGACGCATATGATCTTCCGATTTATGCACAGGTTATGAAACTGTACGATACCGTTCATACGCTGATCCAGAGTGGTGCGGTTGCAGCGGCATACGCGCTTGACGGAAAGGGAATCGCGCTTGCGTTAAGCAAGATGGCATTTGGAAACAAGCTTGGCGTAGCGGTAGATGCAAATGCAGTGACAAAAGAAGAACTGTTTGCGCCTGGATTTGGAAATCTTGTGCTTGAAGTAAAAGATGTGGCAAAATTCGAAGAGATCGTTGGCAAGTCAGAGATTGCGGATTCGGTAAAGAAGATTGCGGAAGTAACCGAAAAAGCAGCCTTTACCTACGGTGACGTGGAAGTTTCCATGGACAAAGCACTGGATGCATGGACAGGCACACTGGAAAAAGTATTCCCGACCAGAGCAACGGAAGATAAAGAGGAAGTAAAGACCGGTTTGTATAAAGCAGATAAGGTTTATGTATGCAAGCATAAAGTCGCAAGACCGAATGTGTTTATCCCGGTATTCCCGGGAACCAACTGTGAGTATGACAGCGCAAAGGCATTTGAGCGCGCCGGCGCGGATGTTACGATCAAGGTATTTAAAAACCTTGAAGCGAAAGATATCCGTGATTCTGTAGATGAGTTTACCAAAGCGATCGATCAGGCGCAGATCATCATGTTCCCGGGTGGATTTTCCGCAGGTGATGAACCGGAAGGAAGCGCAAAATTCTTTGCAAATGCATTCCGTAACGCAAAGATGGCAGAGGCGGTCAATAAGCTGTTAAATGAAAGAGACGGACTGGCACTTGGTATCTGTAATGGTTTCCAGGCACTGATCAAGCTTGGTCTGGTACCATACGGTGAGATCAGACAGCAGACAGCAGATTCACCGACACTGACCTACAATACGATCGGACGTCATATTTCAAAGATGGTATACACGAAAGTGGTATCCAATAAATCCCCGTGGCTGGCACAGGCAGAGCTTGGAAAGACATACTGCAATCCGGCATCTCACGGCGAGGGACGTTTCGTAGCACCGAAGGAATGGCTGGATAAGCTGTTTGCAGAGGGACAGGTTGCAACCCAGTATGTAAATGAGGCAGGAAATCCGACCATGGATGAGGAATGGAATGTCAACGGTTCCTATATGGCAATCGAGGGTATCACCAGCCCGGATGGTCGTGTACTCGGAAAGATGGCACACTCCGAGCGTCGCGGAGATTCTGTAGCGATCAATATTTACGGCGAACAGGATATGAAGATCTTTGAGTCCGGCGTGGCTTACTTCAAATAAGAAGATTTTGTAAAGACCTTGTAGAGAGGAGAAATCCTTTCTATGAGGTTTTTTTGCATCCTGTTTTTGTATCAAAATTAAATTGAAAATATATCAGACATAGGTTATTATAATAAGGAAAAATCTTTTTATCTATTTTAAATAGTCAAATATGCAAAGTCTGCATGGAAATCCAATCAAAATTGTGAGTGTAAAGAAGGGGAACCGCTGTTTTTATTGAAATACAGTGATTTTTTAGAGTATAATAAAGGAGCAGGAATTTGAGTGTAAAAAGAGGAAATTTAAGGGCAGATACAGTCGTAAAGAATTACTGGCGCAACAATGAACAGTTTGCAGATTTCTTTAATGCCGTATTGTTTGCTGGGGAACAGGTCATAAAGCCGGATGAACTGATCCCCGTTATCACAATTGTAGTCTATTATGGGGAAAAGTCATGGGATGGGGCTGCTTCTTTACATGAAATGCTTAATATTCCAAAAACAATGGAATCATTTGTCAATGATTATAAGATGCATTTGGTAGAAGCAAGAAAAAATGATCTGAAATTGCATAATATTAATAATCAGGATTTATTCAATCTGCTTGAAATCATATTGGACAAGAGCGCAAAATGGAATGAGATAAGAGAAAAGGCAATAATTTATGCAAGAAAGCATGAAGTGGAGAAATCTGTTATCATGACGGTTGCAGGAGCCGCAAATTGTAAAATGGATTACAATATGATGGAAAAGAAAGGGGATGCGGATATGTGTACGGTGTTTGAAGAGACAAGAAAAGAGGGAGTAGCACAGGGACTTGCAGAAGGAGAAGCGAAAGGTATCATTGAAACCGGCTATGAATTTGGACTTTCAGAGGATGACATTCTGACAAGACTTCAGAAGAAGTTAAACATATCGTTACAGAAAGCACAGGAATATCTTTCCATGTTTGGAAAACAGACCGTGTAATCAGGGCAATTTTTATTAAGACGCCGCAAATCTACAGAAAAACGGTGTGCAGGGGCAGGCAACAGATATCAGATATGGTCTGATCGATCAGATCCTTGAGAAAAGAGGATAGAAGGTAACTATAAAATTTTCATAAAAACATGGAAAAATCATTGCATTTTCCGAAAAATTCCGCTAGTCTGTTATATAGAAAACAAGCAGGAAGTGTGATTGGTCATGAGAAAGAAAACGGCACGGATCCTCGGTGCGTTTGGGATCGCAGCGGCGGCAACATTGATTTTTCTGGCGAGCCATGAAGAGAAAAAAAACTCGGTAGTTAATAACTGTAAAGGTGTCACGATGACGATCGAGGACGGTACGGTGTCCGAGGACGGTCTGGTTTTGGATATCTGTAATGAGTCTGAGAATGAGCTCACGTTTGAGGAGGATTTTATCCTTGAAAAGTGGACAAAGGGGCAGTGGTACAAGATGCCGAGCCAGTCGCTTACCCATGACTGGGAAGATGAACCGTTAGTCGTGGAGCCGCACACAGTGGCGGAGGGAGCCTGTCCGGTCAACTGGCTGGAGGATTACGGGAAGCTGCCTAATGGACAGTACCGCCTGCTTAAAAAGTTTCAGACGAAGGACGAGACCGAATATGTGCTTGCAGTGACATTTTCGTTATAAAAGCAATCAAAGGGATGCACAGAGTGCATCCTTTCGTTGCGTTATGGGAAAGACATTTTGCTATAGATTCAGCCTATAGCCAGCTATGGGAAAATGTGTCTTGTCACCGTATGGTGAATTTAATATAATGAAAGAATATGAAGACTGGCCAAGTGCCGTTTACGGAAAATATACAAAAAGTGGGGAAAAGAGATGAATATTGCTGCGTATTTGAAGGAACATCGTCTGATCACGGATGGAGCGATGGGAACCTATTACCAGAAAAAATATAAGGATGAGCAGATTTTTGTCGAGCGGGCGAATACCGAGGCACCGGAGCGGGTGAAGGAGATCCATCTGGATTATATTGCCGCGGGCGCAAAACTGATCCGTACGAACACGTTTGCGACCAATACCATGTTTTTTGATACAATGGAGGAAGTGACCGAAAATATCAAAGCGGGTTATCAGATCGCGGAGAAAGCGGTGGCAGAAAGCGGCAGCGAAGTTTTTATCGCGGCGGACTTGGGACCGATCTATGATTCGGGAGAGGAAGCATATGAGGATGTGCTTGCGGAGTATAAGACGATCTGCGATACGTTTTTTGCGTGCGGGGCAAGGATCTTTTTGTTTGAAACGCTTTCGGATTTCGCATATGTATCACCGCTTGCGGCTTACATTAAGGAGAAGGGCGATACCTTTGTCATTGCGCAGTTCTCGTTTGACAAGAGCGGTTATACCAAATCCGGGATCAGCGTGAAGCGTGTGATCGAGCTGGCAGCGGGCGATGATGCCATCGATGCCTATGGTTTTAACTGTGGCGTGGAAGCGGCGCATCTCTATCAGCTGTTAAAAGATGCGGAATTTCCGAATGAAAAATATCTGACAGCACTCCCGAATGCCGGATATCCGGTAGTTTTGCGCGGGAAGACCGTATATTCGAGCAATGAAAGATATTTCGTTGAGATGCAAAAAAAGATCGCGGTACTTGGTGTGGATATTTTGGGCGGTTGTTGTGGAACCGAGCCTTCTTACATAGAAAAACTGGGACAGGCGTTAGAAGAAAGTCCGCGCGGGAAAAAGCGCATTGGGCAGATCGTGCCGGAAGCGGGTGAAAAATCGAGCCATGCTTTGGAAGAAAAATTCGCAAAAAAAGAAAAAGTATATATTGTTGAATTAGATCCGCCATTTCAGACAGATATCGCAAAAGTGATGAACGGTGCGAAGCTGCTAAAGGAAAATCAGGTCGATCTCATTACGCTTGCAGATTCCCCGATGGCGAGAGCCCGGATGGATGCCGGACTTCTGGCAGAAAAAGTACAGCGTGAAGTGGGAATTCCGGTTATGCCGCATATCTGCTGCAGAGACAAAAATGTGCTTGCGCTCCGTTCTACGCTGCTTGGCGATTATATGGCGGGCATCCGGCAGTTTCTGTTTATTACGGGCGATCCGGTTGCGCGCGAGTTTAAAGGAAAGATCTCATCGGTGTTTGATTTTAATTCGATCAAACTCATGAATTATGTAAAAGAAATGAATGCGGATGTTTTTGCGGAGGATCCGGTCTGCTACAGCGGCGCACTGAATTATCACGGGGTCAATGTGGATGCGATCATAAAGCGGATGCAGTTAAAGATCGCGGAGGGCTGTACGTTCTTTTTGACACAGCCGATCTATACGGATGCGGATGTGGAGCGTATCCGTTATATCAAAGAGCATGTGGATACCAGACTGATCTGCGGGATCATGCCGCTTGTCAGCTATAAAAACGCGCTTTTTGTCTGCAATGAGATGCCGGGGATCCATATCACAAGGGATATTGTGTATCGTTACGACAAGGAGATGACCAGGGAAGAAGCAGAGGCGGTCGCGACGCAGATCTCCGTGGAAACAGCGAAGAAACTGTATGACGTGGCAGATGGATTTTATATGATGACGCCGTTTAACCGGGCGGGACTCATCAGCAATATTATTACGGAAATCAGAAAAATAGGAGAGCGGTAATATGACAAGAGAAGCATTTCGTGAACTGGTGAAAAACGGACCGGTCATCTTAGATGGCGCGACAGGAACCAACCTGCAGGATGCGGGAATGCCGGTCGGCGTCTGCCCGGAACAGTGGATCTTAGAGCATGAGGATGTGATGATCCGACTGCAGAAGGATTATGTGGAGGCGGGGACCAATATTTTATATGCACCGACGTTTACGGCAAACCGCATCAAGTTAGAAGAATACGGACTCGAAGAACACCTGGAGGAAATGAATGAGCGGCTGGTTGGAATTTCAAGAGAGGCGGCAGGTGACAGGGCACTGGTGGCAGGCGATCTCACGATGACCGGGCAGCAGTTGTTTCCAATGGGAGATCTGATGTTTGAGGAACTTGTGGACATCTATAAAGAGCAGGTGCGTGCGATCTTAAAGGCAGGCGTGGATCTGTTTGTGGTGGAAACAATGATGAGTCTTCAGGAATCGCGTGCAGCAGTGCTTGCGATCCGGGAGACCTGTGATCTGCCGGTGATGGTGAGCCTGACGTTCAATGAGGACGGAAGAACGCTTTACGGAACAGACCCTGCAACTGCAGTGGTCGTTATGCAGAGCCTTGGCGCGGATGCGGTCGGACTGAACTGTTCCACAGGGCCGGAGGAAATGCTTGCTCCGGTAAAGGAAATGGTCGCTTATGCAAATATCCCGGTTCTTGCGAAGCCAAATGCCGGTCTGCCGGAGCTGGTGGACGGAGTGACGGTTTATAACACGACGCCGGAGGAATTTGCGGCAGTCGGAAAAAAACTGGTTGAAGAGGGAGCTGCGATTGTGGGTGGCTGCTGCGGTACGACACCTGCGCATATCAAAGCATTGAGTGATGCGGTGCGAGAGATTCCGGTGCGCGAGATCTCTGATAAAAGAAGACGGATTTTAACCTCAGAGCGAAAAAGCGTGGAGATCGATCTGGATGGCCCGTTTCTGGTTGTGGGCGAACGGATCAATCCGACCGGAAAGAAAAAATTACAGGCGGAATTAAAAGAGGGAAGTCTGGATCTTGTGCGTTCCATGGCGCGGGCGCAGGAGGAGAATGGTGCCTCCATCTTAGATGTCAATATGGGTATGAATGGTATTGACGAAAAACAGATGATGCTCGATGTCATTTACGAAGTAAGTACGACGGTGGACTGTCCGCTCTGTATTGATTCGAGCCACGTTGATATCATTGAGGCGGCGCTCCGCATTTATCCGGGGCGTGCGTTGATCAATTCCATTTCCCTGGAAAAAGAAAAGTTTGAAAAGCTGCTTCCGATCGCACGGAAATACGGGGCCATGTTTATTTTACTGCCGCTTTCCGATGAGGGACTGCCGAAGTCTCTGGAAGAAAAACGTGAGATTGTAAATATTATTTTGGATCGCGCGCTGGAACTCGGTTTTGCAAGGGAAGACATCGTGGTGGACGGTCTGGTGGCAACCGTAGGCGCAAATCCGCTTGCGGCGCTCGAGTGTTACGATACGATTTCCTATTGTAAAAATGAGCTTGGACTGGCGACAATCTGCGGACTTTCAAACATTTCATTCGGACTTCCGGACAGACAGTACGTCAACACGGCATTTCTTACGATGGCGATCGCGAATGGGCTTACAATGGCAATCGCAAATCCGTCGCAGGAGCTGCTTATGAATGCGGCATTTGCCACGGATATGCTGTTACATAAGGACGGAAGTGATATCCGTTATATTAACCGGATGAATCTTCTGGATGAGAAGGTGACGAAAGAAGATGCTTCCGGTTCTGGCGTAAAAGAAGAAAAGGCACCGAAAAATCCGGTGTTTGACGCGGTGTTGCATGGAAACAAGGGTGGTATTTTAGGCGAGGTAAAAAAAGAACTGGATGCCGGAAAAGTGCCGGATACGATCATCAGTGAAGATCTGATTCCTGCGATCAATGAGGTCGGTGTTTTGTTTGACAAGCAGATTTATTTCCTGCCGCAGCTGATCGCAAGCGCAAACGCGATGAAAATGGCGATTGAATATTTGGAGCCGATGCTTGTCCGGGACGGCAGCGAGGAGGAGATGGCGACGATCGTCATGGCGACTGTGGAGGGCGATATCCATGATATCGGGAAGAACCTGGTCGTCCTGATGTTAAAGAATTACGGTTACAGGGTACTGGATCTTGGCAAAGACGTGGCGGCTTCCATTATCGTGGATACGGCATTGAAAGAAAATGCGAAAGTGATCGGGCTTTCTGCGCTGATGACAACGACGATGATGCGCATGAAGGATGTCGTGGAACTGGCGCAGGAAAAGGGATACAAGGGAAAGATCATTATCGGAGGTGCTGCGATCACCCCGAGTTTTGCGGATGAGATTGGTGCGGACGGTTACTCAAAGGATGCGGCGGAATGTGTAAAGCTGGTGGAACGCATGCTTGCGGAATAATTTTTGATAAAGAAGGAAAAACCATGGAAATTGATACAATAGCAACAGAAATAAAGGCAACGGATATTGAGGGACTGCGGATCGGACAGGCAAAGAGTGAAAAGGGAAAAACCGGCGTGACCGTGCTGCTGTTTGATCAGCCGGCGATCGGAGGCGTGGATATCAGCGGTGGAGGACCTGCGTCCAGAGAAACCCCGCTTCTTTCACCGCTTACGGCAAACAATCCGATCCATGCAGTTGTTCTTTCCGGCGGTTCGGCGTATGGTCTGGAAGCGGCTGCCGGTGTCATGCGTTATCTGGAAGAGCATGGCATTGGTTATGACACCAGGTTTGCGAAAGTGCCGCTTGTGTGCCAGTCCTGCATTTATGATCTCGGATATGGAGATCCGTCGATCCGCCCCGATGCGCAGATGGGCTATGATGCCTGCGTGGATGCCGAGGCTGCAAAAGAGCCGAAGAGTGGGAATGAGGGTGCTGGCTGTGGAGCAACGGTTGGAAAACTGTTCGGTATGGAATGTGCCGAGAAGTCCGGTCTTGGCATTGCGGCGCTTAAAGTCGGGGAACTGAAAATGGCAGCAGTGGTTGTGGTGAATGCATTCGGAGATATTTTTGATTCCACGACCGGGAAAAAGATCGCGGGGCTAAAGAGCCCAGACCGCACAAAGGAACTTGATACCTGTGCGGAATTTCTTAAGATCGCAAAGCCTACAGATTTTTATAAGGAAAATACAACGATCGGGGCGATCGTGACAAATGGAAGATTTGCACAGGATGAGGCAAATAAGATCGCATCCATGGCGCGCTGCGCTTATGCGAGAAACATAAATCCGGTCGGAACTATGGCGGATGGCGATACGATCTATGCGGTTTCTATGGGGAATGTGTGTGCGGATATCAATGTGGCGGGAACGCTTGCAGCGAAAGTCATGTCCCTGGCCATTGAGCGCGCGGTACATGATGCGGCAATACCGGATGCGGAATATCTGGCAAACTGTGTCCGTCTGGAAAAGTAAAAAATATGGGAAACAGGTATTGACTTTACTTTTTTTGGATAGTATAATGACTAAGTCGGTCGATGAATTTTGACCGCAAATGGGATCTTAGCTCAGCTGGGAGAGCATCTGCCTTACAAGCAGAGGGTCATAGGTTCGAGCCCTATAGGTCCCATTTTACCGCAAGGTAATCAATATGGCGAGATAGCTCAGTTGGCTAGAGCATACGGTTCATACCCGTAGTGTCGAGGGTTCAAATCCCCCTCTCGCTACTATAGAAAGAGAAGACCGGATGAGGCAGTTTGCTTTGTCCGGTCTTTTTGTATTGGTGACGAGGACATGAAGAGTTTATAATAATTTAATTTGTTCCCGTAATCGGCGTGTGCTAAGATAAATGTATAAAAGCATATTTTCTATCCGGACAACAGTCCGTCTGTCCGCCGTCCGGCGGTTCTAAACATTCTTGTTATTTCAGAAAATTCATGCTTTTTCCACAATCAAAAAGCAGGGGTTTTCGAAGAAATTACTCCTGCGGCAACAGGAGGAAAATAAAATATGGACAAAACAAAAGAAACAGGAAATCAGGTATACCGCAGTTACAAAGACCGGTTGTTCCGCATGGTGTTCCGCGAGAAAAAAGAGCTGCTCGGGCTTTATAATGCAGTGAACGGCACGTCCTACACCGATCCGGAGGCGCTTACCGTTGTGACACTGGAAAACGCCATTTACATGAACATGAAAAATGACCTTGCAGTCGTCATGGATTTTTACATGGATCTGTATGAGCATCAGAGCACCTATAACCCGAATATTCCACTTCGCAACCTGCATTATGTGGCAAGGGAGCTGCGCAGCTGGAGTAATGGGCGGACGATTTATGGGAGACAGCTCGTAAAAATACCGACACCGCGCTTTTTCGTGTTTTATAACGGAAGGGATATGCAGCCGGAGCGGCAGGTGTTAAAGCTGTCCGACGCATTTATAAATCCGGAGGAAGATCCGGCACTGGAGCTGAAAGTTGTGATGTTAAACATCAACCTCGGCAGGAATAAAGAGCTGATGGAACAGTGCCATACGCTGCTTGAGTACGCGCAGTTTGTTGACCGGCTCAGAACCTGTGAGAAGAGCATGGGACGGGAAGAAGCGGTGAAGCATACGGTAGATACCTGCATCAGGGAAGGGATCCTGCGGGATTTCCTGTTAAAATACAGGGAGGAGGCCATAGAGATGTGTATCTTTGAATATGATGAGGAAGAGACCCTGCGCCAGCTGGGGCAGCAGAGTTATGAGGAAGGTGTGGCGGCCGGGATCGAGCAGGGCAAAACAGAAGGCAGGCTTGTCGGGGAAGAACAGTTGCTTTTTCGGCTGATCTGTACAAAGCTGAAAAAAGGAAAAACGCCGGAGGTGATTGCGGAAGAACTGGAGGAAGATGTTTCCAGGGTAGAACAGATCTGTGAAAAGGCAAAAAGTTTTGCACCGGAGTATGACTGGAAAAAAGTTTATGAGCAGATGAAGCAGCTGTAAACAGCGGCAGTTATCGATATAAAGCTGAGATAAGAAAAGAGATCATCGTATCCGAGATCAGAGTAAACGGATCCCGGGTGGGTGGTCTTTTTTTCGTGGAAAGAGATTCTGCTTTTTTAAATAGTACAGACCCCAGTCGGAAAAGTAGGAAAAATACAGATGGGATGCATTCCTGGGCAGCGGTATAATAAAATCGTAGGAGTTTGTTTTAAATCTGACAGAGCAAAGGAGAAGAAGTTATGGAAGAAAAACAGAAAAAATTTGCTGTGTGGTCGCTGATCTTAGGAATTGTGGGGCTGATCTTTGGCTGTATGTTCCTTGGGCTGCCGGCAGCCATCATTGCGATCATTTTGGGTGTGAAGGTTCTTGGAGTAAGCGGAGATAACAAAGAACGTCACATGGCAGTGGCGGGAATCATTACCGGCGCGGTAGGAATCCTGTTTGCGGTCATTATGGCAGTTTCGGTCGCGAGGACAGATCCTGCACCGGAAGTTTCGGCAGATGCGGCGACGGAAACAGAGTGTGTGGTGGAGACAGAGACATCGGCAGAGCCGGTTGAACTTGAACAGGAGACAGAAGAAGCGCAGTCTGAGATCGTATCCGAACAGATGGAGACGGAGCAGCAGACGGAGACCGAAGTGGTGCAGGAAGAGGCTTCAAATGAGAAAGCATCTGAGAAAGAGCTGGAAAAACCGGCACAGCCTGAGGCAGTAACGAATGAAAATATACCGGAAGCAGATGGAAGGCAGACGCAAAATGACGGAGCACCTGCGGAAAATGAGGTAGCTGTTGCGGCAGCATCGTCAAATGCGGCTGTGGCAGTGGATAATTCCGGAAGTACCGGTGGAAATTCAGATGCATCCGGAAACGGGGGACAGGCAGTAAGCAATGCGGACACTAATCCCATGCCGGCACCTGCACCGGCTGACAGTGGAAGTGGCGTTACGGTACATATTACGGATACCGGATCGAAATATCATTCTGCGGGATGCCAGTATCTGGCGAAAAGTGACCATGAGGTGAGTTTGGAGACTGCAAAATCCATGGGACTGACACCGTGTTCGAGATGCAATCCGCCAAGGTAAGTTTATGTATAATTTAAAGAGCAACCCGATTTTGAATTGACATCCGCTCCGGAAAAATGATATAATCCTACAAAGCCGATAGGAATTACAGGCAAAACAAAAAGTAACAAAGGATGAGGAGCAAATATCATGAAAAAACGAAACAGATGGCTGGCAGGAGTGCTTGCGGCAGTGATTTTACTTGGAGGCTGCGGAAGCGCGGGACAGGAAACATTAAAGCAGACAGACGCAGAGGCAGAAAATCAGGCGACGGAGACAGCAGTCGAAGATACGGCGTCTGCGACAGAACAGGCTGCAGAGACGGAGCAGACCGGACCGGTGACATTTACGGATGATCTGGGACGTGAGGTGACGGTGGATCACCCGCAGCGCGTGGCGGCACTGATCGGAAGCTTTACGGATGTATGGCAGCTTGCAGGCGGAGATGTCGTTGCGGCGGCAAATGATTCCTGGGAAAGCCTGGATCTGGATCTCGGAGCGGATGTAGTCAATCTTGGCAGCATTTTAGAGCCGGATGTGGAACAGTTAATCGCGGCAAATCCGGACTTTGTACTGGCAAGTTCCAACACCGATGGGGATCTGGCACTTGAGGATGTTTTAAATCAGGCGGGAATTCCGGTTGCTTATTTTGATGTATCCAATTTTGATGATTATCTGAAGATGCTCGATATCTGTACAACGATCACTGGACGTAAGGATCTCTATGAGAAAAACGGTCTGGATGTACAGGCACAGATCGAGGAGATAAAAAAACGTGTGGACGGAAGCGCACCGACAGTTTTATTCTTGCGCGCGGCATCAAGCAATGTAAAGGCAAAGGGCAGTGAAGGCAATGTCTGTGGAGAGATGCTCGCAGATCTGGGCTGTGTGAATATCGCGGACAGTGATGCCGGACTTCTTGATGACTTAAGCATGGAAGCCATCATTGCGGCAGATCCGCAGTACATTTTTGTGACCGTTCAGGGAAATGATGTGGATGCGGCAATGCAGAATGTACAGGATATGCTGATCTCCAATCCGGCATGGAACAGTCTTTCCGCAGTGAAAAACGGACATTACTATGTGCTGGACAAACGGCTGTTCAATCTGAAGCCGAATGCAAAATGGGGCGAGGCATACAAACAGCTGGCAGATATTCTTTATCCGGAGGAGTAACAGATGGGATATTTTCCGTTTTTTGTGGAACTGGAAGGAAAAGAGGGACTGATCGTGGGCGGAGGCAGGATTGCCGCCCACAAGATCGAAAAAATAAAGCCGTTTGGAGCAAAGCTGACCGTAGTCGCACCGTATCTGGCAGAAGATATCAAGACGGATCCGATACTTGATTGCAAGGAGCGTCCTTTTTTGGATGCGGATGTGGATGGCAAGTGTTTTGTGATCGCGGCGACGGATGACGAGAAACTCAACGCGCATATCAGCGCATTGTGCCAGGAAAAAAATATTCTTGTCAATGTGGTGGATGACCAGGAAAAGTGCGGTTTTATCTTTCCGTCACTGGTCAAAGAAGGAAAATTCTGTGCGGGAATTTCCACAGAAGGCGCAAGCCCGATGACGGCGGCATATTTCAGAAGCCGTCTTGCGGCAGCCCTGCCGGAGAAAACGGAAGAGATCCTGGATGGACTGCTGGCTTTCCGTGAGCCGGTCAAACGGGAAATCCCGGATGGCAGGGTGAGGGCAGCCGTTTTAAAAGAAGCGGCGCTCTTTTGTCTGGATAAAGGACGCCCGCTTACCAAAGAAGAAATGCAGGAACGTTTAAGAGCTGCGGCAGGAAAACAAGAAAAGAAAAAGACAGGCAGTGTTGCGCTTGTCGGAGCCGGCTGCGGTGCATATGACGCGATCACAGTGAAAGGACTGAATACACTGCGGCGTGCGGAGGTGCTTATCTATGATGATCTGATCGATGAGCGTCTTTTGTCCCATGTTTCCGAGAGCTGTGAGCAGATCTATGTCGGAAAACGGAGTGGCAGGCACAGCTTTCGCCAGGAGGAGATCAATGATCTGTTAGTGCAGAAGGCCAGAGAGGGAAAACGGGTGGTGCGCTTAAAAGGCGGAGATCCGTTTGTCTTTGGCAGGGGCAGTGAAGAGATGATCGCTCTGCGCAAAGCAAAAATCCCGGTAACGGAGATCTCCGGGACAACGTCTGCGATCGTGGCGCCTGCGGGAGCTGGTATTCCGGTCACACACCGTGGGCTTGCCCGCAGTTTTCATGTGATCACCGGACATACAGCGGGAACAGAAGACGGTTTGCCGGAGGATATCGAAAATCTGGCGGCACTTCACGGAACACTGGTATTTCTGATGGGAATTGGAAATCTGGCTGCGATCGCGGACAAACTGATCGCGGCAGGAAAAAGCGGCGGGACGTCGGCAGCAGTGGTCAGGCAGAACACCGATGGAAGTACGCAGGCAGTGCGTGGAAATTTACATAATATTGCCCAAAAAGTAAAAGAAGCAGGGATAGAGACACCGGCAGTTATCGTGATCGGCGAGACAGCGGGACTGCAGCTTTTTGATGAACAGCAGGAAAAAAATAGAAAGAAATAAACAAAAGATAAAGACGGGACACTACTCGAAAAAGTAGTAGGTCCCGTCTTTGTCGTGAAACTGTTTTAAGGAAGCGTGGAAGACATCTTCCAGGATATGACTTTGGATGCAGATGTCCGGAGTCCCGGTTGCAACGATCTTTTGTTCCTGCATCACCACGAGGCGGTCGGAAAGACTGAGTGCCTGATTTAAATCATGGAGGATTAAAATGACGGTCTTTCCATTTTCCTTTAAAGAGCGGATCAGCGAAAGAAAATCCCGCTGCCCGATAAAGTCAAGGTAAGTGGTCGGTTCATCGAGTACGATATAGTCACAGTCCTGGGCAAGGATCATGGCAAGGAAAACGCGCTGGCGGATGCCGCCGGAGAGCGTGTCCACATACTGATCGGCGTAAGTCTCCACATGCGTAAATTCCATGGCACGGGTGACGATTTCGCGGTCTTTTTCGGTCTTTCGCCTGGAGAAACCAAGGTGCGGAAAGCGACCGTGTTCCACCAGAGTCCGAACCGGAAGCGTCGGAATGATCGTGCGCACCTGCGGAAGAAAGGCGATGCGTTTTGCACGTTCGCGCAGCGGGATGTTAAGCAGATCTTCGTGCTCTAAAAAGATCTGACCGGAAGTTACTTTGGAAACGCCGTTTAAGCATTGGACCAGCGTTGTTTTTCCGCAGCCGTTCGGTCCGACGATCGTGGTGATCTCTCCGGTTGGAAAGGAGACGGAAATATCGGTAAGGATCTTCGTGTGCTGGCAGGTTGCCGATACATGGGAAAACTCAAGCATGGACTCTTCGTCCTCCTTTCTTTTTTAATAAGAGGTATAAGAAGAACGGACCGCCGATAAAGGACATGATGATGCCGGCGGGCAGTTCAAACGGTGCAAATAAAACGCGCCCGAAAAGATCGCACAGGATCACAAAGCTTGCGCCGAGCAGGGCGGAACAGGGCAGCAGAAAGCGCGCGTCATTTCCAAAAAGCCTGCGGCAGATGTGCGGAACGACAAGTCCGATGAAACTAAGCAGCCCGGCGTAGCTTACCACACAGCCGGCAAGCACACTTGAGAGCACTAACAGCAAAAAGCGTGTGAGTGAAACGCGCAGTCCGAGAGAATGCGCGATGTCATCTCCGAGACCGAGCAGGTTTAATGGCACCGCAAGCATTAGGGAAAGAAAGAATGCACCGATGATACAGATGCCGGGAAACAGGATCCGCTGTGCGGTCAGCCCGGAAAGTGTTCCGATCAGAAAAGAAGTCAGATTGATCGTGATATCGGTATCAAGCAGTTTTACCGTGTTGATCGCCGCGTTTAAAAAAGTAGAGACGGTGATACCGGCAAGAATGATCGTGGTGCGGGAGCTGTCTGAGAGCGATGCAAGTAAAAAGATCGCAAGCGTGGTGAGCAGTGCGCCAAGGAACGCAAAGACCGGCAGTGCTGCCGAATTTGCCGGGAAAAAGATCATGGCAAGCATGACGGCAAAGCCGGAGCCGGAATTGACACCGATCGTATTCGGGCTGGCAAGGGAATTGTTCATCACACCCTGCAGGATCACGCCGGCGCAGGCAAGTCCGACGCCTGCAAAAAGTCCGCCGAAGACGCGTGGAATGCGCACGGTCTTTAACAGGACGCAGGCGGTGGAAGAAGTGTCCTTTGCGGTCAGGACAGCCCAGATATCAGAAAAGCTTAGATTTACACTGCCGAACAGAATACCGGAACAGACAGAGACAAATAAAAGCAGGATCAAAAGCATAATGATAAAAAAACTGCGTTTCTTGTTCATGGAAAACTCCTTATTTTGATTTACATACTTGTTATGTATGTTATCATAGAGTGGAAAAAAGTGCAATTCCGGGTCTTTGGACTTTTCATTTCAGAAAAAATGTCCTATTATGGTAATTGACTTCGCTCAGATCAGAAAAAGGCGGAGCGAAAAGGAGGAAAACAAATGATACATTTTGAATGTGATTATACACAGGGCGCGCATCCGAAGATCATCGAGATGTTAGCCGAGACAAATATGGAACAGACAACCGGCTACGGGGAAGACGGACACTGCGAGCGGGCGCGTCAGATGATCCTGGAAAAATGCCGGAATAAAGATGCCTACGTACAGTTTTTAGTAGGCGGAACCCAGGCAAATACAACTGTCATCGCGGCGGCATTAAGACCGTGGCAGGGCGTGATCTCCGCCGATACCGGGCATATCAACGTACATGAGACCGGCGCGATCGAGGCGACCGGACATAAAGTGATCGCGCTTCCAAACAAAGATGGAAAAATAGCGGCGGAACAGATCGATGCCTGCTGCAGGGAACATTTCTCGGCTGGAAATGCGGAGCATATGGTACAGCCGGGCATGGTCTATGTATCAAATCCGACGGAATATGGTACACTGTATACAAAAACGGAATTAGAGTCGATAAGGAAAGTCTGCAGCGAATATGACCTGATTCTTTTTGTGGATGGCGCGCGAATGGCCTATGGGCTTGGCGCAGAGGGAAATGACCTTACGCTTGCGGATTACGCTGCGATCAGTGATGTGTTTTATATCGGCGGCACCAAAGCGGGTGCGTTGTTCGGGGAAGCCGTTGTCATTACGGATGAGCGGTTGAAAAAGGATTTCCGCTATATGATAAAAAGACAGGGTGGAATGCTTGCAAAGGGCAGACTGCTCGGAATCCAGTATGAGGTGTTAATGGAGGACGACCTGTATACAGAGCTCGGACGCCATGCCAACGTGCTTGCGGCAAAGATCAAAGAGGCATTCTTAAAAAAGGGATATGAGAGCTACATGGATTCCGTGACGAACCAGCAGTTTTTTATCCTGCCGCTTGCTGATCTGGAAAAACTGGGAGAAAAATACAGTTATTCATTTGAGAGAAATACGGATGCCACGCATGCGCTGGTGCGGTTCTGCACGAGCTGGGCAACGACCGAAGAACAGGTAAATGAGCTGCTTTTAGATGTGGCAGCGCTTTAAGACTTTAAGATAAGAGAAGAAAGGAAAAATCTATGCGAGTAGGAATGGGTTATGACGTGCATAAACTGGTCGAGGGAAGAGAACTTATCATAGGAGGAGTTACGATCCCGCATCATCTGGGACTGCTTGGGCATTCAGACGCGGATGTATTGTTACATGCGATCATGGATGCGCTGCTCGGCGCTGCGGCGCTTGGGGATATCGGAAAGCATTTTCCGGATACCGATCCGGCGTATAAAGGCATATCGAGCATGAAGCTGCTTGCCCATGTGGGGGGACTGTTGGAAAAAGAATGCTATGTGATCGAAAACATCGACGCGACCGTGATCGCGCAGAAGCCAAAGCTTCGCCCGTATATCGATGAGATGGAAAAAAATGTGGCAGAGGTGCTGCATCTGGAGAAAAACCAGGTCAATATCAAGGCAACGACCGAAGAAGGGCTCGGATTTACCGGAACCGAACAGGGAATTTCCGCACAGGCGATCTGCGCGCTGTCTTCCATCTATGAGAGCAGTGTCGCGATCGAAGGTAGGCCGGGTGGCTGCGCGGGCTGTGGCGGCTGCAGATAGCGGCAAATGATAAAAAAATCTTGACAAACGCAGGGAATTTGCGTAAACTTGTGTGAGAATAAAAGAAAAATGCAGGGAACGGAAAGAGTAGGATGATACATCTGCACAAGAGAGAAACTGTCACCGGCTGAAAGCAGTTTTTGCAGAGATTGTCTGAATGTGCATCCGGGAGCAGATCAGATGAAAGCAGATACAGTAGTCTGATCCGTAGATTACACGTTACGTAAGAGAGGGAAAGATATGACAGATATCTTTTAGATAGAGTGGAACCGCGGATAACTTCGTCTCTAATGAGAAGTTATCCGTTTTTTTATTCACAAAGTATCACCCGCAGGCATTAGATATAATAGCAGAAAAACTGCACAAGACGGAAAGGAAGCGTTTGAAATGGGATTTTTTCAGTACATAAAAGAAGAAATTCAGGTGATAAAAGAGAGAGATCCGGCGATCAAGAGTTCAGCGGAAGTATTGCTGTATCCGACATTCTGGGTCATGCTGAGTTACCGCAGGGCGCATAAACTGTATTTAAAGGGACATTATTTCTGGGCACGCTATATTTCACAGCGCGCAGCCAGAAAGACCGGGATCGAGATCCATCCGGGCGCAACGATCGGAAAGGGATTTTTCATTGACCATGGTTCCGGCGTCATCATTGGAGAGACTGCGATCGTTGGGGATAACGTGACACTTTACCAGGGAGTTACCTTAGGCGGAACCGGAAAAGAAACCGGAAAGCGTCACCCGACACTGGGCGATAATGTGATGGTCAGCGCGGGCGCGAAGATCATCGGCTCCTTTACCGTCGGTGAAAATTCAAAGATCGGCGCGGGCAGCGTTGTGATCGAGGAGGTACCGCCAAACTGTACCGTAGTCGGTGTGCCGGGCAGGATCGTAAAGAGGGATAACGAGAAAGTGCCGCGCAATGATATGGATCAGGTACATCTGCCGGATCCGGTCAAAGAGGATATCGACCTGCTGCAGAAAGAAAATTCTGCGCTGTGTAATGAGGTGATCGACCTGGAACAGGAACTGAAAGCGCTGCGTGAAGCGCATGAAAAATGTCAGCGGCGCCAGCGACAGAATGAGCAGGAAAACAGAGCATAAAGCAGAATGGAGGAACCCATGAAGATATATAATACATTGACAAGAAAAAAAGAGGAATTTCAGCCGATCGAGGAAGGCAAGGTGCGCATGTATGTGTGCGGACCGACCGTGTACAACTATATCCATATCGGAAATGCGAGACCGATGATCATTTTTGATACATTCCGCCGTTATCTGGAGTACAAGGGCTATGAGGTCAACTATGTATCCAACTTTACGGATGTCGATGACAAGATCATCAAAGAAGCGATCGAAGAGGGGATCACAGCAGAAGATGTATCCGCGCGTTTTATAGCCGAGTGCAAAAAGGATATGGCGGATCTGAATCTGAAGCCGGCGACAACACATCCGCTTGCAACGCAGGAGATCGACGGCATGATCGAAATGATAAAGACACTGATCGAGAAGGGCTATGCGTATGCGGCGGCGGACGGAACGGTTTATTACCGTACACGCAAATTCGAGGGCTACGGCAAGCTTTCCCATAAAAATATTGATGACCTGGAAGCCGGACACCGAAACATCAAGGTGACCGGAGACTTAAAGGAAGACCCGCTTGACTTTGTTTTGTGGAAACCGAAAAAAGACGGTGAACCATACTGGGAATCCCCATGGTGCGAGGGTCGTCCGGGCTGGCACATTGAGTGCTCGGTCATGGCAAAAAAATATCTCGGAGATACCATTGACATCCATGCCGGTGGAGAGGATCTTATCTTCCCGCATCATGAAAATGAGATCGCGCAGTCAGAGGCGGCAAACGGTGTACCGTTTGCGCACTACTGGATGCACAACGGATTTTTGAATATCAACAACCAGAAAATGTCAAAGTCCCTTGGAAACTTTTTTACCGTCCGTGAGATCGGGGAAAAGTACGATCTTCAGGTGCTTCGTTTCTTTATGTTAAGCGCGCATTACCGTACACCGCTCAATTTCAGCGCGGAACTCATGGATGCGGCGAAAAGCGGCCTTGAGCGTGTGCTGACAGCTGCGGATAATCTGAAACATCTGAGCGGCGCCGCGAAAACTGAGCATATGACAGATGAGGAAAAGGCAGCATTTTCGGCAAGCGAGGATTTCGTAAAGAAATTTGAGGCGGCAATGGAAGACGATGCGAATACGGCCGATGCGGTATCCGCAGTCTTTGAACTGGTAAAATTTGCCAATTCCAACACATCTTCGGAGAACAGCAAAGAATATTTAGATGCGCTCTATGACCGCTTAAATACACTGTGCGGAGTGCTCGGTATCCGCGTGGAGCGAAAAGAAGAAATCTTAGATACCGAGATCGAGGATCTGATCGCGGAGCGTCAGGCGGCAAGAAAAGAAAAGAATTTCGCACGGGCAGATGAGATCAGAGATCTTTTACTGGAAAAGGGCATTGTCCTGGAAGACACGAGAGAAGGCGTAAAATGGAAAAGGGCATAAATGCGTATATCAAGGAGCGGTTTCACCTTGGCGATGTGGATATCCGCACCTATTCTCCGCTGACACTTGCCTACATCGGGGACGGGATCTACGATCTGGTGATCCGCTCGGTCGTGGTCGGCAGAGGAAACACAAAGGCGGGAAAACTGCATCAGACCACCAGCCAGCTGGTAAAAGCGCATGCGCAGTCGGAAATGATGCACGCGATCGAGCCGGAGCTGACAGAGGAAGAAAGTGATGTGTTCCGCAGAGGGCGTAACGCAAAGTCGCCGACCATGGCAAAGAACGCGACGATGGCGGATTACCGGCGCGCAACGGGCTTTGAGGCACTCATGGGATATCTGTATCTGAAGGATGATTTTGAACGTCTGGTGGAACTGGTTCTGTGCGGACTGGAGCACTATGACGCGAAAACGGGAAAGACCATAGAAGAAAAACAGGGAGAATAGAATGGAAATCGAAGAATTAAAGATTGAAGGAAGAAATGCGGTACTTGAGGCATTCCGTTCCGGACGGACGATAGACAAGCTTTTTGTGCTTGACGGCTGCAAGGACGGACCGGTGCAGTCGATCATGCGGGAAGCGAAAAAGCATGACACGATCGTGAATTTTGTAACAAAGGAGCGCCTGGATCAGCTTTCCGAGACGAAAAAACATCAGGGCGTGATCGCAATGGCGGCAGCCTACGGTTATTCCACGGTCGATGAGATCCTGGCGCGCGCGGAAGAAAAAGGAGAACCGCCGTTTCTGGTACTATTGGATAATATCGAAGATCCGCACAATCTCGGCGCGATCATAAGAACGGCAAACCTTGCCGGAGCGCATGGCGTGATCATTCCAAAGAGACGTGCGGTCGGGCTTACAGCGACCGTGGCAAAGGCATCCGCCGGAGCCATCAACTATACACCGGTGGCAAAAGTGACCAATCTGACACAGACGATCAAGGAATTAAAAGAAAAGGGAATCTGGTTTGTGTGCGCGGACATGGGCGGAACCACAATGTACGACCTTGATCTGAAAGGACCGATCGGACTTGTGATCGGAAATGAAGGAGAGGGCGTCGGAAAACTGGTAAAGGAAAACTGTGACTTTATCGCGTCCATACCGATGCGCGGAGATATCGATTCGTTAAATGCTTCGGTTGCGTGCGGTGTTTTGAGTTTCGAGATCGTAAGACAGCGCATGAGCTAAAGAAAAGCAGGACCAAGGAGGGGACGATGCCGGAAAAGTGGGAGTGTTCGGATGAAGAACTGATCGCGCGTCTGCGGGACGGACAGGATGAGATTATGGATTATCTTATGGACAAGTACAAACATCTGGTTAGAAAAAAGGCGAAAGTCATGTTTCTGATCGGCGGAGATACGGATGATCTGATCCAGGAAGGGATGATCGGGCTGTTTAAGGCGATCCGTGATTACCGGCCGGAGAAAGAAAGCTCTTTTTATCATTTTGCGGAACTTTGTATTTCCAGACAGATGTATACAGCAATCGAGGCGTCGAACCGTAAAAAGCATGCGCCGCTCAATTCCTATGTTTCGTTATCGGAGCCGGAGAGCGGTGGGATCGGGGAGTTGCTCGAGACAAGCCCGGAACAGATGATGATCGACCGGGAAAATGTTGCGCAGATCAAAGAGCGGATCGAAAAGAGTCTGAGTGATATGGAAAAAGAAGTCCTCGCGTATTACATGCAGGGCATGAATTATGTGCAGATCGCGGAAATCATGGAGAGATCACCGAAATCCATCGATAACGCATTGCAGAGGATCAAAAATAAGCTGAAATAAAAACAGCCGCAGGAATGTGAGAGTTCCTGCGGCTGTTTTTTAGTTTAATTTAAAGTTTTTGAGCAGATCACCAAGACTTGTGGATGCGGCTTCATTGGAAGTGTAGTCGGAGATGCTTTCTGCTTCCTCTGCGGAAGTATCGACCATCTCTTCCTCTAACGCGCGCATGCTGAGGCTGATCTTGCCGTTATCGGTATTTAAAACCTTGACTTTGACCTTCTGACCTTCTTTTAAGACTTCAGACGGCTTTCCGATCCGGCGTTCGCAGATCTGGGAGACATGAACCAGACCGCTTAAGCCATCGCCGAGATTTACAAATGCGCCGTACGGCATTAAGGTTTCTACGGTTCCCTCCATGATGCTGCCCGGAACGATCATGGAAATTCTGTGGTTGCGTTCTTCGATCTCTTTTTCCTTCGCGACCACTTTTGCGGAGAGCACCAGTTTTTCCTTCGCCGGATCTGCGGTGATCACGCGGACATCCAGTTCCTTCCCGATGTAAGGTGCGGTATCCTCCACATAGTTTAAGGAAAGCTGGGATGCCGGGATAAACGCGCGGATGCCGTCCAGATAGGCAACTACGCCGCTTGGCACACTTTCCTTTACTTTTACCTGCAGAGTCGTTTCATTGTCCAGATACTCTTTGAATTTATCCCAGGCGAGCATGTCGTTTGCCTCGCGCATGGAGAGCTGGATATTGCCCTCGCCGTCATCACGGCTTATGACGGTTGCCTCCAAAGAATCGCCGACGTGAATGTTTTCCAGAATGGAAAAATCCGGGTCATTGGAAAATTCAGATACTTTTATGATGCCGGGCGCATAATATTTCAGATCCAGAGTCGCTTCTTCCTCGGAAACAGAGATGACGGTTCCGGTTAAGATGTCACCTTCGTGGATGGTGCGGAAGGAAGCTTCTAGTTCATCCTTAAAATCGTCCATTGTTTCAGTTTTTGTATTTTCGTCCATGTTATAAAACTCCTTTTTGCTCAGATTGCGGACAAAAAGCGGTCCGCTGTTTTTAATGTAGCATATTGCCGCGTGAAATGCAATTATCGGATGCTTGTCCGGAAAGTGGGGACATGATATAATGGGCGGAAGAAAGAAGAAATGAGGAAAATGAGGATGCGGCATACAAAGATACCGGTAATGGATGTGGTACTGGAAATTTTAGCGGCGATGGGAGCCGTGACAGGGATCGGTCTTGAACTGTATTATTTTAAGATGGCGGGGACAGGACTGTCGGATGCGGTGGTGACGATCCTTTTTGTTGCAGGGATCTATCTTTTGTTTTCGGTGATGGAGCGTTATCCCGCGGTGTGGAATCTTTTGATCCCCGCCCGTCAAAAAAGCAGGATCTATGCGGTTCGTCTGGCGCTTGGCATCAAGGTTTTATTTATGGGAATGACCGTTTACACAGCGGCCTGTGATGTTTACAGGATCTACAGCAGCAGTGTGGTATTCTGGGCTGTGGTCGCGGCGGGTGTCGTGCTCGTTATTTTTATGAAATACCGTATGTGGCAGAGTAACAGGAAAGAAGACAGGAAAAATTCCGGAGGAGAAAATGGAAGCAGTAGTATTTGATATGGATGGCGTGATCTTTGATACAGAGCGTCTGGTTTTGGAAGGATGGGCAGAGACAGGGAAAAAGCACGGGATCGAAGGGACCGATGCGGTCTGCAGACAGTGTCTCGGAACGACATATGAAGTCTCAAGACAGATCTTTTTAGATCATTACGGTGAGGATTTTCCTTATGAAACTTATAAAGAAGAAATGCGTGCGTATTTTTACCGTGCGATCGAAAAAGAAGTGCCGTTAAAGCCGGGGATCCGGGAAGTTCTGGAGTACTTAAAAAAAGAAGGATTCCGGATCGGACTGGCTTCGTCCACCAGACGTGAGGCGGTGCTTTCCGAACTGGATCAGGATGGCCTGACCGGATATTTCGACGTGGTCATCGGCGGAGACCTCTTAAAACGCAGCAAACCGGAACCGGATATCTATCTTATGGCATGCAGGGAACTTGGCGTGGAGCCGGTGCAGGCATACGCGATTGAAGACTCCTATAACGGGATACGTTCTGCCCATGCGGCTGGAATGCACCCGATCATGGTGCCGGATCTCATGCCTCCGACAGAAGAAATGAGAGAAAAGAGTGTGGTGATCTGCGATAATCTGCAGGAAGCACAAAAATTCATTGAAAAAATGAGAAAAAATAACGAAAAACAATCATAATATCAAAAAATACTTAAAAATATTTCCTAATTGTGGTAAAATAATAACAGAAAAACATCTGGCATTTTGAATATTAACGGGCATCTGGGCGAAGAGATGCAGAAAGTGTGATGCTATGAAAGTAAAGATGATCAACGGAAATGATATTCAATGTGTAGTTACCGAAGAGGAGATAAGACAGTATGGTCTTGAGATGAATGATATTTTTTCAAATACGGGGAAAGCACAGTCTTTTTTAAACGAGATACTGGATCTTGTGGAGGAGGAGACCGGCTGTGTCGTAGGAGATGGCGCAAAGACCGTACAGGCGGTCTGCCTTCCGGGAAATGCGGTTGCGCTTACCTTTTCAGACCGTGAGAGCGCGGAGTTTCCGGAGGAAGCGTCGCTGCTTCCGGAAAAGAAGCTGGAAGTGCTTGGTTTTGGAACGATTACCGAGGCGATCGCGTTTACGAGGTCACTCGATTTTACCGAGTATGACAGGGCGAAATTCTGTAAAGAAAAAGAGATCTTTTATCTGATCGTGGATCTGACCGGGAGCAGTGCAAAAAAGATCGATCATTTCTTTGCGGCGGCGTTTGAGTACGCAAGGACGGTCGAGGAGGATGAATGGCGCGCGTCTTATCTGGAAGAACACGCCACGGTTCTGATCGGGCAGCACGCCATGCATGTCCTGGCAGGTTTGTGAGAGAAAAAAGCAGGAGTTTCGGAGAAAAATCCGGAACTTCTGTTTTTTTGTGAGAAATGTCGAAAATTGTACAATATGATATTGATTTAACTGGAAGATATATACTATAATAATCTTATTATGATTGAGATGGAGGATGGTTATCTATGGAACAGAAAGATACAAACACCGAAGAAAAGAAGAAGATAAATTTTCTTCACTCTTTGCGGGGAACGATCAGCAATACCGTGTCGATCGCGGTTGTGCTCGATATTGTGATCGTCCTGCTTTTGGTCGTACCGGGATTCAGTGCGGCGATTTCAAACCAGGCAAAGAATAATATGCTTAATGTGGCGGAGGCGTACGCGAATGTCATGGACAACGTGCTTGCGTATGAGGACGGATCAGATACGTTATATGAAGAGCTTCTTGGAAATGTGACGCTTGAGGGTGTCGGATCAGCGTATATCTATATGACGGATGAAGACGGCAACATCTTATATCATCCGCAGGCGGACAAGATCGGAACACAGGCGACGAGCAGTGTGATCCAGGAGGTAGTGTCCGAACTGGGATCCGGAAATGTCCCGGCAAATGATGTCAAGGAATATGAATACAATGGAAGCAAGAAATATGCGGCCTATGCGGTGATGGACAATCACTCGATCATTGCGATGACGGCAGAAGAAGATGAGATCCTTTCCACATTACGGTCACTCAGCACAAGAGCCATCATTGTGGCAGTGGTATTGGTATGTATTTCCATGATCTGTGCGTACAGCGTTGCACTTAGAATTGCAAAACCGCTGGAGCGTATGGCGGGAATCCTTGTGGATACATCCAGATTCCACTTCCGTCCGAACGGAAATATGGATAAATTATACCGCAGAAAAGATGAGATCGGCGCAATCAGCCGGGCGACCCATGTCATGCGTAGGAACCTGCGCGGCATCGTTGGCGATATTGATGAGGCATGCGAACAGCTGCAGCAGAACACAGATCAGTTAAAGGAAAGCAGCAACGAGATCAATACGGTCTGCACCGATAACTCTGCGACAACCGAAGAACTGGCGGCAAGTATGGAAGAGACATCCGCGACAACCGACAGCATCAATGAGCAGATCGACAGAATGAAGAACGAAGCAATGGCGATCTCAGAGCTTTCACGGAGCGGAGCGGAAAATTCAAGAGAAGTCATGCAGCGTGCAAACCATATGCAGGAGACTACACAGCAGGCAACCACCCGTACCGAGAAGATGTACAATGAGGTAAAACAAAAGACGGATGAAGCGATTGAAGGCTCCAAAGCGGTGGACAAGATCAACGAGCTGACAGAGTCGATCCGCGCGATCTCCTCACAGACCAGCTTGTTGGCGCTTAACGCAAGTATTGAAGCGGCAAGAGCGGGCGAGGCAGGAAAGGGATTTGCGGTAGTTGCGACAGAGATCGGAAACCTCGCAAATCAGACGTCACAGACAGTCGAGGATATCGACGCGATCATCGGAGAGGTAAAATCAGCCGTGGACAGCATGACAGACAGCTTAAATGCTTCCACAGACTTTTTGGAAAATACCGTACTGAATGATTACAAGACTTTCCGTGAGATCGGAGAGCAGTATAAGGAAGATGCGGGAGTTTTCGAATCCGGAATGGGCAATGTGGAAAGCTCTGTAACGGAATTAAATTCACGGATCGAGACAGTCGCGACTGCAGTAGAAGGAATCGACTCGACGATCAATGAGGCGGCAAACGGCGTAAATGAAATGGCAGAGAAAGTTTCCGAAGTGGTATCTTACACAACGACAAACTATGATCTGGTCAACAACAATATGGAGTATGTCGATAAGCTTCACAAGATTGTAAAAATGTTTACATTGAAATAACAGACAGGCAAAAAGCAGGTACGTCCCAAACGGGAAATACCTGCTTTTTTAGTGGTAAAAATTAAAGCACAAGATCTACATTAGAACCGATGACCTTACCGGTCAGTTCCGCCATGGTCGTTGCCGTATCTGTGGAATCCGTGGAAGCGGAATCGGAAGCCGTGTTGTTGGAATTGTTCGAAACACTGCCCGTTTGCGGAACGTGGTTCTTTTCATACCGAAAAGCGGAAGTGGCATATTTCTGCAGGGATGAACTGAGATCTCCACTGTCTGAAAAAATGCGTTTTAATTTGGTCAGTTTGGCGCTGCCAAGTTCATCGTCATCGATTTCAAGTTTTCCTTTGGTATTGATCGTGATCCCGATAGACTCCAGATCAGAAGAGTGCTCGGAGATCAGATCCTTGATATGGTTCTTCTGATTCTTGATGTAACCGTAATCCGAAGAAGAAGAAGAGTCCATAAAATTGTTGTAGGCAGTCACAAAAGCAGTGATGCTGTTGTAAATATCTCCACCGTTTGCCTCATCGCTGTCATCGTAGTCGAGATCAGACAGTGCCTCTGCTGCCTTTTTTAAAGCTTCGGAATCAGCGAGAACCAGCGTATGATTGGAGGATCTGCTGCGGTAACTGTCTGTGGAAGCCGCACTGCGGTTGGAAGAATAAAAATTCCTCAGGTAATATGAGGAAGAATGATTGGCATTGATCGTTAAACTCATAAAATTCCCTCCCTGGAATTTATATTTGAATATATACTTCTGATATTTATTTCGGCAGAAACAGAAAATAAATTAGTAAAAAATTGGAAACGTCTGGAAAAATAAAATTAAAAATGTGATATTTTTATGAAATCTTGTGAATTTTTGGCTGAAAAACTTGATTTGAAGTGGGAAAGCGTAATATAATAAAAAACGTGTGAAAAGTTTTTATAAATTGGTAATAGAATTGTAATAAAAATGAAATGCGAATAAGAAAGGTTGAGATAGAATGAAAAAAAGACTGGTAGCAGTAATGTTGATAGCAGGGATGATGACAGGACTGGTAGGCGGATGTGGCGCGAAAGGCGCGGATCAGACCGAAGGAACAGAGACGGCGGCAGAGGGCGCGACCGAAGAAGCGGCAAAGACGCTTCCTTCCCATCAGATCGGAGAAACATTCACGGAAAACATTAACGGGACAGATGTCTCATTCATCATGATGGATCTTGACCGCGCGGGCGTTGAAATGCCGGTGCCGTCTTCACTGATCGACCCGACCAGATATCGTGGAGGCGTGGCGACAGAGGATGACTGGAACAATTATATCATCTGTGAGCCGGAAGATTCGGAGTACCAGTATTATGACGCGTCCGGATATTTCTTCTATGTTGCGGGTTACGCAGTAGGCGAAAAAGGATGTGTATATACCAATGAGGATGGAACCAGCAATATCACGGATTCCGTTACATTAAGCGATGCGCAGTTGAAGTGGGGCGGCAACAATGACGCGTTCAGTCTGACGACAGAGCCGGTCATCACAGACCGGGACAACGGAACCTTATCCGTAAGCTTTGACACGCCGTTAAATAAGACCGCGACGATCAATGGTGTTGCGGAACAGCATACCTGGCAGGGAGAATACTATGCACTGTTAAACGGAAAACAGGAATTAAACCTGATCTTCGGAAATGCCACACTGGATGCGGCGACCGTAAAGGCGATCGGAGATTACATGGTAGACAATATGCGTTTCAAGGAAAAGACAGCAATGGCTGCCGGAAACGAAGAGTATAAAACAGATCTTACCGCAATGCATGCCAATGGAACCGATGTCACCCTGTCTTATGTGGATGTGGATGGCATGACCTTTTTAAATGACAATCTGTATTTTACCTTTGATTACGGAAATAACCTGATGCAGGCGGATAACCAGAGCCTGTACCGGAATGACCGTGCGTTTATCTATGCAAAGACAGGACTTTCCGGAATCAGTAAGGAAGCGCTCGCAACGATCACGGATATGGACAGCTGTTCAAGCATCCTTGGACAGATGGGACTTTACAATTATACGGGTGATAACTTTGCGATGACGACCAAGGGAGATTACACATACCTGACATTTGAAGGTGTGTTCTCGGTGGACGGTATCGATTATCAGACCAGATTTAATATTATGACCAATTCGGTTTCTACTTATGTATTTGTCATTGGATGTAAGCCGGATGGCGGGGATCTGGCAGAACTGCGCAATACGATCGCGGACAGCTGCTGCATCAAGAACCCGCAGTAATAAGCACAGGAAAGAAACATGAAAAGAAAAAACAAGGTTTTAGCCGCGCTCTTTTGCGCGGCGGTACTGATCAATGTGGTATCGTGGTTCTGCAAACCGGCGGTGTCATGGTATCGGCGGTATATCTTTCCGCTGTGGACGAATACGCTTGCCAGAGTGATGTCGGTATTTCCCTTCTCAGTAGGGGAAATACTGATTTACTGTGGCATTTTTGTTATTTTATTTGCATTGGTGCTGCCTGTGACAGCATTGGTGTTTCGTTCTGAAAAGATGAAAAAATTCCGCAGAGGTTACTTTCGCTTTGTGGTATGGGTCATTGCCTGGGTAGTGCTTACAGAGACACTCAACTGTTTTGTCCTGTATCATGCACCGACCGTGGAGGAGGAGTATTACGATAACCGGACTTACGGAAAAGAAGAGCTGCTTTTGGTTTATCAGGAACTTGTCACAAGGGCAAATGAGCTGTCCGGCATGATGCAGCGTGATGCAGACGGAAATGTGGTTTACGGGGGCGATATGTATGCGGCGTGCAAAACCGCAATGCAGAATCTGGGGACGGAATATCCGTATCTTTCCGGTTATTATCCGAACCCGAAAAAGATCGCGTCGTCTGATTTTATGAGCCAGCAGTATCTCTGCGGCATCTATTTCCCGTTTACGTTAGAGGCAAATTATAACGGGACAATGTATCTTATGAATGACGCGGCGACGATCTGTCATGAATTTTCGCATTTAAAGGGCGTGATCTTAGAAGATGAGGCGAATTATTTCGGATTTCTTGCATGCATACAGTCCGAGGATCCGTTCTTACAGTACAGCGGGTATTTAAGCGTATTAAATTATGTGGCAGGGGAAGTAAAGAAGGTCGCCTCGGAGGAAGAACGGGCTGCGCTGCCTGCAGTCAATGAGTGGGTATTAAAGGATATTGTGTTCCTGACAGATGAGGCGTGGGAACGCGTGGAGAAAAAAGCGGTCGTGTCCACAGAGACTGCGAACCAGGCTACAGATAAGTTTTTACAGAGCAACCTGAAAGCAAACGGGGTGTCCGACGGTATGGTGAGTTACAGCCGCGTGGTGCGCCTGTTATTGGATTATTACAATGGAAAATTATGGGAAAGCGGGGAATCAGGAAATGAATAATCAGCTGACAGAAAAAGATATCAAAAAAATGGAAGAGGAGATCGAATACCGCAAGCTGGTCGTGCGCAAGGAAGCAATCGAGGCAGTCAAAGAGGCGAGAGCGCAGGGAGATCTGAGCGAGAACTTTGAGTACTATGCGGCAAAAAAAGATAAAAACAAAAATGAGAGCCGCATCCGTTATCTGGAACGGATGATAAAGACCGCGCAGATCGTATCAGATGATTCCGGTGAGGATGAAGTCGGCGTCAATAATATTGTGGAAATCTATTTTGAAGAGGATGATGAGGTGGAAAAGTTCAAGCTGACCACTACGGTGCGTGGAAATTCCCTGGAGGGACGTATCAGCATTGAATCACCGATCGGAAAAGCGATTCTCGGACATAAGGTAGGAGACCGCGTTTTTGTAAAGGTAAATGACAGCTATGGCTATTATGTGAAGATACAGTCGGTTGATAAAAACAGCGATGACGACAGTGATAAACTGAGAAGCTTTTAAAAGACAAAAAAATTGATTTTTTGAAAAATTATTGTTGACATATGGTGAATCTTATAGTATATTAAACGAGTTGAGTTTTTCAGTTGCTGCCTTGGCTCAGCTGGTAGAGCGTCGCCTTGGTAAGGCGGAGGTCGGCGGTTCAAGTCCGCTAGGCAGCTTACGAATAGGATCGCGAAGATTGCAGATACAGTCTTCGCGGTTTTTGTAATAGCAACGAGAAAAGGAAAGCCGGGGAATCGATCGATTCTCCGGCTTTCCTTTTTGAAACATTCCTTTTATATTTCTTCGCTGCGTGAAAACAGATTGTCCATGGCAGCGCGTGACTGCATATTCTGATAGGCAGTGTAGCTGTCGTTGGAATCATCCTTTTTATCCTGCTCGGAAGCTGCGAGATTCGCAGTCGTGTCCAGGAAATTGTTCAAAAAGATATCGATGAACTTTAAGTAGTCATTATAGGAAAACAACTCGTCAAGCGCGTCGGAAGCATCCGGGGTCTCACGGCTGGCGGTGAGTGTAAAAGAGGATTCCGCCTCATCGGTCGGAAGCTCTTCATCGATATTTTCGGATGCGACAGAGACCGTCTGATCCGGGAGCGTGACACCGTTTTCCATATAGGAAGTAACTTTTACCACATAATCCTGTGTTTCCTTAAAAGGAGGAACACCACCGTATTTTGCGATATTATTGCTGCCGGCATTGTAGGCAGCAAGCGCAAGCGTGGTATTGCCATCGTATTTTGAGAGCAACTCGCTCAAATATTTCGCGCCGCCCATGATATTCTGCTTTGAATCGTAGGCATCCGTCACGCCAAGCCCTGCGGCAGTGGCAGGCATAAGCTGCATGATCCCTTGCGCGCCACAGCGTGAGGTCGCTTTTGGGTTGAAGTTGGATTCCTGTTTTCCCACCGCTTTTAAGAGCGAGAGCGGAACCTGGTAGGTATCGGAAGCTTCCTTGAAGATGGATTCCAGTGTGGTTTCGCTGTTCTGCGCGTTTAAAACGGAAGAAAAGGAACCGTCATTGGATTGCTCCGTGCTGTTTGGCAGGTTTAGCTCCGTGCGGTTTGATGTTTTTGGGATGAAATTTATCTGCATAACATGTCTCCTTTGTGGTGCCGTGTTTTCGTTGTCGATAAAATCTATCACAGTTATTGCTATTTTAGCATAAATCGGGTATTTTGGAAATAGACAAAAAGAAAAACGTCGGAAAAACCTTGACAAGACATGGAAAAGACCATATAGTATTCCTGTAAAGTACCACTATAAAAAGGAGCAGGAAATGGATGCGAATCAACTGACAGAAAAGCTGATGGAGTTCGGGCTGACCAGACAGGAAGCGACGGTATATCTGGCACTGGTCGTATCCGGGACACAGACAGGATATGAAGTGGCAAAGCAGACGGGAATTTCCAGATCCAATGCCTACAATGCACTGGCAGGGCTGGTGGATAAAGGCGCGGCATATCCGGAAGAAGGTGCTGCGACCCGCTATACAGCGGTGGAGGTTTCGGAGTTCTGCGAAAACAAGATCCGGGCGCTCACGCGGGTGAAAGAGGAACTGACGCTTTACATGCCAAAGGAAAAGGCGGAAGCGGAAGGATATCTTACGGTTGCCGGGGATGACAGGATCACGGATAAGATCGTAAGCATGCTTTCCCGGGCAGAGCAGAGGGTATACCTGAAAGCCGAGCATGCGGTCATCAGATCGTTTTTGCCACAGTTGGAAGAAATGTGCCGGACGGGGATCAAGGTCGTCATCCTCACGGATGACAGGACGGAGATGCCGGAGCACGCGCGTGTCTATGAGACGCAGGTGAAAGAGTATCAGGTTGGTGTGATCACGGATTCCACACATGTGCTGACCGGAGAGGTCGGGCTGGGAGACGGCAGCAGCTGCCTGTATACCGGACAGACAAATTTTGTTCAGATTTTTAAAGATTCATTAAAAAATGAAATAAAACTGATTGAATGGACGAAAGGAGAAAATAAGAAGTGAAAAAACAGCCATTTGTAACAAAGGAAAAATTAGATGAGATCATAAAAGAATATCCGACTCCGTTTCATCTCTATGATGAAAAAGGGATCCGCGCCAACGCGCAGGCGGTAAAGGAAGCATTTTCATGGAATCCGGGATTCCGTGAATATTTCGCGGTAAAGGCAACACCAAATCCGTTTATCTTAAACATTTTAAAAGAGTACGGATGCGGATGTGACTGTGCGTCCCTCACAGAGCTTATGCTCGCGGACGCACTGCATTTTAAAGGCGAGGAGATCATGTTTTCCTCCAATGACACACCGGCAGAGGAATTTGTATTTGCGGACAAGATCGGAGCGACCATCAATCTGGATGACTTTTCCCATATTGAGTTCCTCGAAAAAGCGATCGGACATATTCCGGAGACGATCAGCTGCCGTTTCAATCCGGGTGGAGTTTATGAGATCAGCAATGGCATCATGGACAATCCGGGTGACGCGAAATACGGATTTACCAAAGATCAGATCATCGATGGCTACCGTATTTTAAAAGAAAAAGGAGCAAAGCGTTTTGGTATCCACGCATTCCTCGTAAGCAACACGGTTACAAATGATTATTATCCGGCACTGGCGCGCACACTGTTTGAACTGGTGCTTGAGATCCGTGAGAAAACAGGCTGCTCGATCAGCTTTATCAATCTTTCCGGCGGAGTCGGTGTTGCCTACAAACCGGATCAGACACCGAATGATATCCGTGTGATCGGAGAGGGCGTAAGAAAAGTATACGAGGAGATCCTGGTTCCGGCCGGAATGGGAGATGTTGCAATCTACACAGAGATGGGACGCTTTATGCTTGCGCCGTACGGATGCCTGGTAACAAAGGCAATCCATGAAAAGAACACCTACAAAGATTATATCGGTGTGGACGCCTGCGCGGTAGATCTGATGCGTCCGGCGATCTATGGAGCATACCATCACATTACCGTTATGGGAAAAGAAGAGGAGCCGTGCGATCACAAATATGATGTGACAGGATCCCTGTGTGAAAACTGTGACAAATTCGCGGTAGACCGTATGCTGCCGAAGGTAGACATCGGAGACCTTCTGGTGATCCATGACGCGGGTGCGCATGGCTATTCCATGGGATACAATTACAATGGAAAATTAAAACATGCGGAGATCCTCTTAAAGGAAGATGGCTCCACACAGCTGATCCGCCGTGCGGAGACACCGGAAGATTATTTTAAGACGTTTGACTGCTTTGATATCTTAAAGGATATGAAAGATCCGGCAGACATGTAAAGACCTGGTTACTGAAAAGTTAATAGAGATCGTGGCCGGAGGTCGCGAGCAGAGAAAGAAAATGCTCAAAGATCACACCGTCACGGACTGGCACGCAGGCTTCATCGGACGCTTTGGTACAGGCGGCGATGAAGTCTGCTGCTGTTTTTACACATTCACTGAGCGGAACGCCGGCGAGCAGCTTTGCGGCGACGATGGACGCGAAAATGTCACCGGTTCCCGGCCGGGAACTTCCGCTTACCGGAACACGGCAGCTGTCCGATGTGCCATGTTCGGCATCAAACGTAAAATTGACAAAAAAGTCACCATCCCGGATGCCGGTGATCACGATCTTGGAAGGACCAAGCGCGCACAGGCGCTCCCCCAGAGCGTAAAGCACGGAAGAAGAACATTCCGTCTCACAAAACGGTGTGCCGGTCAGAAAGCAGGCTTCCGTCAGATTCGGGGTGATGAGATCCGCAGAATGGATGAAACTGCGCATGGCAGAAACATAGTCGTCGGACAGACCGTGGTAGAGATGTCCGTGATCGCCGAATACCGGATCGATCATGATACGGGTGCCCGGCAGAAGAGATTTTTCCTCTTTAATATAAGAGGAAATAAGTTCCATCTGTGCGGAACTGCCGAGATAGCCGCAGTAGATCCCGTCGAAATGCTGGTCTAATTTCTTCCAGGCATCCAGATAATCCGGGATGTACGGGGTGAAATCGTGTTTATAATAGGTTGGAAAGCCGGTGTGATTTGAAAATAAGGCAGTCGGCATCGGGCATGCCTGAACGTGGCACGCGGAGATAATGGGAAGCGCGACACTCAAAGAACAGCGGCCGATGCCTGCCATATCCTGGATGACAGCCAGCTTTTTCGGTGTTTTGTAATTCATGGTCTGGACTCTCTTTTCTTGTAAAATTAGAAACAAAAGTATCGTATCTATTGTAAGGAAAAAAATCAGATCTTACAAGGTGAAAACACAAAAAACTGCTTGCAATTACAAAGGGGATATGATAATATACCATATGTTCGGGCAAAAAGCCCGATATGCAACATGCCGGTGTGTCGGAATTGGCAGACGAGGCAGACTCAAAATCTGTTGATCGCAAGGTCGTGCGGGTTCAAGTCCCGCCACCGGCAGAAAATACTTGACGGGTATCTGGTTTTGTGTTATTCTGTCAATGTTGCTTGGAAAAAGTAGAGTATATCCACTCTCACCTTAGCACAAATGCGTGACTATGGTTTCTGTTTAAAGCGTGAAGAACGACTCGTTTGATTGTGGATAGACTGCCTATCCACATTTTTTTATGCATTATATATCATTTTTTGGAGGTGCACGGACATTAGCGAGTTAATGATCAACGAACAAATCAGAGATAAGGAAGTTCGTCTCATTGGAGAGAACGGAGAACAGCTTGGGATCATGTCAGCGAGAGATGCTTACAAGCTTGCTCAGGAAGCGGAACTCGATCTGGTAAAGATCGCTCCGACTGCAAAGCCGCCGGTATGCAAGATTATCGATTACGGAAAGTACAGATATGAACTGGCGCGCAAGGAGAAGGAAGCGAAAAAGAAGCAGAAAACAGTTGAGCTCAAAGAGATTCGTTTATCTCCGAATATTGAAGCAAATGATTTGAATACCAAAGTCAATGCAACGAAGAAATTTATTGCCAAGGGGAACAAGGTAAAGATTACTTTACGTTTCCGTGGAAGGGAAATGGCTCATATGCAGAGCAGCAAACATATCCTGGACGATTTTGCCGAGCAATTGGCAGATGTGGCAGTCGTAGAAAAGGCACCTAAGGTAGAAGGAAGAAGTATCAGCATGGTGCTGGCAGAAAAGAAATAACTTATTTTAAAGGAGGAACATAAAATGCCAAAAATGAAGACAAGCAGAGCAGCTGCAAAACGTTTCAAAGTTACAGGAACAGGAAAGTTAAAAAGAAATAAAGCTTACAAGAGACATATCTTAACGAAGAAGACAACAAAGAATAAGAGAAATCTTAGAAAACCGGCTATGACCGATGCAACCAACGTTAAGAACATGAAGAAGATTTTACCATATTTATAGGAATTAGTTAAGGAGGAATAAAACCATGGCAAGAGTCAAAGGCGGATTAGGCGCTAAGAAAAAACATAACAGAACATTAAAGTTAGCAAAAGGTTACAGAGGCGCAAGATCTAAACAGTATAGAGTAGCAAAACAGTCTGTGATGAGAGCCCTTACAAGTTCTTATGCAGGTAGAAAAGAAAGAAAGAGACAGTTCAGACAGTTATGGATCGCTCGTATCAACGCAGCAGCCAGAATGAACGGACTTTCTTACAGCAGATTCATGTATGGCTTAAAATTAGCCGGTGTAGAAATGAACCGTAAAATGCTTGCTGAAATGGCAGTAAATGATGCAGAAGGATTTGCAACATTAGCAGAACTTGCAAAAACAAAGATCGCGTAATTGCGGATAACGGAAATCCCCGTGGGCAGATGATGTCTACGGGGATTTTTTTGACTGACGGTATTCACGGGGCGAGAGACCGTTTGCGCGGTGAAAGGTTTTGGAAAAATAAAGACTGTTGTCAAAACCGACCGAAATGGCGATCGCGGTGACAGACAGGCTGGAGTGCTCTAAAAGATAGCAGGCCTGCTTCATGCGGAATTCCGTCAGATACTCCTTCGGGGACTGCCCGAGTACGGTTTCGAAAGAACGAAACAGATGGCTGCGGCTCAGTCCTACATAGGACGCGATATCCTCCACGGTGATGGGGTATGAGTAATTGGCGGAAATGTATTCGATGCCTTTCTGGACATATTGGTTGACAGAAGTGCTTTCTGTGCTTTTGGTCGCGTTGTGCATAAAGAGAGCAAGCGCGGTGTAAAGGCGCCCGGTCATTTCCACGGCATGTTTGAATTCATTTCCCCTGGCGTCGTAAATGTGCAAAAGCTGGCGCTTGATCGCGTCGCCCTCCGGCGTATCCTTGATCACCGGCTGTTCCCTGGTAAAATCGGTGGCGTTTAAGATAATGGAAGCGTCGCTTCCGGTAAATCCGACCCAGCAGTACTCCCAGGGATCCTCCCTGTCAGCAAAATAGGTGACTTCCGTATTTGGATAGACTAAAAAAGTGTCGCCGGACTGCAGGTGATACTGCTGTTTGCCCACGATATAGGTTCCGCAGCCGGATATGATATAATGGATCAGGTAATGATCCCGGATGCCGGGGCCCCACTGGTAAAGCGGGTCACATTTCTGGAAACCGACGTTGTAAACAGAAAGGGAGACCAGTTCCTTTTCCGATACTTTGTAGGAATTTTTGTAATTCTGGTTCATCCAAAGCCTCCTTTATGTTAGAATAAAAGAAACGAAAATTCGTCTTATGAGTTATATTATAAGAGGTGAAGAATCGTCATGCAACATAATTACATGTTTTTTGTACATTTGTTTATGTACGAAAAAGGAAAATGGCGTTAGACTAAAGTTACAGAAATGAAACAGAAGAATCATAAAAGATCAGATAAAAGGAGATGTTTGTTATGGCAATTTTGGTAACTGGAGGGGCTGGCTTTATCGGAAGCCATACCTGTGTGGAACTTTTAAATGCTGGATATGATGTGGTGGTATATGACAACCTGAGCAATTCCAGCGAGAAATCCTTGGAGCGTGTCGAGCAGATCACCGGAAAAAAGGTCACTTTTTATAAAGGAGATATCTTGGACCGCGACAGACTGAATGAGGTTTTTGAAAAAGAATCCTTAGACAGCTGTATTCATTTCGCAGGCTTAAAGGCAGTCGGAGAATCCGTGCAGAAGCCATGGGAATACTATAACAACAATATTACAGGTACATTGACACTTGTGGATGTGATGCGCCAGCATGGATGCAAAAACATCATTTTTTCTTCCTCTGCAACCGTATACGGTGATCCGGCACAGATCCCGATCACAGAGGAGTGCCCGAAGGGACAGTGTACCAACCCGTATGGCTGGACTAAGTCCATGTTGGAGCAGATTTTGACCGATATGCAGAAAGCAGATCCGGAATGGAATGTGATCCTGCTCCGTTACTTCAACCCGATCGGAGCGCATCCGTCAGGACTGATGGGAGAAAACCCGAATGGTATCCCGAACAATCTGATGCCGTACATCACCCAGGTCGCTGTTGGCAAATTAAAAGAGCTTGGGGTATTTGGAAATGATTATGACACACCGGACGGAACCGGAGTGCGTGACTACATCCATGTAGTAGATCTTGCGATCGGTCATGTAAAGGCATTAAAGAAGATCGAGGAGAAAGCAGGCCTTTGCATCTACAACCTCGGAACCGGACACGGATATTCTGTTCTCGATATCGTAAAGAATTTTGAAGAGGCAAATGACATCAAGATCCCGTATGTGATCAAACCACGCAGAGCCGGAGATATCGCAACCTGCTACTCCGATGCGTCAAAGGCAAAGAAAGAACTTGGCTGGGAAGCAAAATACGGAATTAAAGAAATGTGTGCGGATTCCTGGAGATGGCAGAAAAACAATCCGAACGGATATGACGATTAAACATATTTTATAATATAGAATAATTTCGAAAGAAGTGATGAAAATTCCCCGGTGTTGACCGGGGAATTTTGTTTGCTATAAGATACAAAAAAGCTATTGACTTTTTGGACGGTTTGTATTAGCATTCATAGTAATTTGGTATGAATACATGGAAATTAAAAGAAGGAAGGAAAAAGGCGTGGATATAGGATTTATGACACAATATGCACCGATGTATGTGGAAGCGGCGAAACTGACACTGCGGCTTGGCATCGCGGGAATCCTGCTTTCGCTGGTGGCAGGGCTCGTCTGTGCGCTGATTCAGTATTATAAGGTTCCGGTGCTAAAAAGAATTGTGGCAGTATATATAGAACTTTCCAGAAATACCCCTCTGTTAGTACAGCTCTTTTTATTATATTTCGGGCTTCCGAAGATGGGGATTGTCTGGACATCCGAGACGTGTGCAGTGGTCGGACTGACATTTTTGGGAGGCAGTTATATGGCGGAGGCATTCCGAAGCGGACTGGAATCGGTGGATAAGATCCAGCTTGAATCGGGACTCAGCATCGGGCTGGAACACAGTCAGGTGATGCGCTATATTGTCATTCCGCAGGCGTTATCGACTTCGGTTCCGGCACTTTGCGCGAATGTGATCTTTTTGATCAAAGAGACATCTGTGTTCAGCGTTGTGGCGCTGGCGGATCTTATGTATGTGGCAAAGGATCTGATCGGTCTGTATTATAAAACAGAAGAATCTCTGCTTATGCTCGTGATCGCGTACCTGATCATCCTGCTGCCAATTTCTATTATCGCATCCATACTGGAAAGGAGACTTCGTTATGCAGGATTTGGGAATTAGAGTTCTGTTTATGGGAAATAATTTTATAAGACTGCTCGGAGGACTCTGGGTAACGATCCGGCTTTCTCTGGTCTCTATTCTGTTATCGGTCCTGCTCGGTATATTGCTTGGAGTTGTTATGACATTTAAAAACCCGGTGACCAAATGTCTGAGCCGTGTCTATCTGGAGTTTATACGGATCATGCCGCAGCTGGTGCTGCTGTTTTTGGTGTACTTCGGCGCAACCAAAGCATTCGGGCTCAATCTTTCCGGGGAAACATCCGCAGTTATCGTATTTACCCTGTGGGGAACCGCGGAGATGGGAGATCTGGTGCGTGGTGCGCTCATCTCGATCCCGAAGCATCAGTATGAGAGCGGGGCGGCACTTGGAATGGAGAATGCACAGATCTACCGCTATATCATCATTCCGCAGACATTGCGGAGACTGATCCCGCTGTCGATCAATCTTGCTACGCGAATGATAAAGACAACGTCCCTGATCGTTATGATCGGTGTGGTGGAAGTGTTGAAGGTTGGACAGCAGATCATAGAGGCGAACCGATATACCGTGCCGGATTCAGCGCTCTGGATCTATGTGACGATATTTTTTATGTATTTTCTGGTATGCTGGCCGGTTTCCATGCTGGCTGGAAGGCTTGAGAAAAAATGGAAGAATTGAGGGAGCAATCAATGAAAGAAACGGAAAAATTATTGGAAATACGCCATTTGCATAAAGACTATGGAGAAGGAACGATTTTAAATGATGTTTCTTTGGATATTCACAAAGGTGAAGTGGTGGTGCTGATCGGACCTTCCGGCTGCGGAAAAAGTACATTTCTCCGCTGTATCAACGGGCTTGAGCCAATCCAGTCCGGTGAGATCTGTCTGGATGGTGAAAATATTTCAGAAGGAAAGACAAAATGGAGCGAAGTGCGGCAGAAGATAGGAATGGTATTCCAGAGCTATGATCTGTTTCCGCATATGACAGTGATGGATAATATCCTGCTTGGACCGACAAAGGTACAAAAGAGAAATAAAAAAGAGGCAGAGGCAGAAGCGGAGAAGCTTCTGGAGCGTGTCGGACTTTTAGAACGGAAAGACGCGTATCCGAGACAGCTTTCCGGCGGACAGAAGCAGCGTGTGGCGATCGTGCGCGCACTGATCATGAAGCCGGAGATCATGCTGTTTGATGAGGTTACCGCAGCACTTGATCCGGAAATGGTACGCGAGGTACTTGATGTTATGCTGGAGCTCGCAAAGAGTGGATCTACCATGATGATCGTGACGCATGAAATGCAGTTCGCGCGTGCGGTTGCGGATAAGATCGTATTTCTGGATGGCGGAGAGATCGTGGAGACAGGGACTCCGGAAGAATTTTTTAACAGGCCGAAGACCGAGCGTGCGCGTCGGTTTTTGCATACATTTACATTTGACCAGGTCAAATAAAAGGAGGATTCTATTATGAAGAAATTAGTTTCTTTACTGCTTACGGCAGGACTTTCTGTATCCTTACTTGCAGGATGCGGATCCCAGGGAAGCAGCAACAACGATTCCGCAAATGCGGAAGCAGGCACAGAGACAGCAGGTGCCTCTGTGTACCGTACACTGGATGAGATCAAAGACAGAGGCAAGATCACCATCGGTGTATTCAGTGACAAAAACCCGTTTGGATATGTAGACGAAAACGGAGATTATCAGGGATATGATGTATATTTCGCGGATCGTCTGGCAAAAGATCTCGGCGTGGACGTAGAATATGTTTCAACAGAGCCGGCAAGCCGTGTGGAATACCTGAAAACAGGAAAAGTAGATCTGATCCTCGCAAACTTTACCGTTACAGATGAGCGTGCGGAATCCGTAGACTTCTGTCTGCCTTATATGAAAGTGGCACTTGGTGTTGTATCACCGGATGATGCGCTGATCACATCTGCAGATGAGTTAAACGGTAAGACATTGATCGTTGCAAAGGGAACAACCGCAGAGGCATACTTCTCAGAAAACTACCCGGATGTAAACCTTTTGAAATTTGATCAGTACGCAGACGCGTATAATGCGCTTCTTGACGGCAGAGGAGACGCACTTTCCACAGACAATACCGAGGTTCTTGCCTGGGCACTTCAGAATGACGGGTTTTCTGTAGGAATCGATTCCATCGGTAATCAGGATACGATTGCGCCTGCTGTTGCACAGGGCAATAAGACTCTGTTAGACTGGGTAAACAGTGAAATTGAATCTCTTGCAGGAGAGCAGTTCTTCCATCAGGATTATAAAGAGACTCTGGAACCGGTATACGGAACAGAAGTAGATATCGACAGTCTGGTCGTAGAAGGCGGAAAATTAGACTAAACGCCGGTTCTGTATGGTTTTATAGCAAAAAAATAAGAAAAAATAAGCGGCACGCAGAAATATATCAAAAAATGTCAAAAAAAGGTTGACAGATATGTTTCTGCGTGCTATTATATCTAAGCTGTCTGATAGATATTGTGTTAGACAGATAAACAATTAGAGTAAATGTGTGATAACAAGTACTGGATTGGAGAAGAAAATTGATAAAAACAAAAACTTTTCAAAAAAGTACTTGACAGCGACACTGAGATGTGATAATCTGAATAAGCTGTCGCAAGAGAGCACAAACAAAAGAACATTGAAAACTGAACAGTGAAATAACCTTGAAAGATTCGTAAGAGAATAATTCA
>ERZ791765.400-NODE-400-length-49158-cov-25.295705_pt1 | contig 49158 bp, 35 predicted proteins | sample MGYA00509949_ERZ791765 | MGnify/ENA primary metagenome ERZ791765 (study PRJEB30046, sample SAMN00791980) | human gut metagenome | study: EMG produced TPA metagenomics assembly of the A metagenome-wide association study of gut microbiota in type 2...
TGATACAGCACCTTAGGATTTTAAGCATATTCTCATTCGTGCGAATATCAAAAATTCACACCCACGCCCCCAGTTTTGAGATGAACCGCCCACCCAAATGGTGTTCACAACCTGAAGACTGGCATCTTGCGCAAAGCCGGAGCTAATTTTGTGACTTTGGGAGAAAATTAGAAAATCTTAGTGTGTCTGTAGATACACAGTGATGTTCTGCCACGGATGGCAGAACAAGGCTTCACGAGCCACGGATGGCTCGTTGAACGCCGGTCACGTCACTCCGAGAAAATCTAACTCAGACACACTTAGACTTTTCTTATTTTCGTACAATGGAACCAAAATTAACTCCGGCTTTGCGCAAGATGCCACTCACAGACCTGCGACACACCATTGGGACGGGCGATTTATTTCATAAACAAACCAGCATTTGGCAGGCAACGCATTTATCCCATACTACTTCAACTGATCCACCGCTTTTTTCAGTTGCACAAACGCCTGCTCTAATGTTCTTCTCGGACATGCAATATTAATGCGCTCAAATCCTATTCCTGTTTTTCCAAAAATAGCTCCGGCATCCAGCCACAGTCCGGCTTTGTCGATCAGAGCCTCTAGTTCTTTTCTTTCCAGTCCAAGCGCTTCAAAATCCAGCCAGATCAGATACGTTCCTTCCGGCTCGATCAATTTGACTTCTGGCAGATTTTCTTTCAGATATTCACGTACAAAGGAAAGATTTCCAAGCAGATATTCTTTTAACTGCAAAAGCCATTCTGCTCCTTCTTCATAAGCAGCCTGACACGCGACAAGTCCCATCAGGTTTACCTGACTGTACCCCGCCTGATCCACCGCACGGATAAATTTTTTACGCAATCCTTCGTCAGCAATAAAAATATTTGACACCTGAAGTCCGGCAAGATTGAATGTTTTGCTTGGTGCTGTACAGATCACGGATATCTTCTCAAATTCCGGTTCTATAGACGCAAATACATAATGTTGATTTCCCGGATACACAAAATCACTATGAATCTCATCGCTGACAACAACAACCTGATATTTCAGACATATTTCTCCGATCTTTCTTAATTCCCATTCTTTCCAGACACGTCCTACCGGATTATGCGGACTGCAGAGTAAAAACAAATGAATCTGATGTTCCTTTATTTTTGCCTCAAAATTTTCAAAATCAATCTCATAATGACCATCCCGCAAGACGAGATCACTGCTGACTAACTTTCTGTCATTTGATTCGATCACCTGACGGAATGGATAGTATACCGGCTGCTGGATCAGTACGGCATCGCCTTTTTCCGTATAAGCACGTACTGCTGCCGCAAGTGCAAAAACGACCCCTGGAGTTTTTATCATCCATTCCTGCTTTGTGTTCCAGTCAAAATGATCACGGTACCATCCTGACACTGCTGCAAAATAATCTTCCTTACTGTCACTGTACCCATAAATCCCATGTTCCACTGCTTTCTGCAGTCTTTTTGTTACCGCCGGCACAGTCTTAAAATCCATATCAGCAACCCACAGTGGCAATACATCTTCTTTTTTTCCACGCTCTTTTGCGAAATCATATTTTAAACATCCGGTTCCTCTTCGCTCTACTACTTCATCAAAATCGTACTTCATGACATACTCCATTCCGGGATACTGCTCCTTTGCTCATCCTTTGTATTTCTGTTATCAGTTGCCGCATCCTTTTTCTCTTTTATCATTTAATTCATATCAAATTAGTATGATATTAGCATTTTCAATATCATATGTCAATAGTACTAAAAAAGACTGTTCAAACGAAAATCTGTATTCTCCTTCGAACAGTCTATGATCTCTTATATATAATGATAAGTTTTTATGAATTTCCGTGTCTGATATCACGGATTGGAATATTAACAAACAATGCCGGTACAGTTCCATTGTTTGACTCTGACTCTGTCTGTGTGATCTGGATGTCAAGGCCTTCCATATCAATATCCATATGTTTTGAAATTACCTGAATGATCTCGTTTTTGATCTGCTCCATCATTTCCGGGGAACAGCTTGCGCGGTCAGTCACCAGCAAAAGTTTTAAACGGTCTTTTGCAACATCACCGGAACTTTTCTTTTTAAATAAGTCCATCAATCCCATGACTGTTCCTCCTAATTTTTCTTAAATAAATCTTTTAATTTTGAAAATACTCCCTGTTTTGCCTCAAGATCAAGGAATGCAACTTCCTCGCCAAGAATACGATGGCAGATATTTTGATATGCCTGTCCTGCAAGACAGTTGCTGCCAACTAACGGCTCACCCTGATTCGTAGAAATTACAATATTCTCATCATCCGGTACTGCACCGATCAGATTGATCGCTAAAATATCGCACACATCTTCTACATTCATCATATCGCCACGTCTTACCATGTCCATACGCAGACGGTTTACGATAAGATCAACCTTTTGGATCTGGTTTGCCTGAAGCAGTCCGATGATACGATCTGCATCACGTACTGCGGAAACCTCAGGTGTTGTAACTACAAGTGCTCTGTCTGCACCTGCAATGGCATTCTTAAATCCCTGCTCGATTCCTGCCGGGCAGTCTAATAAAATATAATCGAAATCCTGTCTTAAATCTTCGATCAGCGCCTGCATCTGCTCCGGAGATACTGCTGACTTATCTCTCGTCTGTGCTGACGGTAAAAGACATAAATTCGGATATTTTTTGTCTTTGATCAATGCCTGCTCAACACGGCAGTTTCCTTCTACAACGTCTACCAGGTTGTAAACAATGCGGTTTTCAAGTCCCATTACAACATCCAGGTTACGAAGTCCGATATCGGTATCGATCAGCACTACTTTTTTATTTAACTGTGCCAGACCTGTTCCAACATTTGCGGTTGTAGTCGTTTTACCAACTCCGCCCTTTCCGGACGTAATTACAATAACTTCACTCATTTCAAAAAATTCCTCCTGCCGTTAAATATCGCTTAATAGTTCTTTTGTCAGCGGTTCAATACAGATTGTTCCATCTTTTAAATACGCAATCTGCGGAGACGTGGTCGTTTCCTTGACCTTTTTTCTTATTTTACGCCTGCCAAAAGGTTTGTCCGGACTCTTTGCCAGAACATTTCCAATACGGATCTGAATCGGGTCCATATCCAGTGCAACGATAAATGCACTGTCATCTCCACCAAGTCCTGCATAGACACTTCCTTTTACCGCTCCAAGTACAACGATACTGCCGTTTGCCATGACTGCTGCGCCCGGATTGACATCACCTACCACTACAATACCTGTTTCGCTCTCAAGTGTCTGACCTGAGCGAAGCGTTCCGCGGTAAAACTGAGTCCCTCCATCCACATACGGCTGCTGCACAGATGCCTGATATTCTTCGATCTGCTGCTTGACGTATGCTTCACGGTCCGGATCATGATCTACAATGCACAATATCTCGATACTTGTATTAGATGTCACTGCATCAATGATAGCCATTTCTTCATCATGTGTCAGCTTTCTTCCCTCGAAAGAAATCGCCAGTTTTGCCCCTTTAAAGAACTTCTCTGACTCTTTGAACTTCTCGACGATGGCATCTAAAAGTGCTTTAAAAGATATCTCATTGCTTAATACAAGATGTATCCCGTATTTATTACTTTTTATAACAACTGCCTGTGACATATCGTCCCTCCACTTTACTATCCGATTTAGTATAGCAGATTCTTGAAACAGGTGCAATGCGACATGAGAAATTTGATTGAAATTTTTATATTTTTTATGTTATATTGTCATAAACGCTGACATGATACATGCTCCCTCTGCCCCACATTCACACACAAGGTCAACTTTTCCATCACCAAACCCGATTCCACCGATAGCGTATACCGGTATATGCACGGCTTTACACACCTGCTTTAAAAATTCTGTTCCACGCGGCGGAAGCCCCTTCTTACAATCTGTGGCAAAAATATGACCTGCGGTCAGATAAGATGCACCTAGTTTTTCCGCCTCGATCGCATCCTCCACAGAATGAACGGAACAGCCTAAGATCATTTTAACTTTTGTCTCTGTCTGCTTTTTCTCATTTTCCGTTTTTTCCATATAAACTCTTAATAATGGAAGCGGCAGATGAATGTACCTGCTCCCTAACCGCTCTGCGACTTCCAGATAACTGTGCAGAATACAGATCACCCCATATTCTGCACAAATTTTTAAAACCTGTATTGCCAGACTTTCATATTCTGTTTGCGGCAGATCTTTTTCCCTTAATATCAGCGCCGCTGGTTTCTTTTCACATACTCTTTTAACCTGTTCTAAAAATGAGCGGTCACAAAGTGTGCGATTTGTAACCGCAATTATTTTTCCCGGAATTGGATTTTCTTTTTTATACATAAATATAGTCACTCATAACAGGCTGCAGTCCTTCTTCAAGCAATGCATCATACACCTGTTTTACTGTCCTTCCATCCGAAATTTCAAACTGCTCATCTCCCTGATCCTCAAGTCCCTTTGCATGGCTTCCGATACCGGTGCTGACTCCCGCAGAAATCTTTGTTGCAGCGATCTCCATCAGACTGTCTCTTACCCTCGCACACTCTCTGGTAGAAACCGTGATACTTGCAAATGGCATAAACAGACGGTACGCCGTCACAACCTGCAGAAGCTGTTTTTCATGCACATCCATCGGGTTGATCTTGTCATTATTGATAATCGGACGAAGTCTCGGACAGGAAAAAGCAATCTCTGCATGCGGGTATTTTCTCTGCAGCAGATAAGCATGCATTCCTGTCGCAAACGCATCTTTTCTGAAATCATCCAGCCCTAACAGTGCTGCAAATCCCACACCTCTCATACCGCCGCGGATTGCACGCTCCTGTGCCTCCATACGGTATGGAAAAATACGTTTGTGTCCTGCTAAATGAAGTGTCTCGTATTTATCTGAATTATAGGTTTCCTGAAAAACGGTCACATAATCTGCACCGCATTTGTGCAGATATGCATATTCATCAGAATTCATCGGATAAACTTCAAGTCCTATGACTTTAAAATATTTTCTTGCAATTTTGCATGCTTCTCCAATATATTCCACATCCGACATTTTTCTGCTCTCACCTGTCAGAATCAATATTTCCTGCAGACCTGATTTTGCGATCTCAGCCATTTCTGCTTCAATTTCCTCTGTATTCAGCTTTGCCCTGCGGATGCGGTTATGACAGTTGAATCCACAGTAAATACAGTAGTTTTCACAATAATTTGCAATATAAAGTGGTGTAAAAAAGCAGACAGAATTACCAAAATGATTTTCTTTTTCCACCTTTGCGCACTGTGCCATTTCTTCAATAAAAGGCTCTGCCGCAGGTGACAGCAACGCTGCAAAATCTTCTGGTGTACGGTTTCTTTTTGTAAGTGCCCTCCGTACATCTTCCGCTGTGTAACTGTCATAATCATATGCCTGCATTACTTCAACCACCTGTTTTGTGATATCGGATCCCAACGCTTCCATCCCCGGCAAATATGTCATATGATCGATTCTTGCTTCTTTCTGGTGTTCCTTTATCTCGTCGCTTAAAATACTTTCATTGATATGTTCCATGATTTTTTATCCCCTGTGCTTATTTTGAACCCGAAACTTTTTATATTCATTTTTCTGTTCAAATCAAATTATAAAAAATGCATTATATTTTCTGATTCAAAATTTCCATAAAACTAATTTTTATTCTGCTCCCATATTTGCCACTCTGATTCTTCTGAATTATTCAGAGAGAAAACCCGTCAGTGGAGAAGATGCACTTGCCCCACCCATCTTGACACGTCCACAACCCGACAGGTATGCTTTTCTTCCTGCTTCGATAGCCTCACGGAAAGCAGATGCCATTGCCGGAATATCACCTGCTGTCGCAATCGCAGTATTTGCCATAACCGCTGCTGCTCCCATTTCCATAACTTCACATGCCTGGGATGGTTTTCCAATGCCAGCGTCCACGATGATCGGCAGGTCGATCTCATCGATCAATATCTGGATAAAATCTTTTGTACATACTCCACGGTTTGAACCGATCGGCGCCGCAAGCGGCATGATACAGGCTGCACCTGCGTTTTGCATATCACGTGCTGCGTTGAGATCCGGATACATATATGGCATTACAACAAATCCTTCTTTTGCTAACACTTCTACTGCTTTCGCTGTCTCATAATTGTCCGGCAGCAGATATTTTGAATCATGAATGACCTCGATTTTCACAAAATCACTGCCGCTGATCTGTCTTGACAGTCTTGCAATACGGACTGCCTCCTCTGCATTTCGTGCCCCGGATGTATTTGGCAGCAATGTCACATTCTTTGGAATATAATCTAAGATATTTGCCACACCACCCTCATTTGCACGTCGCAGTGCCATCGTCACGATCTCTGCTTTTGCTTCTTTTACTGCTGCATCAATCAGCTCTAAGGAATATTTTCCGGAACCTAATATAAATCTGGAGGTAAACTCATGTCCTCCTAATGTCCATGTATCTTTCGTCATTTCACTCATTTTTTTCCTCTTTTCTGTTATGTCTGTACTGTTATATCTTTTCTGATAACACAGCTATCAACTCTTTTTTCTTTTACAATTTTCTTTATTTCTGCCAGATATTCCGCTTATGCCAGCTTAACAGCCGCCACCCATAAAACTGACAATTTCTAAAATGTCATCATCCTTTAAAACAACTTTCGCATAATCTTCCCTGTCTAAAATCACATAATTGTGCTCAACTGCAATCTGTGCTAACACGTAATGATTCTGCTCTAAGTAATCAAGTATCGTTGTCCCTTCCGGCAACGTTGCATGCTTTCCATTGATCTCCATAAATCCTTTCATTTTCCTCCTTTTGTTTTTTCAGGCAAAAACAAAGAGTCGCTTGCGACTCTTTCGCACTCGAGCAGTGCTATTTACAGCTAACTTCTTCTCCGCGAGATGCGCATCCTGCCCGGAGGGCTTTTTGATTCATAGGACGTAATTTCCTATGAATCAAAAAAAGCGTTCACAAAGAAATACACCCAAGGTGGTGTACCCCTTCATGAACGCTCTGCTCACTCTATTTCAGATGATAGCACTATACAGTGGTGAAGTCAAGAAAAAAAGTTTATACTAATTCACTATATTTTACTCCACTTGTGCAGCACTGCTGACACCTTCCGGCGTCCGATGCTTCGTTACAATGATTTTTTTGTCAATCTGGTCTTTTAGTTCCGATACATGTGAAATGATGCCTACCAGACGATTACCCTCTGTAAGCTGTAACAATGCCTTTAATGCCTGCTCTAGGGCATCCTCATCAAGCGAGCCAAACCCTTCATCCACAAACATGGAATCCATACGGATTCCGCCTGCATAAGACTGTATCTCATCCGACAATCCAAGTGCAAGCGACAATGATGCCTGAAATGACTCTCCGCCGGAAAGTGTCTTGACACTGCGCTTTGTTCCGTTATAATGGTCTACCACACAAAGTTCTAATCCTGCTTTTTCCTTGCGGCTTCCTGTCTCCTCCTCACGCTGCAGTTCATACTGCCCACTGCTCATCGTAAGCATTCTCCTGTTTGCACGGATCAATATCCGGTCAAAGTAAGCCATCTGCACGTAAGTTTCTAATTCGATCTTTGCCTTTCCGGTCAACATACCGCTTGCTGTATCGGAAAGCGACTTCATCCAGACATATTTCTGTTCAGTCTGTGCAATCTCCTTTTGTTTTTTACTGACATTTTCACAGATATTCATATTCGCATGATAAGAAGTATATTTTGATGCCCTGTTTTCTTCGATCTCACTTCTTTTTGTCCGCAGTTCTTCCGCCTGTTTTTCGATTTCTTCTTCTGGAAGTGCTATCGACTTTTCTGTCTCCCTAATCTGACCAAGAAGTACCTGAATGGCACCTTTTTCACTCTCCGTATTTTTTTCGTAATTATTATAGGTTTCCCTCGTCTTTTCCCTGTTCTCTTCAAGATTTTTCTTTTGTTCCGTACATTTTTCTATCTGTGACTGTACTTCCTCTTTTGTAATATCTTCTACCTGCTCTTTCAGTTCTTTTAAACCTTTTTCTTCGTTTACATACTCTGTCTGTAAACGTATTATCTCATTTTCTGCCGCACCGATCTGACTGGTAAGTTCTTTTATTTCTGTTTCATCAAGCGGGATCTGCTTTTCTAATGCAGCCTTTTTTCGTTCTTTCTCCTGCTTTTTGGATAATTCCACCTGTTTTTCACTGGCTGCATTTTGCATCATGACAATCACATCCTCTGCGAAAGCCATCTGTTCGTGCTCTGCTTCCTGTATTTTCTGCACGATAGTAGTGCCGGTATTTCCGAAGATATCTGCCTGACTGCATACAGACTGCATGTCTGTTCTCATCTGCTTTTCGACAGTCTCTTTATTTCCTGTCAGTTTTGCGATTTCTTCCTGGATGCTGCTGATCGTTACACGTATTTTTTGCTTTGATTCTTCACTTTCTTTTAATTCACCTGCAATCTGTTCCACACGCTCCCTGTCTTTTTTTGCCTGCAAAAACTGCATATTTCGTTCTCTTTCAATTTGGGAAAGCTGTGATAAAACAATCTGGGAATCTTCTGTATTTTCCAGCATAAAGCCACAGTCAGCAATATTTTTCTCCCACTGCTGTTTCTGCTGTGTATAACGTTCCTTTGCCGTAGCAATCTTCTGTCCAAGGGCATTCTTCTTTTCACTTAACAGCGTCAGTTCATTCTGCGTATCCTGCATCTTTTGTTCTAACAGATTCTTTGTGTCCAAATCATTCTTTGCCTTTTCTTTTTGACTTTTATATTCTTGTCTTTGTACCTCATTCGCATTCTTTTGTTTTTGGTTCTCCAGCCTGATCTCTGCTAAAGACATTTTGTCATCAGATATTCCCAATAATTCCTTTGCATCTTTTAATACAGCAGATATTTTTTCTTCTTCCTGTACCATAAGCTGATGTGCCTTTTCACTCAGCCTGCTGACTTTTTCCCTTGATTTTGCATCCTCCGCTTTCGCATTCTCTAACTCATCCCTCTCCGGAGTCTCCTGTGGTATAACTGCCGGCAGGGGATGATGCACTGAGCCACAGACCGGGCACGGTTCTTCTTCTTTCAGTCCCTGTGCCAATATTCCTGCCTGTGCATCCCAGAATTGCTGCTCCATCTTCCTGTAATGCTCACTGATCTGTTTTTGCGCTGTGACCTCTTTTTGATACTCTTTTTGTGCCTTTTCCCTGTTTTTACTGATTTTTTCCCAATCTTCTAACTTATCTTCCAGCTCATCCTGTCTGCGTATCGCTTCCGATACCTTAATACTCTCTGTTTCAGCCTGTTTTTCCCTTCTTTCTGCGTCGGAAACCTGCTCTAACATTTCTTTTTGCTGCTGCAGTTCGCTGCTTTTCGTATCATACTTCTTCTGTGCATTATCCTGTTCCATGCCCAGTCTTTTCACTTCTTTTGCTGCCGTTTCCAACTGTTCCGTAATCTCTGTCAGATTTCTTATTTTCTGCCGGATATCATTTAATGCGTTCTTACAGACAATTTCACAGCCTGCAGCATCTTTCTTCTGTTCCTGTTCTTCTTTTAGTTTTTGTTCCTGCATTAACAGATGATCTTCTGTTTTCTTTTGTAAACTTAAACTTTCCTTTCTGACTGAAAGTGCCGTTTCCAGTTCGACAATCTTTTTTTTCTGATTTTCTAACGAATCTCTTTTTTCTATAATTGCGTGGATTTCCCGTTCCACACGCTGTTTTTCTACAGTAGCACCCTCATATGATTTTAAATTTTCTTTCTCCTGCTGCAGTTTTTCCTCCAGCCTGATTTTTCTCTGTTCCTCCTGCTGCTTTTTTTGAACTTTCTCTTCTATATCCTGCTGTTTTGTCCGCTGTGCCAGGTCAAGTTTCTGGATTTTTTCATATAGTGTCAGCTTCTTTTCATATTCCTCCACTGCCCTGTCTAATCTTTCGCAGTCTTTTGCTGCTTCTTGGGCGTACAACATATCTTCTTTTGCCTTTATAAGTAGTGGTTCTAATTCCTTTAATCTTTGCTTTTTCTCTTCTAATAACTGCTTTCTTTTTGTATTTTCCCGCACTTTTCCACTGAGTTCATCCGCACTTCTGATCTTTTCATCAAGTGTCTGTTTCTCATTCTGTAAATATTCTAATGACTCTTTCTGTACCTGGCAGAGCTGCTCTAAAAGCAAAATTCCCTCTTCCACCCTGCCATCAAACTTTTCTTTTTTGAGCAGGCTCATTTTTTCAGCGATTGCTGCCCCTTCTTCATTCAATGAATCACTATCACAAACAATTCCATCCATATACTGATTGATACTGCGCCGCAGTTCATCATATTCCCTCCACTGCTTTTTCACAGCATCTTTCAGCCGTTCCTGCAGCACACGGTAAATATCTGTACCGAATATCTGTCGAAAGATCTTTCCTCTCTCCTCCGTATTCGCAAACAATACTTTCTGAAAATCTCCCTGTGCGATCATCGCTATCTGGGTAAACTGTTTGCAGTCTAAGCCAATCAGTTCTGTGATGGCACGTGTAACCTCTCTGCTTTTTGTCACCGGTTCCCTGTCATCCAGATACTCTAACGTAGCATTCGCTTTTTCCATTGTCATTCCGGTTCCGCGTCCTTTGGGACGCATGTATTCCGGATTGCGTTCTACGATATACCGCTTATTTGCATACTCAAACGTCAGACGCACAAATGTTTTCACATCCGCTTTGGCGTATTTACTGCGGAACATATCCGCTTTGCGCACATCACCGCTGGCTTCCCCGTACAATGCAAATGTGATCGCATCAAAAATTGTAGTCTTTCCTGCTCCGGTATCTCCTGTAATCAGGAATAATCCCTGTGATCCAAGCCGTTCAAAATCTATGGTCTGTTCTCCCGCATATGGTCCAAATGCACTTATTGTAAGACTGACTGGTTTCATAACCGCTCCTTTTTCCTGTTTTATGAAAACATAATAATATTGAGATCAAATAGTTATTTACAATATTAATGTAATTCCTCTAATAGTTTTTTTACAAAATTCTGCTGTTCTTCATTCATCGGCTGATTATTTTGTATCTCGTAAAATTCTTCAAACAATTCTATCTCTGACTTTTGCTCCACATGCTCCGTCACTTCAACCTGCCTGCTCTGTCTGGTTCTGCTATTATCATAGACAAGCTGCATCAGATTGGGATATACCGTCCGAAGTTTCGCCATTCCATCCGGGACATCTTCCTCATCAGTCAGCGTGATCTGCAGATAATCGTCCGTTTCTGTGCCCTCATAAAAATCTTTTGACATCAGTTCCATGTAGGTTCCACGAATCTTCCGCAGATCACGAAGAGGTTTCAATGGAACCTTTTCAATACAGACATCCCCCTTCTCCTTTATCTCCATAACAACAACAGACTTTTCCTGTTCTGCCTCTGAAAAAGAATACTTGAGCGGTGTTCCGCAATAACGCAGTGTCTCCCGGCTGATATACTGTGGACTGTGAATGTGCCCCAGTGCAACGTAATCAAAAATATTAAATACTCCCGCCTCGATCTGGTCTAATCCGCCAACAGAAACTTCTTCCGACTCACAACGGGCTGCACCTGTCACAAACTGATGTGCCACTAATATATTACGCTTTGATATGTCTACCGGCATGTGTGATACGACATACTGCAGTGCATCCTGATATGTTTCCACTGTCTCCACGTTATCTTCTTTCGCAAGATCCTGTTTTGTCCCGGCATCATTTTTCCCAATAGATATCCCCTCTGTCACATTTCTCCACGCATGGCGCACAACCGCAGGACGTATAAACGGAAGCAGCCAGATACACAGTTCTCCGTATTCATCCTGACAGGTAACGCATCTTACCTCTCCATCATAAACCGGAGAAACATAAACTTCCCGGCTGCTCATAAGCTGCGCACCAAATGCAATGCGTTCCGCTGAATCATGGTTTCCACTGACTGCAAATACCTTTTTCCCGCAATCTGCAAGTTCTGTCAGAAACTTGTCAAACAACTGTACCGCCTCTGCAGACGGAACCGGCTTATCATAAATATCCCCCGCGATCATAACTGCATCCACCTGCTGCTCCAATGCAATTTTTTTGATCTGCCGTAAAATATATTTCTGATCTTCGATCATGGAAAACTCATTGACACGTTTCCCAATATGTAAATCTGAGATATGAAGAAATTTCATGTTCTCCCCCTGTACTATATCAATCGTAATATTTGATTTAAATGTACCACATAACACCGCGTAATGCAAACATATGTTTTGTTTTTGTTACTTTTTCACAAAAATCAGGTCTCTGAAAATCAAAAACACAATTTTCAAAGACCTGACCGATTATTTTTCTACTCTTCCCGTATCTCTATCGGATGCGCATTGGTAACAAAAATCATTCCATCATACAATTTTTCCGGCGATTGTGATATGCGGTAACTTTGAGGGAAAATACTCATAAAAAACGCACTGTAACCCTCTCCTAATGATCCCATAGAAACATGATCTGTAATCTGTTCTTTCAGTTTTGAATTTTCCGGAACCTTTGAAAAATCCAGCCAGCACATATCATAACCGGCTTTCTTCGCGGCTTTTGCAAGAGGATCATACGAATAAAACGTGTGCGTGATACGCTTTCCATCACTTTTCGGAAGATTGCAGTTTGTCTTGTAAAAATCTGTTCCTATTGCAAAATATCCTTCTCCAAGTTCATCCGATAAAATATTTCCCATAACCCTGTTATCCGTGCCATAATTTCCAGACCGCTCTATATGTCCATTGTGACCGGAAATAAAAATACATGCATTCCCCCGTTGTTCTTCCATAGAAAGAATCCACATCACATTTTCTGCCATCCGTTGATCTCTGAGCGCATTTCCTTCTACGGCAGAATCGATCACTTTTCCAAGAGAAATATTCTGCAGCAGCGTATCTGCCAGATGATCTGCCTGTTTAATGTCTTTCGCATCTGATTCCTGCAATTCTTTTTTTATCTCCATTATAATCCTGGTCTGTTCCTCAATATCATAGCCGCCGTCTGCCTCGTCATTGTCTTCTAATTTTTTCAGTTCAGTTACGTCGATTCCTGACGCTTTACATGCCTCGGTCAGATACTGCAGATTATAGGACCAGTTTTGCATGTCAAACCCATAAAATCTTAAGTCATCTCCAGCCTTTGCAGTCTCATTGTATTTTCGCATATAAGAAATCAGATCTGCCATCTCATCGGTTCTGTATATTGCAAAGCCAATCGCCGCGGCAGCCTGCTCTGCCGTTCCTTCCCCGCCGTGAATGTAACGGTTCACATACTCACATCCGCCATAGTCTCCCTCCAGTGCAAATGCCCTTATCCCGGCATTTTCCACCAGATTTTGAAATACGGAAAGTTTTAACTGCTGAAACTCTACATTTCCATGGGATGCTTCCCCTAATGCCACAATCTTTGTTTTCTCCGGTATTTTTATATTATCCACCTGGTCTGCGTATTGCATAAATTCCGTTTCATCAGCACATGGTCCGGTACCAAATCCTCCAAAATGAGAATATATACTGCCGACAGCAACTATACCCAGCAGGATTATACCTACGACAGCCCAGATTCGCGAATGTTTTTTCTTTTTCATAAATTTCCCTCCCCAAAAATTATCTGCTTTACTTAATTCACGACTTTATCTTAACAAAAAAGGAAATGTACCGCCATTTTATTAGCTTACATTTCCCTGATAAATCTTACATTTTTGTAAGATTGGAAGAATCTTCAAATTTATATTGCAAGATAACTTTACTTCCCAAAAGTGTGATCGCCTTTTGTGGACAATTACATATACAGCGGTAACACATCGTACATTTGCCACCTGGATGAGGTCTTCCATTCTCCATCGTGATATTTTTCATGGGGCAGATTTTTGCACACTTACCACATCCCACGCAATCCTGATTTATTTTTAGCTGGTCGGTATATCCCGCCGTTTTTTTATAAAACCAGAGCCTTTGTCCAAAAAGTCCTGCTATATGGGCGAAAATTGTCAGCCCCTCCGCAGGATAATCCCCCTGCCTGATCCGTTCTGCAGCTTCTTTCAATTTTTCATCCGCTTTCCTGATGATCTTTTCATTTTCTTCCACTGATTTTTTCAACATTTTACTGTCACATATGGAATCCGGCATTTTAATATGTACGCCGCCTAAGATTACTGCTCCGTATTTTTTCAGAAGTCTCGCTGCACATCCGGCGCCGTCCCCGCTAAATGCTCCCATGGTCGCGACACATATCATTTTCTTGCCCTTCCATAAAGAGACATGCGTTTGGATAAAATCTCTGATCATATATGGTGCATTCGAAAACTGCGTCGGATATCCCAGGATAATCGTTTCATTCCTTTTTATTTTATCAGTAACAGATTCATCCTCTAATGGAACCACATCGGCTGACGCATCAATTAATTTCACCAGTCTTGTAACACAATGTTTCGTATTGCCTGTACCACTCAAATAGATTCCTAACATACACTTACTCACTCCCAATAAAATTTTATGCAGCTCCTTTAAGTGCAACCTCAACCGCCTTCTTAATAACAATACTCGAATTCGTCGCACCTGAAACGGTATCGACGTCTATTCTCTGTTCATCAACGATCTCATTTGCAACAGCTTCTGCGGCTTTGCCACGTTCCTGTCTGTGTTCTAAAATACGCACATCTATAATCTTTCCACCACTCACATCTACTTCCACTTTTGCATATATAAAATTCACATCATATCCTCCGATATAAACTCCATCCGGAATATCCGAAATATTTACTTCTTCAATAGTCGTTTCCTTTACAGCCCGCTTATACTCTCCAACACGATCTATATAAGCAGTTCCAAAAATTAATGCTAAAAGAAGAAACAACATAATAAGAATCATTACTATCTTTTTTCTGGATATACTCATTTCAAACTCCTCCTCTTTCTATTATTCTGGTATTTTTTCTATGGAATATTTTCTATGGAATGATACAGCATGCAAAACCCATCCTCTAAAAATTCGCTCTTCGATAAATCCATCGACATTTTGATATATTCTTCCTTATTCGCCGCAAGCTGTATCAGTCCTGCTAACATTCCCCAAAGCTGAAAGATCGTAGGCATTATTTTTAAATCTTCACGCAAATCGCCTTTTTGAATGCCTGCCGCTAAAAATTCTTTCATTTTTTCATTGATTTCTTCCCCTACCTGATAGGTAGCTTTCTCTTCCGGCAGATAATCATGATCTTTAAAATCAACATTAATTTTGTCTAACACCATTTTAAAATAAAACGGAAATTCCTCCTGATACTGTATTAAACCTTTACAGATCATATCGTATCTCGCCCTTGTTGTCTGCTGCTCTTCTAACGCAGCAACTATATATCCATATAATTTTTGCATGCTCTCTAAAACCAGCAGACCAACGATCTCCTCTTTGTTTTCAAAATATACATATAACGTAGCTTTGCTGTACCCGGCAGCTTTTGCTATATCGCTCATGGAAGTTGCCGTAATTCCATTTTCCATAAACAATACCGATGCCGCTGACGCAATATTTTCTCTATGTACTGCCCTCGGTTCCTTTTTTCTTCGTCCCATATACCTCTCCTTTTTTATTAATTAAACTCTCAGTTTAATTATATTGACAAATATATGGATTGTCAATCCTTACCCTTACACACAAAAAAACCCGCACAAACCTTTCGGTTCATGCGGGTCTTCCCTCTATATATTACCTTCTCCCAAAAATAACATATCCCCTTTTAATTTATGCAATACACATTATTTGTTTGCAATTGCTGCACTGTGCATGCAGCACAGGCAGCATTTTTCCTTACAACAAATTATTTATTTGCAATAGCAGCCTGTGCTGCAGCTAAACGAGCGATCGGCACACGGAATGGTGAACAGGATACATAATCCAGACCAATCTTGTGGCAGAACTCAACAGATGAAGGATCTCCACCGTGCTCACCACAGATACCAACATGGAGTTTCGGATTAACCGGTTTTCCAAGTTTAATAGCTGTCTCCATTAACTTACCAACACCTGTCTGGTCAAGTTTTGCAAATGGATCGTTCTCGAAGATCTTCTTATCATAGTAAGCATTTAAGAACTTACCAGCATCATCACGAGAGAATCCATAAGTCATCTGTGTTAAGTCGTTTGTACCGAAGCAGAAGAAGTCAGCCTCTTTAGCGATCTCATCAGCTGTAAGAGCAGCTCTTGGGATCTCAATCATAGTACCTACTTCATAATCAAGCTTGATACCTGCTGCTGCGATCTCAGCATCTGCTGTCTCAACAACAACATTCTTAACGTATTTTAACTCTTTTACTTCACAAACCAACGGGATCATGATCTCAGGTTTTACAGTCCAGTCAGAATGTTTCTTCTGAACGTTGATTGCTGCACGGATAACAGCTTTTGTCTGCATCTTAGCAATTTCCGGATAGGTAACTGCAAGACGGCATCCTCTGTGTCCCATCATTGGGTTGAACTCATGTAAAGAAGCGATGATGTTCTTGATGGTCTCAACAGATTTACCCTGAGCTTTTGCAAGTTTCTCAATATCAGCTTCCTCAGTTGGAACGAACTCATGAAGAGGTGGATCTAAGAAACGGATAGTAACTGGGTTACCTTCCAGAGCTTCGTATAATGCTTCGAAGTCTCCCTGCTGATATGGAAGGATCTTCTCTAATGCTGCTTCTCTCTCTTCTACAGTATCGGAGCAGATCATCTCACGGAAAGCAGCGATTCTGTCTTCCTCGAAGAACATATGCTCTGTACGGCAGAGACCGATACCTTCTGCACCAAGCTCACGAGCTTTCTTAGCGTCTGCAGGAGTATCTGCATTTGTACGAACTTTAAGAGTTCTGAACTGATCAGCCCAAGCCATAACACGTCCGAACTCACCAGCGATTGTAGCATCAACAGTCTTGATTGCTCCATCATAGATGTTACCGGTTGTACCATCGATAGAGATGTAATCTCCCTCATGGAACTCTTTACCAGCTAATGTGAATTTCTTATTCTCTTCGTCCATAGCGATATCGCCACATCCGGATACACAGCAGGTACCCATACCACGTGCAACTACGGCTGCGTGAGATGTCATACCACCACGAACTGTTAAGATACCCTGGGAAGCTTTCATACCAGTGATATCCTCCGGAGATGTCTCAAGACGTACTAATACGACTTTCTCTCCTCTTGCATTCCACTCTTCAGCATCCTCTGCTGTAAATACGATCTTACCGCAGGCAGCACCTGGAGAAGCACCAAGACCTTTTCCGATTGGTGTAGCAGCTTTTAATGCAGCAGCATCGAACTGTGGATGAAGTAATGTATCAAGGTTACGAGGATCGATCATAGCAACTGCCTCTTCCGGAGTCTTATGTCCCTCATCAACTAAATCGCAAGCGATCTTAAGTGCAGCCGGAGCTGTTCTCTTACCGTTACGGCACTGAAGCATGTATAACTTCTTGTTCTCAACAGTGAACTCCATATCCTGCATATCATGATAGTGATTCTCAAGAGTCTCACAAACTTTTAAGAAGTCTGCATATGCCTCTGGGAACTCTTTCTCCATCTGAGCGATTGGCATAGGTGTACGAACACCGGCAACAACGTCCTCACCCTGTGCATTGATCAAGAACTCACCCATCAGTTTGTTCTCACCAGTTGCAGGATCACGTGTAAATGCAACACCTGTACCAGACTCGTTATTTAAGTTACCGAATACCATAGGCATTACGTTAACTGCAGTACCCCAGGAATATGGGATATCGTTATCACGACGATATACGTTTGCACGTGGGTTGTCCCATGAACGGAATACAGCTTCGATAGCAAGTTTCAACTGCTCAACAGGATCTGAAGGGAAATCTGTTCCTAACTGATTCTTGTACTCAGCCTTGAACTGCTCTGCTAACTCTTTTAAGTCAGCTGCTGTAAGGTCGATATCAAATTTAACGCCTCTTTCTTCTTTCATCTTATCGATGAGCTGCTCAAAGTATTTTTTACCAACTTCCATAACTACATCTGAGAACATCTGAATGAAACGTCTATATGAGTCATATACGAAACGCTCGAATGCAGGATCTGGATTACCTTTGATCATTGCAGCAACTACTTCGTCATTTAAACCAAGGTTTAAGATGGTATCCATCATACCTGGCATAGAAGCTCTTGCTCCTGAACGAACAGATACTAATAACGGATTCTCAAGATCGCCGAATTTCTTTCCGTTGATCTCTTCCATTTTCTTAACGCCTTCCATAGCCTGAGCCATGATCTCGTCGTTGATCTTACGACCATCTTCATAGTACTGTGTACAAGCCTCTGTTGTGATTGTGAATCCCTGTGGTACAGGAAGTCCGATGCTTGTCATCTCTGCAAGGTTGGCACCTTTACCGCCAAGCAGGTTACGCATGGTCATGTCGCCTTCGCTAAACATATACACCCATTTGTTTGCCATTTTGATAATTCCTCCTAAATTATATTACTATGTAATTATGGACACTGTATTTGTTTCCATAATCAAGCCATGTCATGTGCATTTCTAAAACGCACATATTCATTCTATCATATTTTGTCTAAATAGCAACATTTTTTTTGCTATTTATCCCTGTTTTTTTGTTACATTTTCACAATGTAAAACTTTGTTTCGTGATGTGGAACATTTTGTAAGTATTTATTTCTTTTTCCACTTCGCATACAGCGTCATTTTCCCTGTGCTGCCTTTTTTAATTGAGGTTACCTTTTTGGTACATTTTTTATCACGGTACCATGTGGTGTCAACTTTTATGATCCACGCAGAACCAGCACAAGTTGGAAACAGTAGCTGCCGGTGCATCTGGAATCTCAGATAAACCAGAAAAGGACCCACAACCACAGGGCACAAAGTTCAAAGTCGTAAGTCCAAAGGATAAAATAAGCCCACAGCAAGTCCACGAGAATGACTTAAGCCCATGCATCGGCTTCGCTGAACGCACATAAAAACAGACGGATCATTCCCTCCCAACCGGAAAATCCGTCTGTCTTTTTCTTTTCCTTTTTATTCTCAGACTCTAAAAATCCTAGAAATCTACTTCCGTATCATAGTAGCAGCACTTCAGCAGTTTCTCCATCTCCTCCTGACTCGGCTGACGCGGATTCGATCCGGTACAAGCATCTAAGATGGCATTGGCTGCGATTTCCGGCAGTCTCTCTAAGAATACCTCTTCCGGCACAAATCCCTGCTCCACCGGATAACTGTCTGCGCCATAATTTTTGATGCAGTGCGGAATCTTTAAGTCATCATTCATGCCGCGCAGATATCTGATCAGCAGATCAACTTTCTCATCTAAAGAATCTCCGCCAAGTCCCATAAAATCAGCGATCTCACCATAGCGTTTCTTTGCCGTCTCATCTTTTGCATTGAACGCGATAACTTTTGGCAGATACATTGCATTTGCTGCACCGTGGATGATATGTGCACCGTAATCTGCAAATGCTGCACCCGTCTTGTGTGCCATGGAATGAACGATACCAAGCAGTGCATTGGAAAATGCCATACCTGCAAGGCACTGTGCATTGTGCATGTTATCCCTCTTTTCCATATCCCCGTTATAAGATCCTACCAGATCTCTCTGGATCATCTTGATCGCATGCAGTGCAAGCGGGTCTGTGAAATCACAGTTTGCAGTAGATACATATGCCTCGATCGCATGTGTCATTGCATCCATTCCGGTGTGTGCAACAAGTTTCTGTGGCATCGTCTCTGCAAGTTCAGGATCTACGATTGCAACATCCGGTGTGATCTCAAAATCAGCGATCGGATATTTGATACCTTTCTGATAATCTGTAATAATAGAGAATGCTGTTACCTCTGTTGCAGTTCCTGAAGTGGAAGAAATTGCACAGAAATGCGCTTTTTTGCGGAGTTTCGGAATGCCGAACACTTTGCACATATCCTCAAATGTGATATCCGGATACTCGTATTTGATCCACATTGCCTTCGCTGCATCGATCGGTGAACCTCCTCCGATTGCAACGATCCAGTCTGGTTCAAACTCCTCCATCGCTTTTGCACCCTTCATTACAGTCTCCACAGATGGATCCGGCTCAATTCCCTCAAAAAGCTGTACTTCCATACCGGCTTCTTCCAGATACTGTTTTGCACGGTCTAAGAAGCCAAAACGTTTCATGGAACCACCGCCTACACAGATGATCGCCTTTTTGCCTTCAAACGTCTTTAATGCTTCTAATGCCCCTTTTCCATGATACAAATCGCGTGGTAATGTAAATCTTGCCATCTTTCCTCCAATCTGCTGCCATCCTCTGGCTGCCCCCTGACACAATACTGTATTTTATGTGTCCTTAATTGTGTGCAATTTTTATGTAACTGTCACATATTTTGTTAATTAAATAACAATATGTATGGTAATATTATATCACACTTTTCAAAAATAAGAAGCTATTTTATACATTTTTAATAATTCTTAATATTTTCTAAGCATTGTTCTTAAATCCACATTTCGGGCAGACATTTCCTCCCTTATATACATAACCACAGCGGAAACAGCAGATCGTATCATGTTTTTCTTTCGCCAGATAAGAAATATTTCTCGAATCCGGTTTTTCCTGCAGGTAATGTATAAATTCGTTTAACACTCCCGCATATGCCGTCAGCTGCTTATTGTCCACAGCATACGGAATTTTCGTCTTTTTTCCATTTTTTTCAGTCACATAAACTCCACGGTTTAAAAGTCCTGTGGATGCACTGATCTCCAGAACAGATGACACATCGATCCGGTAGGATGTCATAAGAGTACTGTAATAAAGATGTTCCGGCGTCAGAATGATTCCCTCTTTTCCACTGTTATTCCGCGATGTATCCACCACAAAGATCGGGTATTCGAACAGACCGTTTCCTGCGGCATAGGATGCCATGGCATAATCGATAACCTCTGTTTCCTGCGGTGCTGCCTGTTTTAACAGCACTTTTCTTGCCGGATAAAAATAGTGTTTCTGATTTTCAGCGATACCCGCTTCTTTCAGTTCATTTTTGAGTTTATTTACCAGCTGTTCACATTCATCCGTCTTGATCTTTGAGAGACGCCTGCTTAAAAGTTCTAATGCATTATCTTTCAGATCTGGTAAATAAGGTCCGTCTGCTATCTTCTGATATGCATCCATTCCCTCCTCAAAGGACATATGCACCGGATCACCGGCAATCTCTGCAATCTCATTTTCATCCATCTGGCGGATTTTGTTCTCGATCTGCTCAAAATACGGCAAAACCAGCCCCGGCTCAAACTCCTTTTCTTTCAGACGCTCCTTAAGCTCTGTCAGATCATCTCTGGTGATTTTTCTCGACTGGCGGATCATATTTTTTATTTCCTGCTGTTCGGCAAGATTTTTCTGCGATTCTAACCGTTCCTGATATGGGGTTAAATCTACTCCTTCGTATTCTTTTAATTTCTCCCGAAGTGCATGGTAACGTGCCCTGTCCATATTAGGCGGCATTTTTCCAACCAGCTCTGCGACTTCCCGCTCTGCCTGTGTCTGCATTTTCTGTTTCAGATTTAAAAGCAGATTCTGTTTTTTCTCCTGCGGCAGCTTTTCCTCTGCAATCTCGTCATAGACACGGCGCATCACGGCATAATTTTTATCTGCGCAGCTCTCTGCCTTTTTATTTAACGCGGTAAGCTTTCTGTCCTGTTCTTTTTCCTCTAACATATCCAGGTATTGTTTCCGCTCTTCGGGCGAAATTCTTGTTTCATGCATGAGCTGGTGTTTTAATTCGGAAAGCTGGCGCTCTGACATACGGTCTGCGACTCCAAATTTAGCCCGATAAGTCTCGCGGACTTTCTGTGCCTCCGCATTATTTACCTGTGCATATTTTTCATCGGACGATTCCCCGCTGATCTGCCCAGCTTCGTGCGGCTGCCTGCTGTCACTCTCATATCGGGAACCTTTCACATGGCGTCGTTCGGTTTCATCCTGACGTGCATCTGCATACAGCCTTTCGTTCTCATTCCGTGAAATATTTCCCTCACGTCTTTCATTCTCACTCTGTCGTGCATTTACATGCAGACTTTTCTCCTCATTCCGGCGTGCATCTGCCTGCTTTTCTTCCCGCTCGTTCCGCTTCCATCCACTTTCACCCGCGCTTTCATTTCCATGCTGTTTTTCTTCGTGCCGGTTCTTGCTCTCATCCTGCTCTTCTTCATCATCTGTGACTTCGTCCTGATCTGATGCAGGCGTACTCTTTAACTTTTTACGACGCTTTTTTTCCTCCTGTATGGCAGGTTCGCAGGCTGCAATACTGCTTTCCGGGAAAAATCCCTCTTCTATCTTATTTAATAATTCCTCAAAGTCTGCATCTGAATATTCCGGCAGATCCTCGCACAGTTCCTCAAGTGGCTGCTGCTCATCCTCGACACCCGCCGGCTTTCTGCCGTCCTCATATTCATTATAACGGCTGTTTGCCTCATGCTCGCCGTTACGCCCCATCAGCTCAAGATAATCTTCGTATGCCTTTTTATCCTCCTCAAAATCCATCAGATAAATATCGCCGTCTCCAAGAAGTTTCCATGGGCGCGGCGTATAAAATCTGTGACACGCCGCACAGGTACATGCTTTTGCCAAAAGGACTACTCCCTCAGGCGTCTCAATCCGAAACTCTTTTCCTTTCGGATACATGATCATATGCAGATTTCCTTTGCATTTTGGGCAGCGGTAACCAACTTTATAAAAGTTATTGCCAATCCTGCCTTTTGCTCTTTCTGACAGTGAAAGTTCTGTTCTCTCAAAAACAGTATGCGCCATCTTCCATTCAACTTTATGCCAGAGTCCCTGTTCCTCGTCTGCTTCCTCTTCCTTCTGCACTGCTTCTTTTGCCTCAAGTGCCGCCTGTATCACATCTTCATAGGTAATACGCTTTCCTGCATGATAAAAACGGAAATACTGCGTGGTATATTCCGGTTCAATATAGATTCCTGCAAGCACATGCCCGAAAAGAGTATTCAGCTGCTCCGTATTTTTTTCCACACGAAGTCCCTGGATCGTTCCCCATTTTCCAAATGCATACAGGATCATATTGATCACATCCCGTACTGCTGCCTCATCGGTATCTTTGATCTCATTTTCTTTGATCGGCAGATCTACAATATTTTCCGCCACTTTTCTGCTGTCAAAATGAAAAAACAGTGAGCGCACTTCCCCCTGTAAAATGAGATAATTATCAAGTGCCACAAAAAGACCTGTCCAGTTTACATTTGCATGCATGGTCTTTATCAGCCGTTCAAATGTCATTTTTAATTCGCTATCTGCTTTTAATACGATCACTTTTTTCACCTCTTACTTTTCAAATGCAGATTTTTCCTTCAAGATCTGTGCAAATCCCATATGAAGTTCTTCTTTTGCCCACTCAAAATCAATCTCCTGATTGCTGTCATTCAAACAGACGCTTCCACTCTTCTGATGACCTATATCAGCCACAATCCTGCTGTTATCATTTGAGACATCATAATACCGGCAGAGTCTTCTTACATTGCCGGGAACAAAACCGCCAGTCAGTTTCTGATACTCCCTGAGCACATACTGGCTGACATCCTCTTTCTGACGGAATTTATGGCTGCACACCTCGTTTAACAACTCCGGTTCTAATTCCCACATTTTCACAAAAGTACTCTTTTTAAAAGGAGACGGCCCATGAACCGTGTAAAATCCTGTAAACAACGGGAACGCCAGTTCTAACATATTATAAATAAAATACATAAACGGATAACCGGGATGGAAATATGCTCCCGGCTGTTTTTTCATATTTTCACGTTTGTCAAAATATTTTGCCAGAAGCATGGTATTATTCAGGTAAATATATGGCATGACCTGATCTTTTGTATTTGCCACATCAGGCTGAAGAGCCAGCATATCCACCGGAAGATCATTTTTAAAATACTGTTCCGGTCTGACCTTTTTTATCAGAAACATATCATCATTAAAATATACAAAATTCTCTGCCAGACCTGGGATTCTGTGCATATTCCACTCAATGGCATGTGAATTAAATGTCGGCAGATATTTTTCTGGAATAAAATCTTTATGATTTACAATATTTAACTTCGGATGTTCTTTATTTAACCAGGATGGCAGATGCCCCCATGTAACAAAGTGTATCCTGCGCACCCATGGTGCAAAACGCTCCACACCACGAAACCAGTACCTCAGCAGATCCCAGTCTCTGTATCTCTCTTTTCTGTCATCCTGTTTCTGCGACAGATCCGGCTGCATACTGTACTCCATTTTCTGTTTCTGCCAGTCCGGATCATTGCCATCTACCCATGTGATCACAAAATCAATTTCCGGAATGTTATTGTCGCGTGTCATAATAATCTCCATTTCTGCCCAGCAAACATCTTTTTCATCTGCTTAATAAATTTCACTGTTATCATGATAAAACAAATCCTGCAAAATGAAAATCCTATTTATCTGCTTAATTTATATTTTTTTAAGAAATACTGGTTTTTCCCTGTTTTAAGGCATTTCCGTTTCTTTTGTTAGCACTCATTAAAAAAGAGTGCTGATTTTCTATTGACTTTTGAAATTTGCGGTTATAATATTAGATTCAGGCAGCAGCGAGGCGGATCTGCCCACTGCATTTTATTACGATTATAAAGGAGTGTTTGAATATGGCAGAGAAACATGGAAATCTTTCAATTAACAGCGATAATCTGTTCCCGATTATCAAAAAATGGTTATATTCCGATCACGACATCTTCTTCCGTGAGCTGATCAGTAACGGATGTGATGCGATCACAAAATTAAAAAAACTCGAAATGATGGGCGAATATACATTACCGTCTGACTACAAACCGGAGATCCACGTTGTTGTAAATCCGGAGGAAAAAACCTTAAAATTTATCGATAATGGTCTTGGTATGACCGCAGACGAGGTTGAGGAATACATCAACCAGATCGCATTTTCCGGTGCAACAGATTTCATTGAAAAATACAAAGACAAAGCAAACGACGATCAGATCATCGGTCACTTCGGACTTGGTTTTTACTCCGCATTCATGGTAGCCGATCAGGTAACGATCGATACTTTATCCTACAAAGACGGCGCAACGGCTGTTCACTGGTCCTGCGACGGCGGTACTGAATTTGATATGGCTGATGGCACCAAAGAAGGCGTCGGTACAGAAATCACCCTTTTCTTAAACGAGGATTCCGTTGAATTTTCCAACGAGTACCGTGCAAGAGAAGTCATCGAAAAGTACTGCTCTTTCATGCCTACCCCGATCTTCCTTGAAAAAGCAAATGCCGAGACCGAATATGAGACGATCGACGCTGCTGATAAATTAGACACTGATACCGTTGTGGAGACGATCCACGAAGAAGCAAAAACAGAGGAAAAAGAAAATGAGAACGGCGAAAAAGAAGTCGTTGAAGTTTCCCCTGCAAAAGATAAATTAAAGATCGTAAAACGTCCGGTTCCACTTAACGATATAAATCCGCTCTGGGCAAAAAATCCAAACGAGTGTACGGATGAAGAATACAAGGCATTTTACCGTAAAGTATTCTTAGACTACAAGGAGCCGCTGTTCTGGATCCACTTAAATATGGATTATCCATTCAACTTAAAAGGTATCCTGTACTTCCCGAAGATCAATACGGAATATGATTCTATCGAGGGAACCATCAAACTTTACAATAATCAGGTATTTATCGCTGACAACATCAAAGAGGTCATTCCTGAGTTCTTAATGCTCTTAAAAGGTGTGATCGACTGCCCGGATCTGCCGCTTAACGTATCCAGAAGCGCATTACAGAATGATGGCTTTGTAAAGAAAATTTCCGAGTACATCACCAAGAAAGTTGCAGACAAACTGATCGGCATGTGCAAGACGGATAAAGAAAACTATGAGAAATACTGGGATGACATCAGTCCATTTATCAAATTCGGCTGCTTAAAAGACACCAAATTCTGTGACAAGATGAACGATTACATTCTGTTTAAGAATCTCGATGACAAATATCTTACTCTTCCGGAACTCTTAGTCAAAGAGGAAGAAAAGAAAGACGAAGCGAAAAAAGATGAAGCTGAAGTATTAGACGCTGATGGCAATCCGATCAAATCCGAAAACGCTGATGCTGCAAATGAAAATGCAGAGGAAAAAGACGAGCGCAAGGTGATCTACTATGTAACTGACAAACTTCAACAGGGTCAGTACATCAAGATGTTCAAAGAGCAGAACATGGACGCTGTCATCTTAGACCACAACATTGATACTTCCTTCATTTCACAGTTGGAACAGCGCAACGAGCATTATAAATTCATGCGTATCGATGCAGATGTGACAGAATCCTTAAAGGACGAGACTTCTGCTGAGGACTTAAGGGCTGAGACAGATACCCTGACGGATGTATTCAAAAAAGCCTTAAACAATGACAAGCTGACTGTCAAAGTCGAGAAACTGAAAAATGCTGATATTGCTTCTGTCATCACTCTCTCCGAGGAAGGCAGACGTATGCAGGATATGATGAAGATGTACGCAATGAACGGCATGGGCGGTATGGACCCGAACATGTTTGCAGCAGATCAGACCCTGACGTTAAATGCAAATAACGAACTTGTAAAATACATTTTCGAGCACAAGGATTCTGAGCATGTTCCGATGTTCTGCGAACAGTTATACGATCTTGCAATGCTTTCAAACCAGCCTCTGTCTGTTGATGCAATGTCCAAATTTGTACAGCGCAGCAACCAGATCATGATGCTTTTAGCAAAATAAATATGAGTCATCCAGTTTATTAGATCAAAAAAAGCGATGCCACCGGTTAAAACCGTGCATCGCTTTTTTCATTTAATTCTAATTTTACAGGAAAACGCAATCCTGCTTTTTAATTCTATTGTTACATTGAAATCTTATCTAAAATTCCGGTCAGATGGGCGATCGTCACACCATAATTGGTCATCGGAACCTGCTGTTTTTTTGCTCGGTCGATCCGGGACAGCACATATTTACGGTTAAACATACATGCACCGCACTGGATGACCAGATCATAATCTGATAAATCCTCCGGGAAATCCGTTCCACTTACAATATCTACCGTAAGCCCCTCCCCGGCACGTTTTTTTAACATGCGCGGGATCTTGACTCTTCCGATGTCTTCCTGCAACGGTGCATGGCTGCAGCACTCTGCAATCAGAACGTGTGATTCATTCGTCAGGGAGTCTAACATCTTCGCACCTTCCACATAATAAGGAAGATCCCCTTTATAGGCTGCAAATAAAACGGAAAATGAAGTCAGCATGCTCTCTTTGGGTTTATGCTCATACACATAGCCAAACACCTGTGAGTCCGTAATGATCAGTTTCGGCGGTTCTTTTAAGGCTGCAAGTGCCGGCACCAGTTTGTCTGTTGTCACACTCATGACCAGACATTTTTTATCTAAAAGCTCCCGCAGCGTCTGCACCTGCGGCAGGATCAGGCGTCCTTTCGGTGCCTGAATATCCTGCGGCATAACCAGCAGGACAAGATCTTCCTCTGTGACAAGTTCTCCCGTGATCTTTCTTTCCCCGAAGTTTTCCGGTACAAGGCGGGCTAATTCTTCTCTTACCGCATCGATTCCTGCCCCGGTTTCTGCACTGATTGCAAGCGCTTTCTTTCCGGTTTTTTCTTTGATATATGAAATAAGTTCTTCTGTGTGCGAATCAATATCTGATTTTCCGACGAGGAACAAGACCGGTGTGTTTTTCTCTTTCAAAAACTGGTACCACTTTAATTCTTCTGTGATATCCCATTCATTATCCGGCTGTGATACCACGATCACTGCAATATCTGCCTTTTCTGCCGCCAGTTTTGTTTTCTCCACACGACGTTCACCAAGCTCGCTTGTATCATCAAATCCTGCCGTGTCAATGATCACACAGGGGCCAAGCGGGCTGATCTCCATCGGCTTATAGACCGGATCTGTCGTCGTTCCGGCAATATCCGCAACAATGGAAACTTCCTGATGTGTGAACGCATTGATAAAAGAAGATTTTCCACTGTTTGTTTTTCCAAACACACCGATATGCAGACGGTTGCTGCCCGGTGTGTCATTTAGTGTTCCTGCCATAGTACTCCTTTCGAACAGCCTGCGGGCATAATTTATCTGCCTTTGGTTTGTTCATTCCGAATATGCATCACGTTTTTCTTAGAATCTGAAATCACGTTTTCCTTCTGCAATATCATGAATATGCTCGTATGCAGTCTGTTTTACTTTCGGATTCGGAATCTTTTCGAGTTCTCTGTCGATCAGCTCCATACCAAGTTTTTTAGTCTCCTCGCTCGCATAATCCTCTAAGTATTCTTTTAACGTCATCAGCGCATTCGGGTGACAGCAGTTTAAGATCTGCATGTTTTTACAAAGTGCCATAAAACGGTCACCGGTTCTTCCCTCACGGTAACATGCCGTACAGAAACTTGGGATATAACCAAGTTTGATCAGCCAGTTTACAACCTCATCTAACGTTCTCTGGTCACTGACATCAAACTGCTCACTGGTCACTTCGTCCTCTTTTTCCGGCTCTGCATATCCTCCTACACTTGTCTTTGATGCGCCGCTGATCTGAGATACACCAAGCGGAAGTACTTTATTTCTCACTTCCTGGCTCTCTCTGGTTGAGATAATCATTCCGGTATATGGAACAGAAACACGGATCAGTGCACAGATTTTTGCAAATGTATCATCGGAAATACCGTTATCAAACGCATCCGGATCAATATCATCTGCATGTTTTACTCTTGGAACACTGATCGTATGAGGTCCCACTCCATGTACTGCCTCTAAATGCTCTGCATGCATTAAAAGTCCTGCAAACTCATAGCGGTACAGGTCAAGTCCGAATAATACACCAAGTCCCACATCATCAATGCCGCCCTCCATTGCGCGGTCCATTGCTTCCGTATGATATGCATAATCATGTTTCGGTCCGGTCGGATGCAGTTTTTCATAGCTGTCTTTGTGGTAAGTCTCCTGAAACAGGATGTAAGTTCCGATTCCTGCCTCTTTTAATTTGCGGTAATTTTCTACGGTCGTTGCTGCAATGTTGACATTGACACGGCGGATCGCACCATTTTTATGTTTGATACTGTAGATGGTTTTGATACACTCTAAAATATATTCGATCGGATTGTTGACCGGATCTTCCCCAGCCTCTATCGCAAGACGTTTATGTCCCATATCCTGCAGTGCAGTAACTTCTTTTACGATATCTTCCTGTGTCAGTTTCTTTCTTGCAATGTGTTTGTTTTTCAGATGATACGGACAGTATACACAGCCGTTTACACAGTAGTTTGACAGGTAAAGCGGTGCAAATAATACGATACGGTTTCCGTAAAAGTCTTTTTTGATCTGCTCTGCAAGTTCATAAACTTCCTGTATCTTTTCCGGGATCTCACATGCTAAAAGGACAGATGCCTCCCTGTGATTTAAACCTTTTCTTAATTTTGCCTTTTCGATGATCTCATCGATCAGTGCCACATTGTCTTTGTTGGCATCTGCATAGGCAAGTGTCTCTTTGATCTCCTCGTCTGAAATAAACTCTTCTGCTTTTAATGATTTTGCGTTGTACATACATGCTTCCTTTCTTTCCGGTCAGTCTGCACCCGCTGTTACTGTTCACTCATACCGTGTGAGCAGTAACCACCCGCTTACTTTCCGGTTAGTATTTTTTATATGGTATGACAGTTTTTCTGTCACCTAAAACCGGCAATGCTATTTTAGAACTGCCAGTTCTTTATCTGTTTTCTCTGTTATGCCAAAAAATCTCCCCTGTTTACAACTACCTGATAACCAATGCTTTCCATGCGCCGCTGCATGCAGAAACGGCACTCTGCCGCCTCATCGCCGGTACAGATCTTATTGTCATATAATTTATATTTTTCACGCACGGCAACCGGAGACAGATTTGGCATGACAACATTCGCTCCTGCTAAGATTCCGAGCTCCCTGCCCTTTGGATGGATCGTTCCAAGTGCCGTGGTTGCCGGGAGCAGCACATGCGGATGGATCAGCCTTATGACCGACAGCAGCCGCAGTGTCATCTCCATCGTACCCGCCGTCTCATTGCCAAACGGCGTATCCTTCTGCGGGATAAATGGCCCGATACCGACCATCTGCGGTTTTAATCTGCGGATAAACTGCAGATCCTCCCACAAAGTATCTACGGTCTGATATGGCGAACCCACCATAAATCCACAGCCGGTCTGATATCCAATTTCTTTTAAATCTCTAAGACATCGCATCCGGTTCTGATAGGACATCTCCGCCGGGTGCAGCTTTTTATAATGTGCCTCATCTGCCGTCTCGTGGCGCAGCAGATACCGGTCTGCCCCGGCGTCAAAATATGCCTGATAACTCTCCTTTGATTTTTCACCGATGGAAAGTGTCACCGCACAGTCCGGATATTCCTCCTTGATCTTTGAAACAAGATGACAGATTTTTTCATCTGAATAAAATCCATCCTCTCCCCCCTGTAATACAAAAGTCCGGAATCCCAGTTCATATCCGTTCTTACAGCAGGAAAGGATTTCCTTCTCCGTCAGCCTGTAACGGTCTGTGTGGCAGTTACTTCTGCGGATTCCACAGTAAAGGCAGTCATTCTTGCAGTAATTGGTAAACTCGATCAGTCCGCGGATATAAATATTTTTTCCATAGATGCGGTCACCCACACTCCGCGCACGTTGTTTTAAGTCCTGTATCATTGCCTTGTCCTCTGTGGAAAGAAGAAATGCAAGCTGTTCTTTTGTGATATCTGCTGTCTTTTCTATTGTCTCCGGCAGATTTTTAAGTTCACGCTCTGGCATGCCGTAGGTGCTCTGTGTGCTCTGTGTATTTTTGTTTTGATCTTGTATTATCTGGTTTTGTAACATAAATTCCTCATTTTTTAATTAGTAATTTCAATCACATCTGCACTGGTGTACTGTATCACTAACAATAATAGCGTACACTAGCTTATGCCAACATTAGAATACACTGTCTTTGCCGTGATTCCGTTAAGTCTGCCAATTTTGCCAGAAAGTGCATTAATGATATCCTGCGGCGCATCGATCGCAACACTGATGATATGTACATTCCGCTCGCGGTATGGTAAACCCATACGTCCGATGATATACGAACCATATTCATGCAAAAGATTATTTAATTCTGGTGTGGAATCCATGTTTTCTACAATGATCCCTATCAAAGCTACTCTTGTTTCCATTCATTTTCTCCCTGATTACCAAATTTATATTATTTTCATACACGAATCTATGATGCAGCTTTTGGAACAAAAAAAGCTGTACCCCTAATTCCAGGTACAGCCCAAAAAGAGTCGCAATGCGCCTCTTATATTTTACTCTATGCCGTACCTTTCATCTCAGATAATTCTTTCAATGTCAGTGTCTTTTCTTTTTCCATTTAAAATCTTACGCAAAAAGGACTTTAAATGTGCTCTTTGCAAAGATTTACAATATTACTTCACAAAAATACCCTCTGTATACATGAAAATTATACAGGCAAAATATTTTGCATATAAGTATTATGTATACAAAGGGTATCATGATTTTTTAAGAAATGCAATTATGTTTCTGTTCTGTATGCCATAAAATACAAAGCATACCCTGCAAAAATCTGTCACACTTTTACGGCACCGGCTCTTCCTCCGGCACCTCGATCTCTTTAATCATCGTTTCATTTCCACATAAAAGCCAGGTATGTTCACCACCACACTCCGGGCAGATCTTACCGTGCTCTACGGTATCATATTCACAGCCACAGTCGTCACAATGTGTTACCGCATGGATCATATCAATTTTTAACTCACTGCCTGATAAGATCTCTGTACGGTCTGCTGCCCAGCGCCAGCAGTCTGTAAGATAGGACGGCACAATGCCGGACACTTCCCCAATGGAAAGTGTCACAGCCGAAACCTTTGTCAGATCATTTTCCTGTGCGATCTCCTCTACGCTTTTGATCACATGAAATACGATTCCAAGTTCATGCATTCGCTTTATTTCTCCTTTTTCCCAAAACGGATCTTCACTTCACGTTTTAACATATAAGGAAGAATTGCCTTCATCTTATCCTCTGCTTTTACCATGCGGCTGCACTCCGGCAGTTCACGGTGCAGATGGATCGCATCAAACTCACATTTTGTTGTGCAGACACCGCATCCGATACACTTGTTCGGATCCACCACGGAAGCACCACAGCCAAGACAACGCGCTGTCTCGATCTTCACCTGCTCCTCGGTCAGTGTCTTATGTGCATCACGGAAGGATCTGTGTGCATCAATCTTATCATCCATTGCAGGACGCTGTCTCTTTGCATTGTCATATCCTTCGAGCGCAAGATTTTCCTTATCCAGTTCGATAAACTGACGGCGGTTTCTTCCGATCGTCATGCTCGCATTTTCATGGACAAAACGGTGAATGGACTCTGCACCTTCTTTTCCGGCTGCGATCGCATTGATTGCAAAGCTCGGTCCGGTATAGACATCTCCACCAACAAAAATATCCGGTTCTGCAGTCTGATAAGTAAGCGGATCTGCCACAGCTCCGTTTCCTCTTCCAAGTTCCACTTTTGAACCTGCTAAAAGGTCACCCCAGAGGATACTCTGTCCGATACTTAAGTAAACATGCTCACATTCCACAGTCATCGTATCATTCTCATCAAACTGAGGGTTAAAGCGGCCTGTCTCATCTTTAACAGAAAGACATTTTTTCAGCACAATGCCGCGTACTTTGCCATTTTCTGTTAAAATTTCTTTCGGACCCCAGCCACAATAAACGGCTGCGCCCTCTTCTTTAACTTCCGCCACCTCATCTTTTGATGCCGGCATCTCTTTTTCGGACTCCAGGCAGAACATGGAAACTTCATTTGAACCACAGCGTGCTGCTGTACGTGCCACGTCAATTGCAACATTACCGCCACCGATGACAACGGATCTGCCATCCACACGGTAATCTTCATTTCCACCGGATACGATATGTAAGAAATCAACTGCACTCATCACACCGTCTGCATCCTCACCCGGAATACCTGCTTTACGGCTTCCCTGACATCCGATTGCGATATAAAATGCCTGATATCCCTGTGCACGCAGCTCATCTAATGAAATATCTTTTCCAACTTCCACGCCGCATTTAATATCTACGCCAAGTTCACGCATTACTTCAATCTCAGCATCCACAACATTTTTCTCTAATTTGAAGGAAGGAATACCGTAAACGAGCATTCCACCCGGACGTTCATTTTTCTCAAATACAGTCGGTTTGTAACCTCTGGCAGCCAGATAAAATGCACAGCTTAAACCTGCAGGGCCACCACCGATGATCGCGATCTTCTGTGGGAAAGTTCCACGGTTTGACGGCTGTACGACTGGTGGAATATAACGCGTTTCTGCCTTTAAATCAAGTTCTGCGATAAATTTCTTAACATCATCGATCGCAACCGCCTGATCTACGGTACCTCTTGTACATGCATCCTCACAACGATGGTTGCAGACACGGCCGCAGACTGCCGGAAATGGATTCTCCTTTTTGATCAGAGCAAGCGCATCCGTATAACGTCCCTGTGCTGCCATTTTTAAATATCCCTGTACTGCGATATGTGCCGGGCAGGCAGTCTTACACGGTGCTGTTCCGGTATCATAGCAGTTGATACGGTTATTATCACGGTAATCCATATCCCATTTTTCCGGTCCCCATTTGGTATTATCCGGCAGTTCGTGTTTCGGATATGTGATAGCTCCGTCTTTCGTACAAAGCTTCTGACCAAGTTTTACGGCACCTGCCGGGCAGTACTCTACGCAGCGTCCACATGCAACACAATCCTTCGTCTCAACCTTTGCCACATAAGCAGAACGCGACATATTCGGCGTGTTAAATAACTGTGAAGTACGAAGCGCATTACAGATATTTACATTACAGTTACAGATAGCAAAAATCTTGTCCTCGCCGTCAATATTTGTGATCTGATGGACAAAACCGTTGTCCTCTGCACGCTGTAAGATCTCCATTACCTTTTCACGTGTGATATAATGTCCCTTATTTGTCTCAACCAGATAATCAGCCATATCGCCGACACCGATACACCAGTCTTCCGGATCATCCGCACATCCCTCGCCTAAAACACCGCGTGAATAACGGCAGGAACATGGACCTGCTGCGTATTTTCCGTCATATTTATCCAGCCAGTGGGAAATATGCTCGACACTGACAGACTCATTCTCTGTCTCGATCGCTTTCTCAACCGGAATAACATGCATACCGATTCCTGCGCCTCCTGGCGGTACCATCGGTGTTACTTTCTGCAAAGGTAAAAATGCCATACGCTCAAAGAATGACGCTACCTCCGGGTGCTCTTTGATCTGGTCTAACTTCATATTAAAGAACTCTGCACTTCCCGGTACATACATCGGAAGAACATACTGTTTCTCATGCTTTGGATTTTCCCAGTTATATTCCAAAAGACCGATATTGCTCATCTCCTGCAGCAATTCTTCGAGTGCTTTCTCTTCTTTTCCGGTTGCTTTTACGATCTGCGCTAATGTCATCGGCTTACGCACTTTCATTTTCAGTGCAACCTCTGCCATCTCATCGGTCACAAGTGCCTCTAAACCATAATATTCCGGATCTTCTGCTGTCACCGTATGACCGATGCGGTCAGTGATCTTCTGGCCTAATTTTAAGATCAGCTCTCTCGGCTGTTCCGGTGGTGTGTACTCAAACTTTTTCATGCGTGTTCCTCCTCTTTCCATGCAGCTGTTTCTGTTTTCAGCCAGTCTGCCCATTCTTCAATACCCTCTCCGGTCTTTGCACAGATCGGGATGATCTTTGCATTCGGATTGCGCATTAAGATATTCTTTTTACACTGTTCCAGATCAAAATCAAAATAAGGCATCACATCTATTTTGTTGATCAGTACAACATCGCAGATAGAAAACATCAGCGGATATTTTAAAGGCTTATCATGTCCTTCCGGCACAGATAAGATCATTGCATTTTTAACAGCACCTGTGTCAAACTCTGCTGGACATACCAGATTGCCGACATTCTCTAAAATAACCAGTTCCACATCATCTGTCCCAAGTCCTTTTAATCCCTGTCCCGTCATATCTGCATCCAGATGACACATGCCGCCTGTATGAAGCTGGATCGCTTTTGCTCCGGTCTTTAAAATCGTCTCTGCATCCACATCTGAATCAATATCTGCTTCCATGACACCGATCTTTAAATCATCTTTCAGTGCCTCGATCGTGCGTGTTAACGTCGTTGTTTTGCCTGATCCAGGTGATGACATAAGGTTCAGTAAGAACACACCATCTTTTTTCAGTTCTTCGCGGAGCAATGCTGCCTGCTTGTCATTGCTCTCGAAAATACTCTGTTTTACTTCCAGAATCCGTACATTTCCCATTGATAATCTCCATTTCTGATGTAACATTTTTGTTTCGTCTGTTACTTATAGATAAATTCTATCATTTAATAGTGGTGATGTCAATAAATTCTGGTCATACCAGTGTGCCAATTATTTATATTTTGTTTAGAATTATCTTTTTTCTTCCATTTCTTAAACAATTTTCTGTCTGCTCGCAAACCCATCCTTCTTAAATTCTGAATTTAATATCTCTGCTTTCACCGGCGTCACACGGATCAAATGCATCGGCTGCGGTAATTTTTTCAGTGCATCTATCGGAATCTTTTTAAATTCTGCTGCCGCAACATATTCTTCCGAAAATGGCTCTATGATCTGTGCTTTGCCTGTTACCTGCATTGCCATACCACTTGCTGTCGGCGCACTGGCATCTCTTCTTACCAAAAACAGCATGGAAAACTTTGCAATGCTAAACAAACCTGCTTTTGCTCCACCGGGTTTTCTGTTTCCGGTAGTCTGGACAATTCTGTATATCCTGATGGGAATCGCATCTTATCTGGTGGTCACATCCAAACAGCCTGCCGGTAATGCTCTGACCGTATACGGCATCCAGCTTGTGTTTAACTTTTTCTGGTCCATTTTCTTTTTTAATTTTGGGCTATGTCTGTTTGCTTTTATCTGGCTCGCGCTGCTGTGGCTTCTGATCTTATTGACAGCAATTCTGTTTTACCGGATTTCAAAGCCAGCCGGATATCTGATGATCCCCTATCTGCTTTGGGTGACTTTTGCAGGATACTTAAATCTGGGGATCTGTCTGCTGAACGGATAAGCGCAACAAAAAAGCCTGCTGGCTTTTTTTAAGTCAGCAGGCTCTTGCATCATTCATATCCTGTTTTTTATTTCGTGTCTTATTTTTTATCACTTACCCCTTTACACTACCAAGAGCAACACCCTGTACGATATGTTTTGATAAAAACAGATATACAATAATAACCGGGAAGATGGAGAATGCGATCATCACATATACCTGCCCCATATCGAATTTAAGCCAGTCAGCTCCACGTAACTGCGCGATCAAGATAGGCAGTGTCTTTTTCTTGTCATCGTGCAGGATCAATGCCGGTGTGAAGTAGTTATTCCAGCTGCTTACAAAAGTAAAGATCATCTGTACGGCGATCGCCGGCTTCATTAATGGCATTACGATAGAATTAAATGTACGAAACTCCCCGGAGCCATCAATGCGGGCTGCCTCGATCAGTGACAACGGCAGTGTGCTCTCCATATACTGTTTCATATAGAAAAAAGTAACCGGAGCTGCAATTGCAGGCACAATCAGAGGAATAAAGGAATCTTCCAGATGCATACCAGATACAAGTTTGATAAATCCAAGTGCAGTTACCTGTGTCGGGATCATCATAACCATTAAAATAAATGGATAAATATATTTTTTCAGTTTGAAATCATACGCATGGATCGCATAAGCTGTCATCGTTGAAAAATACACACCAAGTACTGCACTGCATGCTGAAATGATCAGGCTGTTGAACATACCATTCCAAACCGGAAGTGTTCCGTTTCTTAAGTTCTTCCAGTTTTCCCACAAATGACTGCTTGGAACCAGTGTAAAACCGGACTGCATCTCACCATTTGATCTGGTTGCATTGATAAATAATACATAAAACCAGAATAAACACAAAACAGAAACAATCGCCAATACAACATATGCAATAAATCTTCTTGCATGAATACCTACGCCTTTTTTCAAATTACGATTTTCATTCATGAGCTTCACCCCTTCCTCTTATCATTGCCGGTAATCTTAAATACGATCAGACTTAAAATACCTGTAATGATAAACAGAATAACTGACAATGCACCAGCCATACCATAGTTCTTACTGTAGAGATGTTTATTTAAGAACATGATCAGTGTCATAGTAGAACGCATCGGATCACCGGTTCCATTGGTTAAGATCTGCGGAACATCGAATAACTGTAAACCACCGATCAGAGATGTGATGACTACATATACAAGGATCGGACGTAACAGCGGTAACGTGATCTGCCAGAATACCTGGGAAGAAGTTGCTCCATCGACTTCTGCTGCCTCAAATAAAGAAGTATCGATACCCATCATACCAGCCATCAGAAGGATCGTTGTATTACCAAACCACATCAGGCAGTTCATCAGTGCGATCAGTCCTCTTGCACTTCCCGCATTTGATAAAAATTTATATGGTGTATCAATAAATCCGATCTGCATCAGCATTGAGTTGATCGGTCCTCCATCGGAGAACAAGGTAAAGAACAACATGGAAAATGCGGATGCCATGATCAGGTTTGGAAGATATACGACCGTTTTAAAGAAACGTGTTCCTTTTAATCTGAGACGCACATCTGAAAACCATGCCCCAAGTACAAGCGATAAAATAATCTGCGGTACGAAGCACATGATCCACAATAACAGAGTATTTTTGGTATAAATCCAGATATCTCCATCGGAGAAGAGTTTTTGATAATTTTCAAATCCGACAAACCTTGGTCCAACCTGTGTTAATCCTGACATATAGTTTTCAAAGAAACTGTTGTAAATAGTGCTGATCAATGGAATCAGCTGAAAAACAACATATACTACAATAAAAGGAATCAAAAAGATATATCCCCATTTATTGTACTTTACTACCTTTCCACTGCTTTTTTTCATAACAGCCCAACCTCCTTTTTCAGAGTACATTTTCTCATCCACAGAGCTCACAGCATCCCTCACTTTTCTTCTGTGTAAACATGCTGTCAGCTTTGCGCTAATGGTTTTACATAATAAGCCGCACCTGCCTTCCTTACGATCTGGCAGGCGCAGTTTCATTCATAGTAACAGAACTAGTGTGAAAAATACATTTTTCACACGCAAGATTTGTGCTTCGCACAAACTTGTGATGCGCTTAAAAACAGCGCAAGAATGGAGATTAATATGTCAATTCCGGATATTTCTCTAAAACTGATTTGTAGAACAGATCTAATGCTTCTTCTTTCGTTGCACTTCCTTCGAAGTAGTTCTTCATTGCATGCTGGAACTCTTCGTTACAACCCTGATCGTAGGAAGAAAGATTGCTTAAATCAAGTTTGGAAACTCCTGAGCTGTAAATACCAAGTGGATTCTGTCCGCCTAAGATCTTGCTTGAGTAAGAGCTGTCTGCCATCTCAGCAATTACGTCCTGATTGTTTACGAAGTCATCATCTTTCTCAATGATATCTTTCATAACGTCATCATTGGTTGTCATCTGAAGCATGATATCTTTTACAAGGCTCTGGTTATCAGTTCCATTGGCTGCACAGATCCATGTACCACCCCAGAAGAAGCCCTGAGGTCCTTCCGTTGCGCCCCAGCCACCATTGTAACCGATACTGCCTTCTGTATCTGCTGCCATTGAGAAGTTTACTAACCATGCAGGTCCAAAGTAGCAGAATACATTTCCTTCCGGATAGAAACCTTTCTTCCAGTCATCACTCCACAGATCATATGTTCCTGTCTCACCTGCATCTACAAGCTCTTTGGAATCATCCACCCATTTCATAATGTTGTCATCAATATTGATCTTGCCGTCAACAACCCATTTTGAAGTGACGTTATTAGAATATACACGGAAAGTATCGTTTGCGGAAGATGTGATTGTGTAACCGGCATCTTTCATTTTCTTTGCTGTATCATTAAATGTATCCCAGTCTTTTACATAATTCTGAACCTCAGCAGGATCATCTGAACCTAATACTTCTTTTGCTGCATCTCTGTTATAGAATAATACGCCAGGGCAGCCCTGCCAGGAAAGACCTTTTAATACACCGTTGGAATCTGTAACAACATCTTTGGTGTACTGGTACTGTTTGGAAAGATCAGCATCGGTAATTCCAAGATCTGTAACTGCCATTGTGTAATCTGTATCAACATATTTCAATGCGTAATCGGCTTCTACCAGAAAGATATCGATCTTGTCATCTGCTGCTGCATCTGCCTGTTTTAATAAGGTTGCATCCAGATTGTTCTGATATGCCATATCATCACTTGGGGTAATGTTCCATTTTACAATTACATCACCGATCGTTCCTGTAGTTGCATCCACCTCTGTATATCCTGGATAATGATCTGTCAGACGGCTCTTAAATTCCTCGTTCCAGCAGTAAATATTAAGTACCTTTCCTTCATCAGAAGTACCTGCCTGTGCATCTGTGCTTTCTGCTTCTGTTGCCGGAGCATTTTCATCTGTAGCTGTTGCATCGCTGCCAGTTGCGTCTGCAGCACTGCTCTTAGCATCGTCACTCTTTGTGTCATTGCTGCCTGCTGCATTTCCGCCACAGCCTGCCAATAATGTTGCTCCCATCGCTGCTACGAGCATCATACTTACAATTCTTCGTTTCATCTACTTTTCCTCCCTTTTCGAAATTCCTCTGGAACACTTATTTTCTTTTGTGTTCCTATCTCGTTTACAAGTGATATATTAACTGATTTTAATTTTGCATTATACTAAATCGCTTGAAAAAATATCAGATTCATGACATAATGAGACAACCAGACGAAAGATGTACAAATCTGCAAATGAAATGATATTTTCATTTGAAAACAGTACAAGAATGGAGCTAATCATGGAACTTTCAAAAGAGTGGTATCACACAGAATTAGTCAACAGTGAATTCGATATGCTGCACCGTTCCCCGACGGTAGAGTATTCTTTTTATAATGCGGTCAAAACAGGGGATATGGAAACTGTGATACGGAATTGCAAAGAAGATGCTTTTATTGACCTAAAAGGTACCGGAGTGCTTTCCCGCAATCCGATTACGAATATCAAATATCATTTTGTTGTCACTACCGCCATGATCACACGCTATTGCATTGACGGTGGATTAGAACCGGAACAGGCTTACCGCCTGAGTGATTTTTATATTTTAAAAATGGATTCCTGTACCTCGATACGCCAGGTGGCAGACCTGCATCATGAAATGGTAAAAGATTTTACCGGAAAAATGGTTCTTCAGAAAAAAAGTTCAATTCTCTCAAAGCCTGTCATGCAGTGTGTCGACTACATCTACACGCACATCAAAGAACGCATTACCATCAATATTCTGGCTGAATATACCGGGCTGTCCGAAAGTTATCTGTCCCGTGTTTTTAAACAGAACCTTGGTATATCCATCAGTGACTATATCCGTGAAAAAAAGATTGAGAAAGCGACACATCTGCTGCGCTATTCCGATAAGCCGATCGTTGATATTGCAAATTATCTCTCCTTTTCCTCACAGAGCCATTTTATCCAGATTTTTGAAAACTATACCGGACTGACACCAAAGAAATACCGGGACAAATATTACAAATCCATGTGGTGACAGTCCGGTTTTTGCACTACTCACTTAAAACAACATCAATTCTGTGACATTTCCCAGAATTGAGTGTTTCGATCACTTTCTTACTAAGCCGTACCCCATATTCCGGCTCTGTTTCTAAAATGATCTGATCATCACACACTGCCTGTCTGATCTGACCATCTCTGCTACTCTGTTTTTTGGGATTATGCAGTATGATATGGAATTTCTTACCTGCAAACTCCAGCTGCAGCCCTGCATCGCCTTTTTCGTCAAACTGCTCCGGTAGCAGGGACGGTGCGATCACAAGGTCGCCGAGTTTTCCTTTTACGCCAAAGACCTCCGTGATCATGGTTAACATATACCAGCTTGCCGCACCTGTCAGATATGCATAAAGTCCTCTTCCATCATTATCAAAATACTCCGGCAGTCCCGGATACATTTTACTGTTTTCAAAATTCATGGCTGCATCAAGCAGTGTCTGCAGTACTTTATGTCCCTCTGATACAAATCCCCTCTGATACAGTGCATTTGAATACATGACCGCCATATGTGAAAATACTGCCCCGTTTTCCTTTTCGCCATAGGCAAATCCAAACATTCTTCCAAGATCAAATTTTTCTTCTTTAAAGTCTGTATTCAGACGATAGCCACCGGCTTTTTTATCAAACAGATATCTGTCTGCACTCTTACATACTGCTTTTATCTGTTCCTCACCGGCGGTACCGCTCATGATCGCAAACACCTGTCCGGTCAGCATCATACGGACATCCCGATCTTTGCTGTACTCGACTGCATTTCCATGATTATCATAATATCCGTTAAACCAGCCCATACCATCTTCTGCACTGATCCATTCTTTTGATCTGATATGCTGCATCAGCCACTCTGCTTTTCCAAGCAGATTTTTTCTGATCTGTTCCACTGAAATAAGGATCGTCCCGCCTTTTATGTTATGTGCACAAAGACTGGTGTATTTTTCTAACAATTCCTGTTTTTTATCCGGACTTTCATATAAATCTGTTCCGTCTGCAAGCAGATATTTCATCTCTTCCGCCACTTCGATCCTGCTGATGCCTGTCTCTGCTTCCAGATGTTTCAGGCACTCTGCAATATCTTTCAGATTTCCAGCGTATGCACAGGTAAATGCCACACTTTCGCCCCTTTCCCATGCCATATCAAGCGCATCGTTCCAGTCTGCACCGTGCAGTCTCATCTCATTATGATCCCCGACATCATAAAAAGCACACAGATTCTGAAGCAAAATATGTTCTAAGATCGTTCCAAAATAAACGTTGCCGCCCTCCGTGCGCTGTTTATTTCCATACGCATGATCCCACGCATTATCATGTGCAGTACCTCTCTTTGCCTGAAGATCTTTAAAATAAGTAACTTTTTCCAGTAAAATATTAAGATCTCCGGTCTGATCCAGATATAATTTCGTTGTTACAAACGGCCAGAACGCATGATCCATCCAGACACGGGTAATGTTATTACGGTCAGCAATAAATTCTCCCTGTCTGCTTCCAATGATCGTTGCATTTGTTCCATCTATCCGGACACCGCCATAATTGTCCACGATCATCTGACGCACCACAGACGGCTCCATGATAAGCAGGGCAAGACAGTCCTGCCAGAGATCTCTCCAGCCGCGTCCGCCTTTTCCATAATCATGATACGGTAAAAAAGAGCATCCAAAGATCCTTCTTAAAACCGGCTGAAAGCAGATCCATTTCAGATAATTATCAACTGCTGTATCACCTGTTGCAAAATCGACATTTACTTTGTCAGTCCAGTGCTTTTTTACCGTTTCAAGTGCTGCTTCCACCTGCTTTTTCGTACGGTAAGCTGCTGTCTGTTTTTCGATCTGCTCCCTTTCTTCCGAAATTCCTGCGAGAATCAGATACGCTGCTGATTCCTGTGGTTTTAAAGTAACCGACGCAAAACGCATTCCTCCTGCTGCCTCTTTTCCCTGCAGTTTCGTTCCAGCCGGCACGCCATACCTCACAGTCCGCACAGTTTCCGGTATCAGATAACTTCCGCCCTCTCCGATAAACATTTCCGTTGTCGGATAAAATGTCTCCGGTGCCTCGCCTTCTCCTGTCGACCCATAGACAAAATATGTCGTCTGGTTCTTCTGGTGCCCTCTTTCATCAAAAGAAAGTACCGGACATACTTCCACGCCATACATCTTTGTCTCGATTCTATGTAAAAGTGATGTCACATGACGGTGATCCCTGATATTGTCTGCACTCCGTCCATAAACCGGAATCACTGCCATCGGTGTGATTTTCTGCTCATACTCTGCTGTATTGGTAAGTTCTACCATCATTACTTCCATTGCACCATCTAAAGTCACAAAGGAAGTCGTCTCTGCTTTTACCCCATACTCTTTTGATATTCTTGTCAGTTTCTGCCACATAAATCCGGCTTCTAAGGTGCTTTCATCCTGATCTTTCGTAAACTTTTCCGCTTCCTGTTTTGCAGAAGAACCACAGACAGACCAACAGCCTTTATCTTCGATCCGGCACCAGAAATTTCTTGTATTGCGGTTATTATGTAAGTTTTCAATACTGACCGGTTCTAACAGAAAATGATTCTGATCTGTCTTGCTGTCCCCTCCAAGATTCGGCGTAATGCTCGATTTCAATCCCGTCTCTCCTGCCAGCGGAAGGTACAGACCACTATAATTTTCCGGATTGTGAATACGGAAAGTTCCATTTTTATCTATAAATTCAACTTGTTTCATGATACTCCTCATTTCTGCGCACATTTTCCCAGCATAACGAATTTGTGTCAGGTGCACGCTGACACAAATTCTGCGTATAAAAAGACTTCTTTACTTATTTTGTCTTATGACATGATCAGTTCCACTTCTGTTGTCTCTGTAAGTACAGACTGTGGAATATAATTGTCCTCCATTTCCTGACCATTAACGAATAGTTTTTTGTATCCGCGCTCTGCATGTCCCGGATTTTTTACTGTAATGTGCAGATGGCAGCCTCTGAAATCTTTATCGATTTCAAACATTTCCCATTCTTTCGAAACAGCCGGTGCAATGCGAAGCCCATAAAGATCCGGGCGCATGCCAAGGATTCCCTCTACACACCCTACCATAACCGTGGAAGCTGTTCCTGTCAGCCAGTGCACATGCGACCGTCCAAAATTCGGACTATCCTTTCCTTCGGTAAACTGACCATAACAGTATGGCTCTAATTTTCGGATCTCTGCCCTGTCATTCTGTGCTGCCGGTGCATTTTTCATAAAATAGGAAAATGCTCTCTCTCCATGTCCTCTCAATGCTTCCGCAAGGATGATCCACCCCTGTGACTGAGAAAAAATACCGGCATTTTCTTTGGTGCCAGCGTTATAAATAACTGCAAGCGCCCCATCAAATGCATGTGCATGATATGGCGGATCCATCAGAATTGCTCCATATTCCGTGTTTAACCTGTCATATACCTGCTGCAATGCACAGTCTGCCTGCTTTTCATCTGCAAGTCCGCTGATCACCGCCCAGCTCTGCGGATTTAACCACATGTTCGCTTCCGGATCGGTACGCTTTCCGATTGTCTTACCATCCTCTGTGAAACCACGGATAAATCTGTCCTCATCCCAGCAGAGTTTCTGGATCAGCTCTCCCAATTTTTTCTGCTCTTCATTCAGAAATGCAATATATGCCTCATCTTTCTTATATTCTGCAAAAATACGCAGGATCGTCATCGCATAATAAAACTGCAGGGCAACAAATGTTGATTCCCCATCTTTTCCAAGACGCAGGCAGTCATTCCAGTCTGCATAAAGCCCTGCCGGCAGTCCATGCCCTCCAAGATGTTTCATGGAAAAATCTATTGCACGCTTCAGATGCTCGTAAACCGTTCCCTCGTCTTTATTCGCAAACGGAATCACCTCATCGATAAACGCCACGTCACCGGTTTCTGAAACATATTTGTACACGGTTGGGAACAGCCAGAGTGCATCATCCGCACGATATGCAGGGTGCCCTGTCTCCTGTACATAAGAGGCATCGTCCGGTGTATCCTCATGTCCCGGATTATGTGTAAATTTGACTAAGGGCAATCCGCCTCCATTGTCCACCTGGGCCGAGAGCATAAAGCGGATCTTTTCGACTGCCATCTCCGGTGCAAGATGGATCACTCCCTGAATATCCTGCACGGTATCTCGGTAACCATACCCATTCCTCAGTCCACAATAAGTAAAGGATGCAGCCCTTGACCAGATAAATGTCATAAAACAGTTATACGCATTCCATGTATTGATCATGGTATTAAATTCTTCACTCGGTGTCTTTACCTGAAAATGAGAAAATTTTTCATGCCAGTATGCGGTCAGTTCCGCAAGTTCTTTTTTGCACACCTCTGCTGTATTCCCATATCCTGCTATGATTTTTGCTGCCTCATCATCCTCTTTCATTCCGACTAAAAATGCGATATTCTTTGTCTCCCCCGGATTCAGATGCAATACCGTTGAAATAGCACCACAGCCGTTTTCATTGTAATTCCCTTTATTATTTAAAACACCATCTTCCACACCTTTGGGATTCCCATATCCATGATATCTGCCAAGGAACTCTTCCTTATCGCCACACCAGGATGTTACGGCTGTGCCCGCAAGTCCAAAGAACCGGCTCACCACGGTCTTATGGTCAATTTCTTTTCCTTTTTCAATCATATCAAGATTGGCATGGATCATCTGGCGCACACGGTTCTCACAAAAAACAGTCCTTGTGATGAACTGTGAATACTGCAGATTGACCTGATCCTGTTCATAATTGCTGTTATTCGTAAACTCTGCATAACCGGTCACAGTAAGTTTTCTTTCTTTTTCAGAATCATTGGTAACACTCAGATTCCAAACTTCATAAGACTGGTTTAACGGTACATAATAACATACCTCAGAACTGATCCCGGCATATGCCGCTTTCATTTTTGTGTAAGCAGTCCCATGATGGCACTCGCTCTTATAATGCTCTAAATCTTTTCCCACCGGCTGCCAGGAAGCTGACCAGTAATCTTTACTCTCATTGTCCCTGATGTAAATATATCTGCCCGGTTCATCAAACTGGTTAAATACATATCTTAAAATTCTTCCGTTTGCTCCGGATTTTGCAAAACTATATCCTCCCGCATTATTGGATATGATCGCTCCATACTCCGGTGATCCTAAATAATTTACCCATGGTGCCGGTGTGTCCGGTCTTGTGATCACATATTCTTTTTTATTTTCATCAAAATATCCGTATTTCATAGTAACCTCCATTCTTGTCTCAGTCTTTTTTCTACTGCCATGTTATATTAACAATAAAGGTTCTATGAAAATGGTTATACAAAATACGTCCTTAAAATAACAGATTCATGACCTGTTCTTCCGAAAGTATATGAGATACGATTTTCGAATTAAATCTCGTTTCGATATTTCAACGGCGGATTTCCGTACATCTTTTTGAAGCTCCGGATAAAATAACTGACATTTTCATAACCGCACCGCATTGCAACCTCCGTAACAGGAAGTGTAGTCTCCTGCAGTAACTGTCTCGCATGCTCCATGCGTAAATGATTGATATACTGTGAAATAGTAATATGAAAATGTTCTTTAAAATAGCGGGAAATATATTTTTCGGACAAGTGAAACTGGTTTCCAAACTCCTTAAGCGATATTTTCCTTGTAAAGTTCTGCTGTATATACGAAATCATTTCTTTCTCGGTAGTATTTCTGCCACTGGTATTATTTTCTAATATAAAACCACTTTGCAGCACTCTCTTAAAAAACAAAAGCAATCTGCTTTTTATCTCAAACTGGATTATCAGGTTGTTCCTATTATCACTCGTATTCTCAGCAATTTCCTGCTCTTTCCGAGTAGCAGACAGTGTCAGATCTGAATGTTCCAAAGCGATCAGATTATCGCATATATCACTCAATCCAGCACCAAGCTGTGGTTTTATCATCCGCTTTCCACTTTTCAGCGGTGCCATTACCTCTTTCTCTAATAGATCATTTGATTGAAACGATACATACTCCAATGGGAAAAGTAACGTATAGTAGTCCACTTTTCCTGTCTGCGATCCCATAAAATGCAAATTACCCGGCGATACAACAAATACTTCTCCTGTACTTCCTGTGTAGTTTTCTCCTGATATATTCACATTTAAAACTCCACTTTTTACATATATAATCTCAAGTTCGTCATGCCAGTGCACCGGAATCTGAAAGGAATGGTGGATATTATAGATATGATATAAACTGAAAGGATACTTTTGCGTACCATGTGGTCTGTTTTCTTTTAATTCAAAGTACATAATATCCTCCGCATAAATAATCATTCACAAACAACAGTTTCATCTTACTCCACCAGACGCTTCGTCTTCCATTTCCCTGTTTTCCAGCGGAGCACCATTCCAACCGCTCTGGCACATTCATCACCCGCCATGCCAATATATGCCCCCACAGCAAGCAGCCCTAACCGTATGCCCAAAAAATATGTGCCTCCAACTGCCACCAGATACATAAATATTGCACCCATGATCACAGGGAAAACAGCATCTCCGCTTGTTTTTAATGCCTGTCCATAGACCAGATTCGTTACACGTCCAAATTCGAGGAAAATGTCAACGACAAGCAATTTTACAACCAGATTTATCATCTGTGGATCGTCTGTGAAAATATGTACGATAAAATGTCCAGTCAATGCGAACGTCACAGAAAAACAGGTGGCTGTTATCACTCCATAAATAGCAGCCTTTTTCGTTCCTTTATCACACTCTTCAAATTCTTTTGCCCCAATCCGCCAGCCTGTCATGATGGCATTTGCCTGTGCTAAGGCAGCACCTACACAGTATGAAAAATTTGCAATCTGAAGCGTATAAGAGCGCGCGGTAACATTCATCCCGTCCGCATCCATCTGATTCATAAAACGAACAACAAGCGTCATTGCAATATTATAAAGAGCCGTCTCGCACGCGGATGGAAAACCTATTTTTATGATCTGTCCTAATATTTTGCGTGAGGACTCCCTCTCAGGAGCATTTTTTGCCTTTACCAGCACTGCTCCCATAGCCGCAACCATGATCAGATTTATAACACGCGATATTACTGTGGCGATGGCAACTCCCATAACTCCCCAGTTCATGACAAATAAAAATACAGAATTCAAAATAAAATTAATTATATTTCCTGTGATAGATGCCAAAAGCGACTGCCTGGTATAGCCAAACACCCGAAGATAGCTTGAAAATATAGGTATGAGCGCATTTAAAAAACACGCACCGCCTACGATTTTCAGATAAGTTTCAGCAGGCGTAAACAGAGCCGGTGCAATACTTACTATCTCTAAAATTTTTCCTGAAAAAACAGCTAAAAATACGGACATCATCACTCCGACAACCGCATTGAAAATAAGTCCAAGCTGTCTTGCCTGATATGCAACTCCCGGCTTTCCTGCCCCGATATTCTGTGTCATTACCGCAACCATGCCCGACGATATAACTCCAAACATGATGATAAAAACACCAATATATGTATTTGCCGTACCGACTGCACCAACTGCCTGATCGCTTACCGATGAAAGCATCAGGGTATCAACCATTCCGGAAAGCATATAAAAAAGTGTTTCGAAGCATATTGGTACAAAAAGCTGTGTTAAAGATTTTCTTTGGATTTCCATTTGAACTGCCCTCACATCTGCACTAAATATTTTTCGTTTTTATATTTTCAGCAATAAACTAGAGTTTTTGCGCCATACTAATAATATGACATTTTGCGCCATAATTCTTGTAGTTTTTCACATAATAATTGCACTATTTCTACTTTTTATACAGATAACCATATTAATTCTTTTTGCGGTTTTGTCAATCAAAAATTGAAATCTGCTGTTTGACTCTGACATCATCTAACATTGCCCGCCAAATGCTGGTTTGTTTATGAAGTAAATCGCCCGTCCCAATGGTGTGTCGCAGGTCTGTGAGTGGCATCTTGCGCAAAGCCGGAGTAATTTTGGTTCCGTTGTACGAAAATAAGAAAAGTCTAAGTGTGTCTGAGTTAGATTTTCTCGGAGTGACGTGACCGGCAACAACGAGTCATCCATGACTCGATGCTGCCTTGTTCTGCCATCCGTGGCAGAACATCACTATGTATAGACAGGCACACCAAGATTTTCTAATTTTCTCCCAAAGTCACAAAATTAGCTCCGGCTTTGCGCAAGATGCCCACCTCCAGGTTGTGAACACCATTTGGGTGGGCGGTTCATCTCAAAATGGGGGCGCGGGTGTGAATTTTTGATATTCGCACGAATGGAAATATGCTTAAAATCCTAAGGTGCTGTATCATTAATATTCAGCCTGATGACTTCCCAGAATTTCCATCTGCTACATTGTACTACATGAATTGTTTCGTAAA